>JAABUJ010007124.1_pt1 | contig 10549 bp, 7 predicted proteins | sample 5559131 | NCBI WGS metagenome assembly JAABUJ01 (sample SAMN10711875, study PRJNA513366) | rock metagenome | isolation source: Antarctica rocks | place: Antarctica: Victoria Land, Mt New Zealand nord | collected 2016-01-07 | reverse complement strand
TGACAGTGGTGTCAAGTTGCCGAGCGCAGGGACGCGGCGTGATGGAATTCCTCGTGCAAGCGATCACAGCCCATCAGAATCAAACCGGCAAACCGTCGATCCTGCCTGAGGGGGCGTGAACGGTTACATTAAGATCTCTGGCAATTAGTAGATTTTAACAGGACGAGAACCGTTTGGCACATTTGGCTCAGGATGGTAAATAATGCGCCCAAGTGCTACAAAACCTTCTTACTTAAAATGGAAAATTTGTCGATCAGTCAATGACTTCGTTGTAGGAGGCATGGTCACTTGACCGCCTCTAAAGCATGGACGATCCATGCCAAGCCGATGTGCGTGAGCGTCCTTGCCGTCGTGAACTTTTTGACTTCCCAGAGTTCCCGGCGGGTCGGGTCCGGGGCGTAAAAAATTTCCTGAGTCGTAAAGCCGGAAATTCCACCGCGTACCAGCTCGCTAGCCCCGCCGCGACGGCGAGGAGGATCGTCGAGATGTTCAAGGACCAGAGAGGAAGGTCGGGCGAGCGCCATATCAGAAGCTTTGCTATGGGCCAGGCGTAGAGGTAGACTCCGAAGGAGATGTCAGGGCGCGTGCCGAACGATCGTAGAAGCGGCGAGGGGGCAAAGGCGGCGGCGAACAAGAGGTAGCCCCCCAGGATTGGCATCATGGCATGCGCGACGGCCGAGTTGTTCTGGCAAACGACGAAGGCGACGACGGCCAGAGCTGAGCCTCGGGCGGTGTATCGAATGACGTCCCGGAATAGGTAGAAACAAGTCCCGGCCAGGTAAAGCGGGATGAAGCGGCGGATTGGTTGCGGACTGGCGATGATCGAATAGATCAAGCACCCGCCGGTGATCACGAGCAAGGTCCACCGGCGACGAAGCAGGCCCAGTACACCAAGGCCAGCTACGAGGACGTAGCACGCGACCTCGAAGCGGATCGTCCAGGTCGGGTCGTTCACGGGCGGGTAATGCGAGCCCGGGAACGATTCGGGCAGGCCGCTCAACGAGAGGATGGCCAGTTTTGAGACGAAGACGCGGGGCCGGAAATGCGACCACCAGTCCGGGTCGCCCAACGGCCCGACGACCACCACCGAGACCAGGACCGCAACCGTGAACCCCGGCATGATCCGCAACAACCGCTTTAGAAGAAAGCGGACGAGCGAGGGGTCGGCCAGCCAGCTCATCGCTATTAAATAGCCCGAGATCAGGAAGAAGCCGTCCACCGCCACGTCGCCAATGTTGATGTCGGTCCCGAAGGCCCACGTCAACGGCTCGCGGTGCCGGTCGCCATCGACCAGGATAGGCGAATGGGCGAGGATGACCAAGATCGCTAGGAGAAGTCGTAGGAAATGGAAATTATTCTCGCCGCGCGGCAAGTTAGGGCGGGAAGGCTGAATGGGCATGGAAATCTCCGGGTGACGGCTCCACACGGGTGCGCGGGCATAATACCAAGGAGAAACCTCCAGTCAATGCCAATGCCATTGATCGATTAAAATGGCGTCTTTGGAGCAATCCTGAGAATGGGGATAACAACTCTTTACTCTTGAGTGAACCGGTTGAGAAACGTGCCGGGAGATTGGCCGGTTCAAGAATAGAGCTTCAGGTCGTATAGCGAGTAGTTGTCGCTGCCAAGGCTGGTCCTGGTCGCGTAGACCCGGACGTACCGGCCGGTCGCGGCCAAGCCCGAATAGTCGTGAAGGCTGGCGGTGGTGTTGCCGGTGACGTTGACGACCGTGGTCCAGTTCGTCGCGTCGTTGCTGACCTGGATCTGATAATCCGCCCCGAAGGCGGTTTCCCAGTTCAGCTTGGCTTCGCCTATGCGCTGTTGCGATCCCAGGTCGACGTAGATCCAGCCGACCTGCGTCCCTTGCATCCACTGCCCGCTGGACCACCGGGTGGAGGAATTGCCGTCGATGGCGAGCCCCGGGACGTCGCCCTCGTTGTCGCTGGAGTCGTAGGCGGGCCGGTTCAGCGCCAGGTCTGGCTGAGACTTGGCGTAGACGTTGAAGTCGAACAGCGAATAATTGTAATTCGCGTTGGTGGGCTGGGTGCAGAAGATCCGGACATACCGGGCGGTCTCCGCGAGACCATTGTACTCATGCACGCCAGCGGTGGAGTTTCCATTGACGGTGACGATCGTCGTCCATTTACTAGCATCGTTGCTGAGCTGGATCTGATAGTTAACGGCGTAAGCGGTCTCCCAGTTGAGCTTGACCTCGCCGATGCTCTGCGGCGAGCCCAGATCGACATAGATCCAGCCGGTGAGGTTGGGCTGCATCCACTGCCCGCTGGACCACCGGGTGGAGGAATTGCCGTCGATGGCGAGCCCCGGGACGTCGCCCTCGTTGTCGCTGGAGTCGTAGGCGGGCCGGTTCAGCGCCAGGTCGGCATTCGGGGCCGTTTGCGTCGGGGTCGTCGCGACGAGAGTGCCCGGGGCGATCCGGATCCCGTCGACCTTGGCCCCGCCCGCGCCGTGGCCCGGGGTGTTGCCGGGCGTGGTGTTGGCGAAGGCGATGGTGACGGTGCCCGAGGAGTCGGCCGTGGCGTTGAAGGTCCGGGCGACGGCCTTGTACTTCCCGTCGGCGGCGGCATAGATGTCGAAGTTCGCGAGGGCGGAGATGCCGTTGATGGCGACGTTGAAGGTCCGCTGGCCGGGCCCGTTGTAGAAATTCTCGGAAAAGTCGAGCCGGACCGTGTACGGGGACCCGGGGGTCAGGCCGGGGATGGTGTAGGTGAAGCCGGAGTAGTCGTAGCGCTCGGTCCGGTAGACCGACTGGGGCGCTGACCCGGCGACGCCCGAGACGTCGATGGCCTGGTTGGGTCCGGGGATGGTGTACGTGGTCCCGCCGGAGACATAGGGCGAGTCGGCGACGAACGAGCCGGTCGGGGCGGTCGCTCCGGCCGCGATCGAGAGGCCGGCCGAGTTGTCGGTCTGGTCGGTCTGGCCCGCCTTGAGGGCGAGGTAGGCGTCAACGATCCCGCCGGAGGTCACCTTGCCTGCCAGACCCGGAAGGGGGCGGGCAGTCGAGACCACCCGCTGAACGACCTGCTCGGCCGAGTATTCTGGGTGTTGCCCGGCAACCAGCGCGGCGACGCCGGAGACGAATGGGGCCGCGAACGAGGTTCCAGAGGCGAAGTTGATGTAATTCCCCTGCGAAGGCAGGCCGGTGGTCGTGATGTTGGACCCGGGTGCGGCGAGATCGACCGTCGAGGCCCCGTAATTCGAGTAGCTCGCGAGGTTCCCGGCGCTGTCGACGGCTGCCACCGCGATCATGTTCGGCAAGCGAAAGGCCGCCGGGAAGACCGGGGTGGTCGCCAGATCTTGGCCGGACCCGGAGGTGCTCCCGGTCGTTCCCGAGTTCCCGGCGGCGGCGACCACGGTCACCCCTTGCTGGTCGGCGTACTGGATCGCCTGGTAGAGCGGGTCGTAAAGCTGGAGGAACGAAGGTGTGACCGGGGCGGTGTAATGATATCCGAGGCTGGCGTTGATGACCTTCGCCCCGTGGTCGACGGCGAAGCGAACGGCGAGTGCGTCCTGAGCGACGGAGGCGCTCTTGAGGACCATGATCGGCGACGCCCAGTCGACCCCGGCGACCCCTTGGCCGTTGTTGGAGGCGGCGGCGATGATCCCCGCCACATTGGTCCCGTGGCCGTCGGGGTTCCCCTGGGCGTTGACGTCGCTGAGGTCGGGGCTATTGGCGACGAAGTTCCAGCCGTGGAGGTCGCCGGGGTAGCTCGGGTCGGCGTTGGGGGCGGGGTTGGTCCAGACCTTGCTGGCGAGGTCGGGGTTGGCCAGGTTGATCCCGGTGCTCCCGACGTCGGCCACGACGATCGCCGCGTTCCCCGTCGAGATCGCCCAGGCCCGGGGTGCCTCGATGTCAACCCCGGTGGCCGGGTTGCTCAAGCCCCACTGCTGGGGGAACAAGGTGTCGTTCGGGGTGATCCCGACCGCCTGGAGGGCTCGGGACTCCAGGCTCTCGAAACGGAGCGTTACGGGCTTGCGCTTCCGGGCCGTTCGCATGGGAGGCGCCTCGAATCGAAGGACTGACGGGTCATGGGCGCGTCCTTGCGAAACACGGGCATCGGCCTGTACCACGAACGCCGTCCGGGCGACCCCGGGCGGCCCTCTTACGCTGGATTATGGCACGCGAAACCGCCTCCGGGGCCGCTCGGACCAACAAAAAACCCTCCGGTGAGCGGAGGGTTCCTGGCAACGTGGCTCCGCCCGATCTCACGTCAGAACCGGCGAAAAGATCGAAGCCCCCGCCGGGCGATTCCCAGGGCCGCCACGCCGGCGAAAAGGGCAATGGTGGTCGGCTCGGGCGCGGGCGACGGGAGCGGATCCGACCGGAGGACCCCTTCCAGAGGCGTGGCCGATCCCGAGACCAGCGACCCCAGGCCGCCCGGCCCCTCGGAGAGCGTGGTCAGCAAGCCGCCGGTCCGGAACGGCGGGATCAGGTAGGGCGGCAGCGCTGAGTCCTCGGATGGGATCTGCTCGACCATCACGATCCGGATCTTCGATGCGTCGTCCCCGGAGACCGTCCCGTCGAGCCACCCGTGGAGTACGGTCGGGGCGACTCCACCCGTGGGGATCCCGTCGACCGACCGGGCCGCGAAGGAGACGTCGAACGGCGTGAAGTGATAAGTCGTGCTGGTGCCCGGGCCGAGCGGGGCGACCACGAACCGCCCGAGGTCGAAGGGGGATTCCGTGGTCAGGTGGCCGTCGTCCATTCCCTCGAAGCGGACGACCGGGGCACCCGTGATCCCAACCGAGCCGACCGATCCGGTCGTCCCGAAGTCGATCCGCGAGGCGATCGCGCTCGACTCGGCCGGCCGGGCCAGGCCCGCCAGCAATCCCGAGGCGACCATCAGACCGGTCCGAGCGATGACGAGGCGTCGCATGAATCTCCTCCCGTTGAGCCACGGCACCCCGAAAGGGAACGCCGCCCGGTATTTATCATCCGTCCCCGGGGGGTGTCAATAACACATTGTCCGCACGATTGCCATAAAAGGCCCTCGGCGACTCCTTCACCCAATCTCATATTCCTTGATCTTGCGATACAAGGTCCGCTCGCCGATCCCGAGAAGCTTGGACGCTTCCTCGCGGTTGCCCGAGGTCAGTTTGAGCGTCTCGGCGATGTAATGCTTCTCGACTTCTTCGAGCGGCCGGCCGATGAGCTGGTCGGCGGCCGGGGATCCCAGGCCGGCGGTGCCAGAGGAGGCGGGGGCGAGGTCCTCGGTGAGGTCGTCGACGTCGAGGACGCCGTCGGAGTCGATCACGACCATGCTCTCGATCGTGTTCTTCAGCTCGCGGACGTTCCCCGGCCAGGGGTGGGCCATCAGCGACTTCCGGGCGGCCGGCGAGATCGAGTTCACCGTCTTGGCGTGCGAGGCGGCAAACTGCTTGAGGAAATAGTCTGTCAAGAGCGTGATGTCCTCCCGTCGCGATCGGAGCGGAGGGAGGTGGACGCCGACCACCTTGAGCCGGTGGTAAAGATCCTGCCGGAACCCGCCCGAGCCGATCCCCTCCCGGAGGTCGCGGTTGGTGGCCGAGATGAGCCGGACATTCACCTTGATCGGCTCATTCGTGCCCACCCGGACGATCTCGCCCGACTCCAGGACGCGGAGGAGCTTGACCTGCGTCGACAGCGGGATGTCGCCCACCTCGTCGAGAAACATCGTCCCGCCGTTGGCGTGTTCGAACCACCCCTTCCGCTCGCGGTCGGCCCCGGTGAAGGCCCCCTTGATGTGGCCAAACAGCTCGCTCTCAAGGATGTTTTCGCTGAGGGCCGCGCAATTCAGGGCCACGAACGGCTTGGACCGCCGCGGGCTGTTGTTGTGCAGGGCCTTGGCGACCAGCTCCTTGCCCGTCCCGCTCTCTCCGGTGATCAGGACCGTGGCCGAGGTCGGCGCGATCTGGCGGAGCCGTTCGACGACCGCGTGCATCAGCGGCGAGTTGCCGATCACCCCCTCGAAGCCGAACCGCTCGTTGAGCTGGCGCTGGAGTTCCAGGTTGGACCGGGCCAGCCGCTGCGACTGCGAGACCTTGTCGGCCACCGTCCGGAGTTCGACGATGTCCAGGGGCTTGGTCAGGTACATCGTGGCCCCGGCCTGCATCGCCAGTACGGCGGCCTTGGCGGTGTTCTGGCCGGTGAGGATCACGACCTCGGCGTCGGGCAGCTCGCGCTTGGCCTTGGCCAGGACTTCCATCCCGCCCACCTCGTCCATGATCAGGTCGGTCAGGACGATGTCGAAGTTCTGCTCCTCGATCAGCCGGAGCCCCTCGCGACCCGAGCCCGCGACGACGCACTCGTAGCCGACGCGCTCCAGGCTTTCGGCCACGGCCTCGGCGTGGGGCTCGTCGTCGTCGACCACTAGGACGCGGATCTGGGAGGCCATGGCGACTTCATATCACTCGGTTTGGTCGATCGGGATCGGGCCGACGGAATGCTCCGAGGACCCCCGCCGCCCGGACGCGCGGGGCAATCCATTATCGCCGGATTGGCTACGATCTTAACACAAGATCGTCGGGGATCGCGCGATTCAACCGGCCGCCAGGGGGAGCCGGATCGTGAACCGCGACCCCTGGCCGGGCTCGCTCTGGATCGCGATCGACCCGCCGTGGGCCTCGACGACCTTCCGGGTGGTGGGGAGGCCCAGGCCGCTTCCGCCGGGCCGGGTCGAGTAGAAGGTGTCGAAGACCCGGGCGGCGACCTCCTCGGTCATCCCGACGCCGGTATCGGTCACGTCGAGGACGGCGTGGTCCCCCTCGCGGCGGGTCTGGAGGATCAGCTCGCCGCCCTCGGGCATGGCGTGCTGGGCGTTCCGGATCAGGTTCCAGAGGGCCTGCTTGAACAGGTCGACTTCGAGCGGGACCGGGGGGAGATCCGGGTCGTACTGGGTCCGGATCAGGACGCCCTGGCCGACGGCCTGGGGCTCGCAGAAGTCGCGGAGGTCGTCGACCACCGCGTTGAGGTCGGTCGGGATCGCCCGGAGATCCTGGACCTTGGCGAACCGGAGGAAGTCCTCGACGATGTCCGAGAGCCGGTGAGTCTCGCGCCGGACCCGATCCAGCTTCTGGAGGACCCGCTTGTCGCGGGCGGTCTCGGCCCCTCGGAAATCCTCGACCAGCAGCTCAAGGTTCAGGCTCATCGTCGACAGCGGATTCCTGATCTCGTGGGCCAGGCCGCCGGCGAGCTGGGCGATCTCGGCATACTGGGCCCGGAGCCGGCGGTTGATCGCCGTGTCTTCGAGATTCGCGAGTGATTCGACGGGGGCGGCGACGTTGGAGGGTTCGGCCATGGGCAAGGTCCCCGGGTCGACAACCGGAGGCGTCCGGGCCGAACCGATGGGCTCGCCCCGGGGGGAGGCGGGCGATGGGGAGGTCGAGTCTTGGGTCGGGGACCGGCTCCGCGACTTCGTTCGGGTCGGGTGGACACCGCCCCACCTGGGGAGTGATCTCCAAGAAGCGGGCGGTGTCCATCCTATCAGAACCTGGCTGAACCGGAGGAGGCGGGGGCGGGCCGACAGTCGGGCCGTTGCCAACCCCCGTCGACCCGAGATCAGTCGCGACGGGGGGGTCGGTCGCCGTAGCCGCCGCCGCCGGGCCCGCGACGGGGAGGGGGTCCGCCGCGGTCGCCGCCCATCCCGCCGCCGCCCATCCCGCCGCCGCCCATCCCGCCGCCGGAGGGAGCGCCAGCGGGGCGGGTGTTGCTGGCATTGGGATCGACCTCGCCGCGCTCGGCGAGTGCGGCCTTGCGGGAGAGTTTGACGCGGTCCTGGTCGTCGACGGCTATGGCCTTGACCAGCATCGGGTCACCGACCCGGCAGATGTCGGTCACGGACCCGACGTAGCCCTCGGACAGCTCGCTGATGTGGACCAGACCGTCCTTGCCAGGGAGGATCTCGACGAAGGCTCCAAAGTCCTTGATCGAGGTGACCCGGCCCTCGTAGATCCGGCCGACTTGCACGCCTTCGGTCATGGCCTGGATCTTGTCGCGGGCGGCCTCGGCCCCCTCGGCGGTCGGGCTGGCCAGGGTGACGATCCCGCTGTCCTCGATGTCGATCTTGGCGCCGGTCTCGTCCTGGAGGCGGCGGATCGTCTTGCCACCGGGGCCGATCACCAGGCCGATCTTGTCGGGGTTGATCTGGATCTGGATCAGGCGGGGGGCGTTGGTGGAGATTTCCTCGCGGGGCCGCTTGATCGAGCGGAGCATGGCCCGGAGGATTTCGAGCCGGGCCTCGCGGGCCTGGTCGAGGGTCTCCCGGACGATCTCGGCGGTGATCCCCAGATTCTTCAGGTCGAGCTGGATCCCGGTGACGCCGCGCTGGGTTCCGGCAACCTTGAAGTCCATGTCGCCGAAGTGGTCCTCGTCGCCGATGATGTCAGTCAGGAGGACATGTCGGCCCGAGGCCGGGTCTTCCACCAGGCCGATCGAGATCCCGCCGACCGGGTCGGAGATCGGGACGCCAGCGTCCATCATGCTGAGCGTGGCCCCGCAGACCGAGGCCATCGAGGACGAGCCGTTGGATTCGAGGATGTCGCTGACCACCCGGATCGTGTACGGGAAGGTCGCGGAGTCGGGCAATACCGGGGCGACCGAGCGCTCGGCCAGAGCCCCGTGGCCGATCTCGCGACGACCGGGCCCCCGGATCGGGCGGACTTCGCCGACGGCGAACGAGGGCATGTTGTAGTCCAGCATGAAGGCCTTGCTGAACTCGTTCATGATCCCGTCAACCCGCTGGGCGTCGGCCCCGGTCCCGAGGACGGTGGTGACCAGGGCCTGGGTCTCGCCGCGCTGGAAGATGGCCGAGCCGTGGGCCCGGGGCAGGAGCGACACCTCGCAGGAGATCGGGCGGAGGTCACGGGGCCCTCGGCCGTCGGAGCGGTGGCCGTCGAGGATGAGTTCGCGGACGACCATCTCCTCGACCGCGTGGAAGGCCCCCTTGACTTGCAGGGGGGTCACCAGGCCCGAGCCGTTGGCCGGGCAGTACTCGGCGATGATCCGCTTCTGGATCTCCTTGACCTTGTCGTTCCGCTCCTGCTTGCCGTGGATCTGCTTGGCGTCGCGGATCTCGCGGCCGAGCCGGTCGAAGAGCTGGCCCTTGAGCGGGTCGTGCGGCGGCTGGACCTTCTGGTAGGGGGGCAGGCCCAGGGCTTGGAGCAGCTCGTGCTGAAGGGCGAGGACCTCCTGGTTGAGGCGGTGGGCCTCCATGATCGCCTCGTACATCTCGGCCTCGGGCAGCTCGCGCCCGAACCCTTCGATCATGACGATGGTCTTGTCGGTGGAGGCGACGATCAGGTCGAGGTCGCTGTCCTTCATCTCGGCGGCGGTAGGCAGGGCGACGAACTTGTCGTTGACCCGGCCGAGCCGGACCGCGCCGATGGGGCCCATGAACGGGACCCGGGCCAGCAGCAGGGCGGCGGAGGCGCCGAAGACGGAGAGGACGTCGGCGTCGTTCTCGCGGTCGGCCGAGATCGGTCCGGCCTGGATCTGGACCTCGTCGCGGAACCCGTCGGGGAACAGCGGCCGGATCGGGCGGTCGATCAGGCGGGAGGTGAGGATCTCCTTGGTGGTCGGCCGCCCCTCGCGCTTGATGAAGCCGCCGGGGAACTTGCCGGCGGCGTAGACCTTCTCGCGATAGTCGACCGTCAGCGGGAAGAAGTCGAGGCCCTCGCGGCCGGGTCCGGAGACCACGGCGACCAGGGACATCGTGTCGCCCACGCGGACCACGACGGCCCCGTGAGCTTGCTTGGCGAGTCGGCCGGACTCGATGGAAACGGTCTTGCCACCGATCGAGCGTTCGACGGTGACCGGCCTCCGCGTCGCGAATGACGAGCTAGACATGCAAAATCCTACCTCGGCCGGTGGGCAGCAAGGGGGCGGCGCGAGCGATGGGAGGAGCGGGCCGAGACGCGACCCGATCGCGCCGGGCCCCTCGGGATCGACCGGGCTTGCCCCCGGCGCGAACCCGAATGGACCGATCGGTTCGGAGACGGACCCCGTCCGGAGGGGGCGTCCGCGCCCCCACTCGGCCGGGTTACTTGCGGATCCCCAGCCGGGCGATCACCTCGAGATAGCTCTTGCGATCGTGCAGGCGGAGGTACTTCAGCAAGCTCGAACGCTTGGAGACCATCATCAGCAGCCCTCGGCGGCTGGCGTGGTCCTTGGCGTGCGTCTTGAAGTGATCGGTCAGGTCGGTGATCCGGGCCGTCAAGAGGGCAATCTGCACCTCGGGCGATCCCGTATCCTGAGCCACCCGGCCGAACGACCCGATGATCTCCTGCTTCTTCTCCTTCGTGATCGCCATCGCGCGCCCCACTGCCACACGGCCTCAATTCGAGGGCCGTTTCTTGGTAAATCCTTACGCTGGAAGGCACCCACATTATGCGATCGCGCCCCCGATTGCAATGGATCCGCGGAGAAAGGCCCGCAGGACCGGAGAAGGCTCGATCGGGTGTACCCGCAGAATCTTGGGGTTCATGCTGCCCGGTCCCAGAACAGATCCCATTGGTCGGTCTGGCGGCAGCAGATCAGGGCGGCCATCGAACG
>JAABUJ010007121.1_pt1 | contig 10551 bp, 6 predicted proteins | sample 5559131 | NCBI WGS metagenome assembly JAABUJ01 (sample SAMN10711875, study PRJNA513366) | rock metagenome | isolation source: Antarctica rocks | place: Antarctica: Victoria Land, Mt New Zealand nord | collected 2016-01-07 | reverse complement strand
GATGCAGACACTTTAAATAAATAATTTAATTAGAAAAAAGTGAAAATGATTCTTGCTGAAATTCTGTGCAAATATAAGAAAGAAACTTTTATGAAAGATTTAGCAGCAATATTTAAGATAAAGAATACTTTTTTAATAGATAAAGAACTCATTAAAGTATGTTATAACAGCTGAGCTGATGAACATTTGAAAGTTCAGTGTATAAAAGATTTTGTATAAAGAAGATACAACATAGATGATCTTTGTAATTGAATTATTAAGTAAATTGTTAAATGCAATTTATGCTGATATAATAAGATTTAAAGAGATAAATATTATGATAAAATAATATAATTAAATATATTAGATATACTCTGAAAGTCTGTTATTATAAACTTTATTATGAAGTTATTAAAGTTTAAGAGTCTAACATAAGAAGTCAGATTTGACAGCATATTGATTATAGTAAATAGATTGATGAAGTACATAATGTTTATTTTATTTAAAGATGTGAACTCACAAGTCTTTTGTTTATAAGAGACTTAGAGATAAGATATGTGACAATGTAAGACACTATGTTAAGATAGCTATTTAATGAAGTTTTAATGTTAAGATCTTGTATTGAAAAAGATTAACAATTAAGAAACTTAAAAGATTTTTGAGTAAAGAGTTTTCTATATAGATCTTTACTTATTTATTGTGATGTAAAAATTACAAAAGAACTCAGCAATTCAGTTAGAGTCTAATTATATTTTATGACAATTATCTTTTCTTTTATGCATTGATTCTTCAGCACACTATAACATTAAGCTATCAATGTTCTGTTGTTGACACAGCACTGTGAAGTTGAAACATTATTATTAAGCTAGCAAAGTTTACTCATCTCATATCTTTTCTTGATAGATTAAATTAATAATCTTTTGTAAATTGCTTTAAGTTTGTTAGATCAGACTAAGTGATAATTTTGTAATAAATATTATTATTTGTTCTATTAACTTTCTATTCAGTTTCTATCTAGATCTATGAGGGCAAAGCATCTTTACAACAAAAAAATTCAAGTAAAAAAATCTTAATTCTGTCTTGCAAACACTATCTCAGCAAGATGCTGATTAATTATCATTATCTTTCTTATACATTGATGAGTCTATATTGTGTCTATCTCTTAAACATTTGCTTTCACTGAACAGCAGATGATCTCTTTTAATTCATTAAATCTATTTCAGTTCATTAAATTATCTTTTAATCATTCAGATATGCAAAATCTTCATATTTTAAGATGTTCTTCTAAATGATCTGCTGCACAAGATTGAAATGACTGAGTAAATTGCTTATAATTAATCATTGAGTCATTTAATGAGCATTAACTGCTGTGAAAAGAGCTCTGTAAAGATCTGTGATTTCAGTTTTCTGAAAGTAGTGAGTGCAGAAGTTGATGTAATTCAGATAAAAGAAAAGCACATATTGCATAATTTGTACTGATCAATTACATAAACATTATTTATTGATTTTTAAGACTTTTACAGAGATCAGTCAGACATTAAGATTTAGCATCTCTGTGCAGAGCAAAAATAGTGTTGTTGCTTTATATTTATAAAAATCATTATAAAGTTAATGAACTAACTGAGCTCAGTCTGACTTTTATATAATTGTTTTTTGTCTTGCTGACTTACAGATTCATCTTTGTTTTCATTTTAAATTTATTTATCTAATCAATGCTTTCTGTAAATTCATCTACTGTCTTTTTAATTGTATTTAAAGCTGTCTTTACTTCTCTATTTGCATCATTACTCTTTGCTGTAGACTCTTCATCATTGTCAGTGACTTAATTATGAAGACTGTATTACATCTACATCTTCTTAGCATTTCACTGACAGAGACTCAAAGTGCTGTTCAGACTGTATTGATTACTTATTTAATTTTTTTAGAGACTGAATTGTCAGCTATCTTGAGAAATCTCTGCATTGCTTTGTGTTTCATGTATAGATTCAGAAACTGAACATTAAATTTTTACTTTAAAGCAGCTGTAAATATTCTTTTGTAAACTTTCATTATCTTTCTTAAACAACAATTCTGTAGACACTTCAGTGACTTAATGAGTAAGATAACTGATGAGACATCATTATTTTGCAGATCTCACATCTGCAACTTATATAACATAATTGATTAGATCACTGCTGTATAGAGCAGTTAAAATCACTTTGTAATGACAATCTTATTGTATTGCTATGACTAATCACTACATTACAATACAGAGTTCAGCACCTCTCTATAGAGTCTCTGTCATGCTCTTATTATGTGACTTACAGAACTCTTGCTTGCACTTATTATTTGATTTTACACTTAAGACTTAAATTCAAAATCAAAATTCTCATCTATACTTCAGTTACAGTTTGCTTCTTAAGTTCATACTCTTTGTCAATGTGACATCACTGCAACACATTCTTTCAGCATATAAATCAACATGTGTCTTCATTCTCTCAGACTACATAAACAGTCTTGTTGTGATCAATTTACTCTCATCACTGTCATTATGTATCATGTCTTACAGCTGTTAACTGCTTCACATTACTCTTAAGATCTCTCAGTAAAGATTAATTATATTTTGCAGACATTGCTTAAACTGCATACTTAATTAACATATGCAGTTAAATGTTTTCTGTTTACTAATCAAAGTACTGCTTAATTTTCTTACTTTACTGTCATTCATGTTCTCTCTTCATTTCATCTGCACACTCCCTTCATTTTTATCTGTTGACAGAAGTCTCAGTCAATAGCAGATACAGACTCTGCACAGAGTGAGTGTAATAAAGTTTTAAATAAACTGTTCAGTTTATATTAATCTTTATCTGACTCTTATAGATATTGTTGTGACACTCTTTAAGCTCTTTATCTATCTTAACTATCTTTCTTTCTTAACAAGCATATTCAGTTCAACTTAACAAGTGTATTCAGATCACTTAACAAATTGTGATAATGATTTGATTCACTTAGGCAGTCAGTGAAAACTCTACATTTATCTTAGAGATGCTCTTAACATTGCATAGATTTCACATTTATTATGTATAGATGTTGACTTCAGTCTGTATTGCACACAGTATGCAATGATTAGATGATTTTTATACTCACTTTAATTGTAGCTCTTTATTCTATTAAGATTACACTACAAGATGCATCAGCAATGTCTGCACAACATTATCATGACATCTTGCACTGCAACAATCACAGCTTAATCAATGACTCTATTAGCTCTGAAAGGCTTGCCTTTCAGATTCTCAGTTTGCATCATGTGAAGAAAGAGTCTTTGCAGACCTTTTTGTGATAAATAAAAGATTAAGTAAGAATTTCTTTATGTTTTACTGAATTTAACTAGATTGATGATTCTTTATTGAATTAAAACATAAAAAGAACTTCTTTTCATCAATATTTTCTATGTTTCTTCTTGTCATTCAGTCATCTTTCATTACACAACATTACTTTTTCTCTTTTACACAATCTCATAATTACATTATGCTTTCTGTCATCATAATTCTTCATTTGTTCACAGTTACTACTGAAGCAATTACAGCATCTTTTTTTAAAAAGATAAGTATAGCTGTTTTGTGTTTTTGTATTGCTGATGTGTCAGAAAGTTATTGAGACACAGTACATTAAAGAAAAAAGAAAAGACATTAAAGATTACAATATTTAAGAAGAATATTCAGTCTTTTTTAAAAGACATATTGAGAATAAACAGTCTGGCATTTTATCTGCAGTTAAGATTTATTTTCACAGATTTATTACAGCATTTTTAATATTTATTGCAGAAAGCTTATAGAGCTATTTTAAATATCTTTAAGATCACTTTTACTCTCAATATATTGATGACATTGAAATCTACTCAGATTGCTAAGAATCTAAAGATAATGTTTATAAAGAAGATTGAAGCTTAAATTAATCTGTGCTTAACTTAAAAGCAAGAGAAGCTGTATAAACTTAGATTAAAAGTTGTAAAGAAGACAAAAGTTAAGACAGTAAAAGTGAAAGTGAAGATAACAGTAAAAGTTGTTAAAATTTAAAAAACTATAATGAAATTAACTGTTAAAAAGATTACAGCAGAGTAATATTCTTCTGCAATACTGATGTTACAGAGAATGAATATTGTTAGTGAAGAGATTATAGTAAGTTATTGTTTGCTTAATAAATAATAGATGTAGCTGATGTGTTTAATGTTTCTTAAAATACATTGATGTTGAAGTTATCTTGTAAGTGTAATTACAATAAGATGATAGCAAATATTCTAATGTTAAGAAACTTAAAGAAGTTGACTTTAAAACATCTTATGCTGCTATTTAAGTGTCTTAAATCAATATCAGAAAAGAGTAAAGAAGTTAAGTCTTTAATGAATAATTCTTTTCTTAATAAATACTCTACTATGTAAACTGAGTTGCAGAAGATAAAGATACCTGATTAAATTTTAGTAAATACTTATCAGACTAGAATTTCATTATCATTCAGATCTTATATTCATCTTTTTTTGTTAGATATATAACTCATGATAGCTATGCTATTAGTGTGGTGCTCACTTTTAACAGGTTATGAGCCCAAGTTAGTGCAGTGATTTCTTGCCTAAAACCTCAGAGAGGTATGTGCCTAGGTCACCTTGTTGGTGATTCAAGTTCATGGTGAGGAAGTAAGCCCAAAGGTTGCAAGTTTAAACCACCATCTGTGCACACTCTTTACACCTGTGGGCCGGTCGCGGGCCGATCGCGGGTTAGGGAGAGTGTTAGATATATAACTCACAATAGCTATGCTATTAGTGTGGTGCCCACTTTTAACATTTTTTATCTTTTTTAAACTGAGTCAAAAACTCATTGTGATGCATAGTGCAGACATTAATTCTTTGCTAAACTCTCTCTGCTATTTACATTACTTAAAATGCATCTCTCTTAATCTGAATCAGACATGCAGAATGATTATAAATTAAATTTATAAGTACTGTACAGATTGAAATAAGTTCTATAATGTTATATATAGAGTGACTGTCTAATTAAGTTAACTCAGCAGTCTTATTGTCTCAACTTGCACTCAGATTAGATCAAGTAAGAAATCTTAACTTAGTAAATTAAATTAAGTTAAGATCTTTGACTCTGATCTGACTCACTGAGTCAGGTTGAGTCATGTATAAGTTATATATAAGTTATATATAATTACATAAATTTAGATCATATGTATACTTATGCAATGTTGAAGCAATATAATGAAGCAGAACACTCAGAACTTAAGTATAATTGAATGTATATTAATTATTATTTACTCAATAGCTTGAGCTTACAGACATACTCATTTCTGTTTATTACAGTGAGGCAACACAAGTTCTCAATATAATACATCTAGATCTATATAATTTACTGACTCTCTACATTTAGTGACACTAACTATGTAAGATTTAGATGTATTGTATTAATGACTTATATTGCATTACTGTGATAGACATTACATGTAGTTATATGTATAAGTTGATTAAGACTCTTCTATTATGATGAAAATAGTGCATTAAGATCTTATGATGAGTTTCTTATATGATATATGCTGATGTTACATGATTTGATTTATATAAATTTAGACTATAGTGATGCACAGAGATGTTAATGATGAGTATATTTAGAAGTAGTGAGCTTAGAAGACTTTATGTATACAGTTTTATGTTATTCTTTACATGATTAGAAAGAATCACTGAATCATTATGTTCTTCACACTATGAGTATCAGAAGATGATTTAAATACTATAAAATGATTTTATAAATAAATTCTTCAGTCTATTATTGATATCATTTAATTGTATTGCTTAATTATATCACTTTACATAATTCTGAGGCACTACTCTCAAAAGAGTATTAAAAAGAAAGAAACTTAATTTTACAAATGAGTTTATATTGCTTAATAGTATTGCTTTGCATAAGTGTGAAATATTAATCTTAAGAAGATATTAAAAAGCAAGTAGCTTAAAGTTAAAAGTTATTCTTGCATTTTCTTCTTATTAAAGTCAGTCAGCTCATTCTTTAATTGAAAGCTGTTTAAAGACATCTTAATTATAGCTGCTTACACATTTACATTTACATACTTAAAAGCAGATAAGTTATGCTCTGAGTTTTAAAGTTTTTCTTAAATCTTGTTATTATTCACACAAAACACATCATCATTCAACAAAAGAATATAATTTTGATAAAATGTTATATAAGAAGCTTTAAAATGTTTGTGAAGTATATAAATAGTGAATCATTCTGTATTTAGACTGTATGTTGACATATAGAAATCATAGATTTATAGTTTATGCAGTATTTAAACAGAAAAGTGATCATGATCTTTGTTCAGATTTTATAATTTTATTACTTTATTGTATTGCTTTATTGTATTGCTCTATTGTATTGCTCTATGATTTTTATATTACAAAGTGACTCAACTTTTGCATAAGACATTAGTCATATGATCAATAGAAATAAGTAATATAATTAGTCTAAGAGTAAAAGACTTTACTGATTTATGTGACTGTATATAAGACTTGAATGATAGTCAGTTCAAAAAAAGACTTAAATAAACTTAATGTCAAACACTAACTCTTTATGTCTAGTAATTACATCACTGTCATTAATTATTTTAATGCATTTCAATCTTATTATCATTCTTATCATCATCAACTTCTACACAATTTCAATCTCACTGTCATAAAATCTCAATGTTAACTTTATTAAAGCTGTCTACTTCTTCTAAGAATGCTGTCTCTCACAATTAATAGACTCTGTGAGATCATAAAACAATAATGATGTAAGCAATAATGTAAGTGACAATGTAAGCAATAATGTAAGTGACAATGTAAGCAATAATGTGAATGACAATGTGAGCAACAGCATCATGAGTGATAGTGATAATTTTGATGACAGTGATGTGAGTAACAGCAAGAAACTTAGAAAATAGATTAATTATATTAATTATTTCTATTACTTATATTGTTAAAAGGTGGCACCACACTAATAGCATAGCTATTGTGAGTTATATATCTAACACTCTCCCTAACCCACAATCAGCCCGCAACTGACCCACAGGTGTAAAGAGTGCACACAGACAGCAGTTCAAACTCACAACCTTTGAGCTTACTCTCTCACCATGAACTTGAACCACCAGCAGAGGTGACCTAGGCACTGTTTTACACAAGAACAACTGCACTAACCTGGGCTCATAACCTGTTAAAAGGTGGCACCACACTAATAGCATAGCTATCATGAGTTATATATCTAACATATATGATTAATGTCTTATGCAATGATTAAGTCACTTTGCATATGTATTGTCTTAGTTAAAAGAGACATACTAATCTAATTAGAAAACTTATTTACTTAATATATATTATTATATTTAATACAGATTGACTCAACTCAACTCTGATCTGATCTGACCTTAGTGTAAGTTGAGTTACAGATCAGAAATCTTAATCTGTAAGTTAAATTAAATCAGAAATCTTGACTCTAACTTGATCTGATGATTACTTTAGTTATATATATTCTTGTTGTTTTCTTTCACTGATATTAAGCTGACATATACAGATTCTGTTATCATTTTATCATTAGATTAATAAGAAAAACTTGCTAATTAACTATTATTATATGCATTATCTTAAGAATCATCTTAAGCACAAGATTTCTTTTAAACAACATTTTATGTATATGCAAAAGATCTATATCATGAAGATTACAGTCTATCTTATTTGTATCAATCATTGTAAATTGCATAAGAAGCTCACTAAGATTAAGAAGTTGCTTTTGCTCTTGCTAAAAGAATAAAAGTTAATATGCATTGTTTTAGAGAATATTTTAAATGTTTAATAATACATAATATGTTCTTTGTCATTATCTATACTTCTTTCTAAGAAATCATTATCACTAATTAATTAAAGTTCAGACTTTCATCTCTTACTTTAAATGAGAACTTCTTAGAACTAAGATTTGATCTGAGTAGATACAATGATGATGTGAACAATGAAATTAATGATGAGATGAAAATAAATATAGTAATGAAGAAGTTTGAGAAGAAGATTAACATAATTAATATTTAATTATCATTTTACTTTTCTTCAATTTTAATGTACAATAAAGTTTGACAATTTTTGATAGAAGTTTTAATAATAATGATTTACTTTTTACTTACAATTAATTATTATCTTTACATCATATTTCTATTGCAAAATCTCTAATTCACTTATGTCTTTCTTTAATATTTACTCATTGTACTTCATTAAGTATCTTATTCACTTAACTTCATATTGTTATCATTTCTTTCTATATCTTTAATTTAAAATCTCTTCAATCTCATATTCTTCTTCATCATCTATAAAATTGAGAGAAGATAGTTCTAATAATGTATTGTTGTTTATATGATGCTTATGTAGCTTTCAATATGAAACATAAAAGATATTATGAATTTTGCAGTGAGCAGACAGCATTAATTGATATGTTTATTTGTTAATAAAATTTACAATTTGAAAGAACTTAATGAATTTGTAAAATAGCTTCTTATTTAATCAGTGTTGTGTTACATTTCAATTGAAGATTTCTCTGATATAGAGTCTAGAGGTTAGAGCTTGTGATATAAGAGTTAGTATACATTTAAAATTAATTGATAGATAGTAATATGTTAAATAATGATTGCATTGAATATGCTTATCTTTTTAAGAAAGATAACTTATATATATACTAAACTGCTTATTTTGCTCATTCATGAGCATTATGAGTCAGCTTACTCAGCTTACTCATAAGCATTGTGAGCTTATACTGAGCTGTATGTCTTTTAGACATAGTTCATTGAATCTATTATGTTTAATGAGTTTATTAAAACAATAATCATAACATCATTCTTCTTTCTCAGATGCTAGTTCTTTAAAATTTATTTAAACAAAAGTTTCTAACTTTGTAATCTGTAAGCTTTCATAATGAAATTAATCAAAATATACAATTATCTTTATCTTTATCAATTTATTTATAAAGACAGTGACTCAATATTAACTGTCTGTGTTCACTGTTTCAATCTCTCAATTCTTTATATAAAGATAAAGAATCATTCTAAATGTATTAAGTATGTTTATTGTAATTATTTATGTATCAGTGTGTCATAAGAATCTCTCAATTATATATACAATAAATTTAAATCTAATCTAATCATTGCTGAAAAAGAACTGACACAGACTTTTATTAAAGTTGTTTGTCTTTAAAAGACAATAAAATATATAAAGAATAAGATTGCTAAAAAGACTCTCTGTTTTGTTCATAAGCTTATTAATGATAATGATGATATCTTTAAAGATAAAAACAATTCAGATTTTTTTAATCTCTTTTCTTTAAATTTCTAAAAGAATCTTATGTCTACATCTTCTTCTCAAACTGCTGTAGTGTTCTCACACAGTTAAGTAAGTTATTCTTTAATTTTCAGATGCTTTTTAAAGCATCATATTCTTTTTATTTAATGAGATAATGAATTTTCTCATTAATTATTCTCTTCTTTAAAATATTCTCAACTTCATATTTGATTTTGAGTTCAACAGACATTGATGTGACTTAAAGTAATATGAATTGATTGTATTACTAAAACATTAATATATAAAATATTAAGTGTATTCATATTCTTTAAGATAAATCTAATTCATAACTTAACTTCTTAATGTTTTTCTTAATCATAAATGACTTAATGCTTTTGTTTATGAGTTTTTTACTCTTTTTCTTTATTTACATATTATTCATTCATAGATATCTCTTCTCTTCAATCTTATATAATTTCATCTCTATTATTTATTTCTTCTATTTCTCAATTCTCTTTATAAGATTAATATGCAGTTTCTTAAGCTCTGTAATATTCAACATTGCTTTTTAACTTTAAGATTCATACACTTGCAGATCTTGTCAAATCTTTAAATGATATTTATAATTTACTTTAAATAATGTCTTTCTTATGATTTTGTTTCATACATTATTATACATAAACTGTATCATAAACAACAGTTATACTCATTGAAATTCACAACACACATTGATTTACACAGATGGATCCAAAATTCTAGCCAATGTGGGTGCAGGAATAGCCTATATGTGTGAAAGAAATAGTGGTGAAAAATCATGAAACCTTGAAAATAGTCTTGAAGTCTTTGATGCAGAGCTATTTGCTATATTTCAGGCTCTAAAATGGACACAAAGCTTTGATTTAGGAAAAACCAAAGAAATTTGGATTTTTTCTGACAGTCAAGCTGCAATTCAAAGACTACAAGCCACCAAATCAGGACCTGGACAGCATTTAATGATTAAATGTCATTCAATGTTGCACATACTTAAATCTCAGGGTTTTACAACACACATCCACTGGATTCCTAGTCACAAAGACATTATCAGAAACAAAAAAGCTGATTTAGCTGCGCAAAAGAGTGCAGAACAGAAGGTTAAAATCTGCTCTGACAGATTTACCTCTGTCAGCTATATGAAATGTCTTATTAAAGCGGAAGCGCTTGTCAGCTGGGAAAACCACTGGAATATAGCCAAAAAAGAACACACCTACACC
>JAABUJ010007120.1_pt1 | contig 10551 bp, 17 predicted proteins | sample 5559131 | NCBI WGS metagenome assembly JAABUJ01 (sample SAMN10711875, study PRJNA513366) | rock metagenome | isolation source: Antarctica rocks | place: Antarctica: Victoria Land, Mt New Zealand nord | collected 2016-01-07 | reverse complement strand
CGTGACCGAAGCCGACCTCAACGCCGTCGCCGACGAGCTCAACGACCGACCCCGCAAACGCCTGAGCTTCGCCAACCCCACCGAAGAGCTCGCCCAGCTCCTGTTGCAATAACCGCCAGAATCCGCCGATCCGGCTGCGGGACGGTTCTACCCCACTGCATACGATCCGTTGCAATGGTACGCTCTTAGTATGCGCACGCGGGTCACGGTCACCGTCGACGAAGCTGCGGTCCACGCCGCCGAGGCCGAGGTCGCCGCGGGCCGTTCTCCGTCGGTCAGCGCCTGGGTAGCCTCGGCAATGACTCAACGCGCCCAGCGCGAAAGTCTGACGAATATCCTTGCCGAGATCCGCGCCGAGCTCGGACCGGCGACCGACGAGGAAACCGCATGGGCACGAAGCGTCCTCGGCCAGTAGTTCTCGACGCGGGCGCCCTCATCGCAGTCGACCGCGCCGATCGACGCGTGATCCGACTGCTGGAACTGGCCCAGGACATCCACGTGCCCGCCGGCGCGCTCGCCCAAGCGTGGCGCAACCCTGCACGCCAGGTTCGGCTCGTACGGGTCGTCTCATCGGATGGGGTCGTGATCCACTCGCTCGACGCCTCCAGCGCCCGCGCGACGGGCCAGCTATGCGCCGCAACCGCCACCACGGACGTCATCGACGCATCGGTCGTCCTTGTGGCCCGCGTCGTCAACGGAGTGACCCTCACCAGCGACGCCGACGACCTGCGCCGTCTCGATCCCAGCATCGATCTAGTCTCCTGCTGACCCACACGCGCCCGCCCCACGGCGCCCGCTGGCGGATCGGCTACCGGTGCGTGGTGATCGGTGCCTGGAGAGCGGCTCCTCGGGCTGGCAGTCGTTGCGCATCGCGTTTGACGGCGCGATAGACGGTGGATCGGGTGACGCCGAATAGGTCGCCGAGTTCGGCGGTGCTGTGCTCTCCGGCGCGGTGCAGCGCGACCAGGTGCGCTTCTTGGCGGGGGTTGAGCTTGGGCTGCTTGCCTCGGAGCCGACCTTTAGCTTTGGCGACCTTCATTCCCTCGCGGGTGCGCAGGCGGATCAGGTCAGACTCGAACTCAGCGACCATCGCCAGCACGTTGAACAGCAGCCGTCCGACCGGGTCGGTTGGGTCGTGCACCGATCCTCCGAGGCTGAGCTTGGCCTCGCGCTTGGTCAGGTCATCGAGGATCTCGCGGGCGTCGGGCAGCGCGCGCGAGACGGTCGAGCTTGGTCACGACCAATGTGTCTCCAGCGCGGCAAGCGGCCAGCGCCTCTCGCAGCCCGGGACGCTCGCGGTTGGTTCCGGTCAGGCCGTGGTCGACGTAGGTTCGATCGGCTGAGACGCTGAGTGCGGTCAGCCCATCGCGCTGGGCGTGAGATCCTGCGCGTCGGTGGAGACCCGGGCATAGCCGATCAGCAGCGAGCCGATGGTTGTCTCCGGCAATAACGCACTCTTATCGGCTGGCTAGGAGCCCTCACCGGGGCGCTTTTGGTGTGAGAGTTCGGCGGCGAGCAGATCCTGCATGCGTCGCCAGGCGTCGTCTCGGGCCCTGCGCCGGAAGGTATCGGTACCTTCCCAGAAGAAGGCGTGCGGGGTATCCGGGTAGACGATGAGCTCGTGGCGCACGTGGGCGGTGGTGAGCGCATGTTTGAGTTCGCGGCGTTGCTCGGCTCCGATCAGCTGGTCTTGCTCGCCGACGAGGAACAGCAGCCGGCCGTCGTGCTCAGCGATGCCGGGCGTCAGGGTGATGGTGGGATCGGGCTGACTGAGCGGGATATCACAGGTCGGGATCCAGCCGCCGTAGAGCACAGCGGTGGCTGCGAGGCTCAGTTGAGTGGCGGCCAGGTAGGCGATGTGACCGCCGAGGCTGAAGCCGACCATCGCGCTCTGACCGGTCGCCCGGGGCCGAGCAGAGAGGTAGCGCATGGTCGCGCGAACGTCGTTGACGGCTTGGTCGCGGGTGAGCTGGCCCATGAGCTTGAATCCGGCGGCGCGGCCGTCGTCATCTTTGGTGAGCTCGGTCCCGCGAACCGCGGTGCGGTGGTAGAACTCTGGCGCGACGGCGGTGTAGCCCAATCTGGCGATCTGGTCGGTGGTGGCGCGGATCTCCGCGGTGACTCCGAAGAGCTCGTGAGCGACGATCACCCCCGGATAGGCGCCTGGCGCCTGCGGGCCCGCCAGGTAGGCGCCCATCGAGCCGGTCGCTTGGTCGTCTTCGACGACGATCTCGATCTGCTGATTGATGATTGGCGGGCTCATGCCGTCGCTCGGGTGGTGCGGTAGGCGGCGAAAGAACGGCGGTCGCCGGACCAGGCCGCGCGCGGCGCGGCTGCCTCGAGCTGATCAAGCTCGTCGGGTGAGAGCGTGATCGCGGCGGCGGCGGCGTTCTCCTCTACTCTCACGCGGCGTTTGGTGCCGGGGATGGGCACGACGTCCTCGCCCTGCGCCAGCAGCCACGCGAGCGCGAGCTGCCCGGGCGTCGCCTCCCGCTCGGCGGCGACGCGGCGCACTTCGTCGACCAGCGCTTGGTTGTGCTCCAGGGCTGGGCCGGTAAAGCGGGGGTCGCCGCGGCGCAGATCGTCTTTCTCGAGCGTGTCGGTGGCTACCGCGCCGGTCAGGAACCCTCGGCCGAGCGGGCTGTAGGGGACGATCCCGATCCCCAGCCGGCGGGCGGCGGGAAGCACGTCGTCCTCGATCTCCCGCCACCACAAAGACCACTCGGACTCAAGCGCACTGATCGGGTGGATGGCCGCAGCGCGTTCAAGCTGCTCCACGGTGGCCTCCGAGAGCCCGAGATGGCGGACCTTGCCCTCGGCAACCAGGTCGGCCATCGCGCCGATCGTCTCCTCGATCGCCACGGCAGGATCGACGCGATGCAGGTAGTACAGGTCGATGTGCTCCACGCTCAGGCGCCCAAGTGATGCTTCGCAGTAGCCGCGGACGTGCTCGGGTCGCGCGTCGACGTGGACGCCGTCGGCGTCGCGGACGATCCCGAACTTCGTCGCCAGCGTCACCTGATCGCAGCGCCCAGCAAGCGCTTGGCCGAGTAGCCGCTCGTTGTGGCCGGCCCCGTAGCTCATCGCGGTGTCCAGGAAGGTGACGCCGAGGTCGATCGCTCGCTGCACAGTGGCGATCGACTCGGTGTCGTCAGTCGGCCCGTAGGCCTGAGACATGCCCATGCAGCCCAACCCCAGCGCCGACACGGTGAGGGCCTGTGGCCTAAGAGTTCGTGTTTGCATGCCAGCCACAGTAGCCCGGCTTTAGACTGGTATCCACACCCGGCTATTGCTGGTACTGGAAGCATCAGGTTGAGCGCCACACAGCCATCTACCGCCATCACCCGCGCACGTGAGCTAGGCGACCTGCTGCGCTCCCGCCGCGCGGGCTTGGCCCCCGCCGATGTCGACCTGCCTGCGGGCACTCGGCGGCGAACCCCCGGCCTGCGTCGCGAGGAGGTCGCGATGCTCGCCGCGATCTCCCCGACCTACTACGCCTTCCTCGAGCAAGGCCGCAACGTGCGGCCGTCCCGACAGGTCCTCGACGCGCTCGCCCGCACGCTCCGGCTCACCACCGCCGAACGTGCCCATATCCACGAGCTCGTCCACAGCGACTCAACGCCCGAGCACCTCGACGTGACCGAAATGCTCGCTCCCGCCGTCAGCGCGCTCGTAGACCGCCTCGACCCCTGCCCGACCTATGTCACCGGCCGGCGCTTTGACGTGCTCGCCGCCAACCGAGCCGCCCGCGCGCTGTGGACCGACTGGGAGGCCCTGCCGCTCGAGGAACGCAACCTCCTATGGTGGATGTTCACCAACCCGGACGCCCGCACCATCCTCATCGACTGGGAGACCGAAGCGGCCGCGCAACTCGCGCGCTATCGCGCGTCCGCCGCCCGCCACCCCGACGATCCAGGCTTTCGCGAGCTCATCGACCACCTACAGGCCGCCAGCCCTGAGGCCCGCGCCTGGTGGCCACGGCACGAGATCGCCCCACTCAGCTCCGGCACCAAACGCCTACGCCACCCCATCCTCGGCGAGCTCGAACTACATCACGTCGTGCTTCAAGTCGCCGATCACCCCGACCAGAAGCTCGTCACCTTCGCCCCCGCTCCCGACGACGAAGCACGGATCGCCGAGCTGCTCGCCAAGCCATCCTGAGTACCTGGGACGTCTCGCAAGCGGATCCCCAGCGGGTCGCCTACGGTCGAGCAGTAGACGGGGGCGTGTGCGGTCTGGACCGTGCGTCAGGGGCCTGCCGTGGGGGCGTGGCGTTGATGATGGATTTGAGCAGGCCGGGGAAGCGGCGGTCGAGGTCCTGGGTGCGCAGGCGGCTCGGCTTGGCGGTGCCGTCTAGGCGGGTGGAGACCACGCCGCTCTTGCGCAGGATGTTCATGTGGTGTGAGACGGTCGAGACCTTGACCGGCATGTCTAGCGCGGTGCAGGTGGACTCCCCGAGTGCGTGGAGGCTCTGGATTATCCGCAGGCGCATGGGATCGGCCAGTGCGTATAGGACGGTCGCGATGTCAAGCTCGGCCAGGTCGGGCTCGGGCAGCCACGTCTCACGGTGATCGGTCATCTCACGCAGATCCTCGATGCATCTGCATCTTACGATAGCCATCGTAGGATTGCTACGATGGGCGTCGTAACTTATGGTTCACTATCGCAGGAGGCGGAGATGGCTACGACCAACACGTCAAACACCCGATCTCCTGGGAAACGACGGGTATTGGAGCTCCCGCGCACCGTCGCCTTGCGCGACATCGGGCGAATCGATCCTGACAGCTGAAAGCGGAGTGGCGAGGCACTGATGACAGCGCAACGCGAAACCAGGGTACGACCTGTGGACATGACGTCTTCCGCTGTTCGGTCGACGCCACCGGCGACGAGGACGGTGGTGGCGATCGGGTCGATCATCAGCGTCGCCTTCATGGCAGCGTGATCGTGACGCCGCTGTACTCGCTGTATCAGGTTAAGTTCGGTTTCTCCGAGGTCGTGCTGACGCTCATCTACGCGGTCTACGTCGTCGGGAACGTCGCCGCGCTGCTGCTGTTCGGCCAGATCTCTGATGAGATCGGCCGCAAACCAGTGGCCCTGCTCGGGATCGGTGTCGCCGCGGCAAGCGCCTTGGTGTTCCTTTTCGCGAGCGCCACAGCGTGGCTGTTCGCCGGCCGTTTACTGATCGGACTGGCGGTCGGCATCCTGTCGGGGACGGGCACGGCATGGATGGCCGAGCGCTACGGTCCGGCGCGCCGGTCGACGGCCACGGTGGCCGCGGCGACCGCGAACCTGGCGGGTATCGCCGTCGGGCCGCTGATCGGCGGGCTGCTCGCCCAATACGTGGCGGGACCGCTGCGTGTGCCGTTCTTGGTTTATCTCGCTGTGCTGGCGGTCGTCGTGATCGCGATCTGGCAGGCGCCCGACCCTCGGCCTGCCCGCATCAAGAGGCTCGGCGAGCTGCGTGTGCGTCCGCGCATCGGCGTGCCCGCCGACCGTCTTGGCGCGTTCGCGCCACCGGCCATCGCGGGCTTTGTCACCTTTGCCTTGGGCGGCTTGTACTTCGCGCTCATTCCCGGCATCGTCATCCGTGACCTTCACCAACACAACCTCGCTGTCGGCGGGCTGATCGTCTTTGAGCTCGGCGCGATCGGGGCGGCGCTGATCGTCCTCGGGCGCCGACTTCGGCCGATCACAGCGATGACCAGTGGCCTGATCAGCCTGGTGCCCGCCGTCGCGCTGATCGTCACAGCCCAAGCGACAGGATCGATGGCGCTGCTGCTGATCGCCACCGCCTTTGGTGGAGTCACCCTGGCACTGGGCTATCGCGGCAGCCTTCAGGTCGTCAATCAGATCGCCCCCGACGACCAGCGCGCCGAATTCGTGTCGACCTACTTCATCGCCTGCTTCATCGGTAACTCGATTCCGGTGATCGGCATCGGCCTGCTGGCCACGTTGACTGACCCGTTGACTGCGAGCATCGTCTTCGCATGCACCGTCGCCGCACTGTCAATCGCGGCCCTCCGATCCCGTCGCCTCGATCCCGGCTCTGCCGACTCGTGAGTCCGCAAGAAACCGCCTCGGCGGTTTAGCTGGACGATAGCACTCCTGGAGTGCTCCGTTTGGCGATCGGGTACCGGCACCAGGAGTCACGCTTTCACGGCCGGTTCCAAGTTCCGGCATGATGAGGCCGTGAGCAAGTCGGGAACGACGCACCGTGCATTCGCCCCGTTTGCAGGCCCGCCAACGCTGCCATGTCCTCGTCGGCTGCGTGAAGCTGCGCGAGCACCTTTTCTGCGTGTTCGACCAGGCGTTGGCCGGCCTAGCTCGCGCTGTGCTACCTGCTTATCCACGGCTTGTGAGGAGGGACCGTGAAGTTAGAGATGTTGAACGTAGGATGGTTCACGGCACCGGCCGGGATTTTCCGTGCAGGCGATGACATGGCTCTGAGCCAGGCCGGGTTTGACGGAGGCATTATTCCGAGGGTTCTGTCCTCGGACGAGGAGATGCTCCATATGTCGAGACCGAAGAAGTTTCCTGATGAGCTGGTTCAGCGTGGGGTTCGCCTGGCGATGCAGAGTCAACGTCCGGTCGCCCAGGTCGCCCGTGATCTGGGGATGAGCCCGGAGACGTTGCGTCGGGCGGTGCGCCAGGCTGAGGCTGATGGCGGGCTGCGGCCTGATCTGCCGAGCACGCGGAGCGTGAGGAGATAAAGCAGCTGCGCCGGGAGAACTTCGAGCTGCGCCGGGCCAATGAGATCCTCAAGACCGCCTCGGCGTTTTTTGCTCGGGAGCTCGACACAGACCGAACGAGGTGAGCCGCTACGTGGAAGAGCACCGTGGCCGCTTCGGTGTCGAGCCGATCTGCAGCACCCTGGGCGTGTCGGCGTCGGCCTACTATCACCGTAAGACCGCGGCCCCGAGTCCCCTGGAGGTTGAAGACGGGCGGCTGATCGAGGTAATCCGCAGGACCCACAAAAAGAACTACGAGGTCTACGGCTACCGACGCACGTGGAAGGCGCTGCTCAGGGCCGGCGAGCAGGTCCCGCGTTGTCAGGTCCAGCGCCTGATGGCAGCCCATGGCATCCGGGGCGCTAAGCGCCGCGGCAAGCCGTGGCGGACCACCACCCCGGACCCCGGGGCCCGCCGGCGGCCTGATCTGGTGGGGCGTGACTTCACCGCCAACGCCCCGAATCGCTTGTGGGTAGGCGATTTCAGCTATGTGCGCTGCTGGGAGGGGATGGTGTTCTTCTCGTTCATCATCGACGTGTACAGCCGCCGCGTCGTGGGGTGGCAGCTCGCGGGGCACATGCGCACCACCCTGGTCCTCGACGCACTGAGGATGGCACTCGGGACCCGCGAGCACGGTGCCGACTTCGCCCTGGTCGCCCACACCGACCGGGGCAGCCAATACACCAGCGTCCTCTACACCCAGACCCTCGATGACCACGGCGTCCTGGCCTCCGTCGGGTCCGTCGGGGATGCCTATGACAACGCGATGGCCGAGAGCTTCGTCGATAGCTTTAAGACCGAGCTGATCGCTGACCGTGTGTGGCCACCAAGACCCAGCTCGAACTCGCGATCGTCGAGTACATCGCCTGGTTTAACCACGACCGCCTCCACGAGTCCCTCGGCGACATCCCACCCATCGAGTTCGAAGAAGCCCACAAGGCCCCCGACAGCCCGATTTGCGACAGCCAATTATCAAGGGGCCCCCTCCAGAAGCCCACAGACCGCCTCACAGAACGCCGGATCGACCGAGTCACACTCCCGGAAGACGATGACGCGCCCAATCACGACCTGACCCCCCGACAGCGGTGAGCTCCAGGCGCCCCACCGACTTCCTGCGCTCACCGCCGGCTCCCAGCCCAATACGCTTCCCGATGAGTCCTGCTAACCACAAAACCCAGTCTCCGTCGAACCCGGCCTGGCTCAGGAGGCGTTCAGCTGTCCCGCAGGCGGATCGTTTGACGGAAGGGTCTACGGTCGCTCGCTTAAGAAATCTCCCGCGCGGTTAAGCTGCGTGGATCGCTTGCTTCTCGCACGACCGCTGAGCGCTCCGGTACGGGATCGCCCGTCCTTTCGCTCGTCGCCCGCTCGTGGCGGCACCCTGAGCTCCGTCATCGGATGACGGAGCCGGTCCTCCATGCCCGAACGGCGCGGCGGGCCTGACCAGCGATCTCGCTCGGACGGCGACCTGCCGTCCGAGCTCCATCCCCTTCGCGCGCGACGCGCGAGGGGCCAGTCACAGGAGCAATCTCGATGAGCACCATCACGACCTACCCGGCGGGCGTCCCCTGCTGGATCGACACCTTCCAGCCCGACCCCGAGGCGGCCGCGCAGTTCTACGGCCGGCTGCTGGGCTGGACCTTCGACGAGCCGGCCGCGATGCCCAGCGGCCTGGCCGGCGAGTACCGAACGGCCCGCTCCGGCGGCCGCTTGGTCGCCGGTATTGGCCAGGCACCGGTCGGGTTCCCGTCGGCGGTCTGGACGACCTACATCGCCGTGGGCGACGTCGACGCGGCCGCCGCGGGCGGCGGCCGTATCGTCGGGCCGACGTCCCATGGTGACGGCGGCCGCATGGCGCTGCTGACGGATCCCGTCGGCGTCGCGTTCGGGATCTGGCAGGCCGCAGCCCGACGGGGAGCCGAGCAGGTCAACGAGCCGGGCTCGTGGACGATGAGCTCGTTGCACACGCCCGCACCTGGGACTCCAAAGCGTTCTACGGGCGGGTGTTCGGCTGGCGGGTCGAGACCGCTCCCGACGCGCCGATGAGGTTCTGGCGCCTGGACGGGCACGTCGGAGGTCAGGCCGAGCAGCCCATGCCACGCGACGTTGTCGCGGTGCTCGCGCCGATCGGCGAGGGCGACCCGACACCCCCGCACTGGAGCGTCGCGCTCACCGTGAGCAACGTCGATGCGACGGCGCGCCGTGCTTCCGAGCTCGGGGGCACGGTGCTGCTCGCGCCGACGGACACCCCGGGGTTCCGTAGCGCGGTGATCGCGGATCCAGGGCGGCGTCGTCGCCGTCACCGCACCAGCCAAGACGGCCTGAGTCGCCCGTGCGAGAGGGCGCGGCGCTGGGTCATCCCACAACCGATCGGCCTGTGAGACGCTCCTCGGCGCGGCGGAATGGCCGTCGTGGGCGAGGGAACAAGTGGAGGTGCACCCGCCCGACAAGGCGTGGCGGGAGCGCGGTATTCAGGCAGGCCTTCTGCTGGAGGCTGCTCTCGCCGCGTGGCTCGTGGCACCGGTCGAACACGTCGGGTCGACCGCCGTGCCGGGCCTGCCTGCCAAACCGATTCTGGATCTCCAAGCCGCCGTCGCCGACCTCGCGTGCGCGTCGCGCGTGGCCGCGACTCTGGCCCCCGCCGGGTGGCACTTCGTCCCACCCGAACTCGACGGGCGTCCTTGGCGCAGATTCTTCGTGCAGATCGCCGACCGACATCGGATTGCGCACCTGCACCTTATGACCCCAAGCAGCCCGCGCTGAGGCGAGCAGGTGATCTTTCGCGACGCGCTCCGCGCTGACCCGGCGCTCGCGCAGCGTTACGCCACGCTGAAGCGATCCTTAGCAGCTCGGCACGCCGATGACCGCGAAGCATACACCGCGGCCAAAGCGAACTTCATCCGCACCGTCCTGTATGAGAAGCGCTGAGGACCCACACCCATCGCGATGACCGCACGGGATCCGCTTGCGGACGTCGACATGTACTGTTCGAATGCAGTTGTACATGGAGAGCATCTCGCGTACACTCAGGGGGTGTCGTCTGCGCCGCCGCTCAGCGTCTCCGAAGCCCGCCGCCAGCTGGCGGCGATCATCGACCGTGTCGGCATCGAGCATGCGCCGGTCTACCTCGCGCGTCGCGGCCGCCGCGTCGCGGCGGTCATCGACGCCGACGACCTGGACCGGATCCTCGCGCTGGCTGAGGACATGGCCGATATCCGCGCCGCTGAGGAGGCACGCGAGGAGATGCGGGCGACCGGCGAGACGCCGATCCCGTGGGAGCAGGTCAAGGCCGATCTCGGCCTGACGTGAGCTACTGCGTCACGCTGGCCCCGGCTGCGGCCCGCCAGCTGCGCAAACACGACCCCCAGGTCCGTCGACGGCTCCAGGCCGCGCTCGATCTGCTGGCCGCCGAACCGCGACCACCAGCTGCGACCCGACTCGTCGGCGGCTCGGGCGAGTGGCGGGTCCGCATCGGCGACTACCGCATCATCTACGAGATCAAAAACGACGAACTGCTCGTCCTCGTGCTCCAGGTCGGACACCGCCGTGAGGTCTACCGGCGGCGGGGCTGAGTTCTCTGCGTCCCGCAGAGGATCCTCTACCGGCGAGCGATGGGAGGCGCGAACCAGTCAAAACCCGCCTGCGATGTTCGTCTCCGCCACCTAGCCTGGGCCGGCGTTGAAGCCGTCGCCGACGGCGCGCGGGTGCTGATCGACCCGCTCGAAGATGTGGCGCCGCTGACCGGCTTCCTCGGCGCCCCCCGCCGGCCGGTACCGCGCATCAAGCTTCCGGCGGAGGTCGAGACTCACGCGCTGGTCACCCACCT
>JAABUJ010007118.1_pt1 | contig 10555 bp, 6 predicted proteins | sample 5559131 | NCBI WGS metagenome assembly JAABUJ01 (sample SAMN10711875, study PRJNA513366) | rock metagenome | isolation source: Antarctica rocks | place: Antarctica: Victoria Land, Mt New Zealand nord | collected 2016-01-07 | reverse complement strand
TGTTGGATGTTTGGAGGGTGGAGGTGTGGGGCGAGGCGATTGTCTGAGTAGTTGTGGCCATTGTAGATCTGTATCAGAAGAGTATTCGCGCGAAAAGGGATTCAGGCTGTTGTGAAATGGTCCGTGGACAGTGACTGTAGACTGCGAATGGACAATTTATTTGATGAATGGAGTGAGGTGGGTGTTATATAGACCAATGGACGAGGTTTAATGATCGTTCTCTATTTCTAATCCCATCTCGCACGTCATCTTGACTGGTGCTGATGAATGGCGCGAACCTGACAAAACCCCGCTGAGCCGAGCTGCCGGATATAGTGGTGGCGATCGGATGCAGGCTTTCCAATCAGTAGGTACAGGACTGTCCTCTCAACAGGTAGTCCCAGACAAAAGGGAAGGGGGGGAATTTGCAAGTGTCCCGTGCGATGGCAGGATGCTCATTCTCGAGGCTTGCCACTGCTCGGTACTTGTTCAGTAATAACATTTTGCCGGATTGGTGCTGGACTGATTGACCAGTCCAGAGCCTTTGCCGAGTCGGCAAGACGTTGTAGAATATAGCCTGATCAGTCTAGAGAATCGAACAAAACGAAGAAGAGGAGATAAGAGAAAGGGAAGAAGGGGCCGTTGAGTCCTGTTTAATAAGCATCGGATGGTGCGTAAAGGCAGCGCATGTAGTAGGAGATCATGGACCGTCAAAAATACCTTTTCGGACATCTCAAATAAGCTAGATTCTTGCTAAAACCATCAAACGCCCGGCCAGGGGTATATCCAGCAAAACTGCAGCAACAATGCTTCCCTTCTAGCTCCATGAACCCTCATAAATCGTCGTGAGAGCGCGCGGTTTTGTTGTGGCGCTCACTCATCCTCCTCGTTCTTATCCTCGTCGTCTATCATCACCTTGCCGAACGTATTCGTCGTCCTCGCGCTGCCCTCCTCTTTCCCCCATTTGCCTTTGCCATCAGCAAAAACATCGTCCTCGGTCTTCTTGCAGACTTCTCCCCAGCTCATCCATAGTTCCTGGTCAGTCCAGACGCCACCTCTGCCACCACGTGTATCCCACCAGGACAAGCCCCCTTCGGCTGCTGCCTGCGCCGCGGCAAGTCCTTGCGAGGATCGTACGTAACGTCGGAGGAGGGGCCGCGCGTAGGGCTGAAACCACATCGAAGACCACCAACTAGAAAGGATAGACTTGTCTCCATTGATATGCAAGAGTGTCGGGATCGAGGGCAGAAATAGATTGGTTGCCAGAGGCACTTCTTCCCATACGGGCTCCAGATCTATCTGATCGAGCTTCGGCGAGAATGGTAGCAGGATGCCATTAATTGGATCATTGTTGTGGTTTCCAGGTGATGTATACCAGAATGGTTCTTCCGCCTTCAGCAGGTCAGCGGGTAGATAGAATGGAATTGAACGAAGTGACTGATGCTTCGCCTGGATGGCGTCAAGGGCATCGCTGTCGTTGTACCTGATGAAGTCAACATCATCCCTTGAATGTGTCATCGTCTGGAACAGCTCGGAGCCATAGTCGAGACCCAGCGAGAATTCATAGTTCTTTCCTGGTACGGTTGTTACAGGATTGATGGTCTTGTTGCTCGCTAGCGGAGAGTCTGATACCCCAATGGCGTTGGATAAATAGTCCAACCAGCTATTCTTCGAGGCCTGGCGGAGTGTTTCGCGCTGGTACTCCTGTTCCCCAAAGATTTCAGAAAAGACAAATTGATCGCCGATCGTTCCTCGGTTATCTTCTTCGACCTTCTTAACAGCGTAATCATAGATAGCACGGACATCCGCCAATGGTCCTAGGATAGTCCCGGAATTGAGGAACCTAGGACGGTTGAGATATGCCTCGGGATCCTTGTCCGTCTGCGGCCCATACAGATTGTTGGGCAGAGGGGAATATGGGACAGCCGCGCAGGCCGGGTCTTCAAGTGGGTTAGGCCAGCAAATCTTATCGGCCGCAAACATCACCGATTGTGTGTATTTCTGGACGGTCTCCTTTTCACCTAGCTGATCCGGTTTGTCATGTGTTACCGCACCATACCTCCTGCGTAGGCGCTTGTTGGCGTCAACAACCATGCTGTGATACCTCGAAACCATGATATCCGGAGGAAGCTGAAACCATACGTCGAAACCATCAATGATCAGTACCAGATCATCATCTTTCATATGTGCCCCATTCTTCAAGTAACCGTAGACCCCACGAATCTTCCCAACATGGGTACCATTATCCCAGCCGTCGCCTTCGAAAACTTTCTTGTAATTGATGAGCGTAGGCGAAGGGTAGCCAAGTACAAATGCAGACAGGAGGGTCTTGCACAGCTTGGAGTTGCTGTGGGATGCTGGGATAAGAAGGTGAAATGAAGGTTTCGTCTTCAATAAACCGCTAGGCGTAGTGGCATTTAGGACTGCCTGTGGCTTCTCTGAAACAAGCAACGGAGCTCCATCAATGGGCTCTGGTGAGTAAGGATTAGAAGGATCAGAAAGTATCCGGTAGCCAGCTGTGGTGGACCTGCTCAAGGACTTGCGAGTGTCAGTGACTATATGCTCAGGGTATTCAAGGAGACCCACGCTAGGAGACGTCCTCCATGTCAGTAAGAGGACCAGAAAGATACCTAAGGAGACTATGATTACGGTCCTTGCCCGTCTTGTCCGGGCTACGCGTAGAAAGTACGGTGTTGATTGGGGCCTTCCAGGCTCGGTAATGGAGTCGAAGGCATCGTATAGAACCATGGTACTGGGAGTGGTGAGCATTGGCAAACAAGTCTGCGTACCGAGCTCTCGAGCGAGTACTCGTAGTGCAGAATAGCTTTACAAGACTGATACAGCGAAGGATGTCTGGTGAAGGATTGAATGGTAAAGACGTCATGCACGCACGACACGGTGACACCGGGGAGCGAGTGGATATATCTTGAAAGTCTGGGGAAAGTGACGACTGGCAGGTAGGGAACGACTGGAAGGAGCCCACAAGAGGCCTTGACAGCAATCAATTGAGCGCGCGGCTCCTGCTTGTGCTGCTGCAACATCAATCAGGAAGCAGAAGCCTGCCATAGATCTCTCCCAGAAGAAAGCGTCCTAGGGTTGGAATTAGGGTACCTATGTGACAAATCCTCCATCACTGCTTCCCAAACTCAACGACGAAGTGTGTGCTCGTAAGACCCAAAGACTCAATCTAGGATAGCAAGAACAAATTACAATCCATGAACAATCTTGTGACAGATTCTACCGCTCTTGAGTATCAAATACGTCTTTAAGAAACGGCGGACTCGTTTGATCACAGAGGTGAAAAGAATTATGACAGAAAGACTGCGGGTGGGATTACCATAGCTAAAGCGGTAAACAGTCAAAGCATTTGACGTGAGCAATTCTGAACTCAAGAAGCATGATCGGGTAGCAAGCTGCATGTACTCCAGGAAATACCATCCTAGAGGAGGAGTTAGACTGTTATCATTTGAATAAGTCTAATAGAAGTATCGCAATACATGCATGTCTAGACATTACCATTATCTTTATAAACTTTTGGTACTCCAGCGCTAATGCAAATGTAGATGCATGCTGATGCTGAATGCTGATGCTTTTGCTGATGCCCTGGCGTACCTTACGCCTGTTATGCCATGCTTCTGCCTTTCAGAACCACACAACGAAGCCGAGCATCACACCCATCAAGCCTAACCCCATGCCTGCAATCTCTTTTCCGCCGGCTGCGGCACCTTTACCTGATGCCGAAGGAGTGGCGGACGTTGTTGGGCTGCCCGTCGACGAGGCTGTAGCAGCAACGTCAAGTGTCTGTCCAAGGCTAGGAAGCTTGGCGTTTCCATTGACCATCCAACCACTCGCGGTCGACGTTGGGCACGCAGGTGGGGAAAGCTGCCTCGTAGACGCCTTGTAGGCGGAAAGCTTAACACCAGTCGGGGTCAACGTTGACCATTGGCTTTGTAGATTGGTATAGTCGGGTAAGACTGGCGATGGTGTACCCGAACGAGGAAACCCATCTAACGCGGTCGTTGCAGCTGCGCCGGTAGGGTCCACTGTTGCCCCGTAGCTGATAAGGCCGTAGTCGTTGGCCTCTTCAATCCATTCATAGATGATTGCGCCTGACCAGGTATTCGCCATGTCCGACCCGAAGATAGATGCTTGGTCCTGGAACAGCCGGTGAGCTGGCTTTCTGCAACCGGTTTCCGATATGAAGATCGGGATGTTATAGCTGGTTGCATTTTGCTCAAGCATAGAATAACCGGAAACGTCATACGAGGACTGGCCACACCATTCATAGACGTTCAGAGAATAGAAATCGGCGTTGATGGTTGGATCGTCACCGCACGCCATGTAATTCTGAAGCATGGGTCGAAGGTCAGGTATGTCCGCTATCACAATGTCAGAACGCTTGTTTAACTCGCGCCAGCTGCACTCGCTTACCAGCAGAGTAGCCGATTGGGATCTTGCGGTAATTCTTTGAATCTCTATACGCCTTAACGTCTCTCAATGCGGCCTTGATGTAAGGGGCAGCTGCAGATCCATTCCCTGTAAGGAAAAACGTATTAACGCCTCCGACACGTGTATTCTTGCGGAAGTACTCACCTCGCGTCAGAACCTCATTGCCAACAAAAAACCCAGCAGTGTTGCCAAATTTTTGGAACTCGTCCAAGACGGCTTCGAACCTCGTGAGTTGTGTTTGGTTCCATGTGGGCGAGTCCTGTGCGTATACCATAGTCAGCAGGCGTAGTAAAACAGGGTATCTTGAAAAAGGAAGCGCAGTTGCGTCTGCACAGCGTCCAATTATCAATGGATGTTCTACACCGGCGAAGGAGACAGAAATGAGAAACTTCGTACCTGGTCGATTTGGGTGTCGAAGGTGTCCAAGTCGACGAACAAGTAGATGCCTGCATCCTCAAAAGCACTCATACAGCCGCTGTGGTCACCAGTAGGGTCAACATGGTATACGCGTATGGTATTCGCTCCCAACTTCTGCATCGAGGTAGCATCGAATTTGCATTGGCCCTCATCGAGAAGTGGATCGGTCGAGACAAGCTGGTAGGCAATTCTGCATCTCTCTTAGCCCCAGCAACGCGGCAGTGGAAACCAGATCCGCTCACCCTTTTATGTAAAATTGATCTCCCTTACTTGTAAAGAACTTGGATCCCACTGCAGTTATCTGGGGCAGGGACGCCGCAAAAGTGACATTGGCGAGCAAAGCAACATTACCGAGCAAAGTAACGAAAGCTGCGAGAAGGGAGATCATTGTGTTCAACGCCAATAGTTGGCTGTCAATCGCGCGGTATGTCAAAGAAAGTAGGTAACTACGTTTCAACGAACACAGTAACGGTCACAAAAGGAACGAGCGATTGAAGCCGAACGAGAGTTGGGGGGAGAAAGTGGCTGTCAACGAGTGCTTGCGTGAAGTATTTACAGAGAATCGCACGAGGTCAAGCAGGAGCAAGGCTCATCAGCTGTCAGTCGCGGCAAGAACGAATGATTGACCGGAGTCGACAGCTATGGCACCTGCTTGCCTTTGGTGAAACAAACGACGAAACAAAGAAGGGAAGAGAGCCGCTGCTGCTGTTATCCGCTTCAGATAAAGTAGAATTGACGATCGATTGCTCAAGATCGACGAATCCCGCAGGCTTGGCGCCTTCCCGAACACGGACAGCAATCGATGACGGTCGTCGGCCCGCCGCTGATAGGCAGATCTTGCCTTGTGTCACTTTTAGCTGCTGAAGGTACCTAAAGTACCTTATGAGTGTCGAGGGTCACGAGACGGCGACTTCAGATTTAAGGGCTAACCAGTGGTGATCCACAGCCAAAGAGGATTTCGTCAAATCATTAGTCGACAGCATTCAAAATTGAGTGATAAGGCAGGGAGGGTTAGCTTTAGCACGACATGCGATAGACTGGATCCTGGATTTGTCAGATCATTGTATGAGCGCCGACAAGGTTTACGCCTAGTAGTAATAGAATTTTGGGTGAAATGGGGTGACCAAAACCTCTCCTCTGGCAACGGTCACGCACCGGGCCGATGTATCTACCATGATAAATTAATTGATGCTTTTGCCAGCAGCCCGTAAAAACATCCTTAGTAAATCCGATATTAAGAACCGGTGGCCGAAAACTCAACGCCAGCGCCGTAGCAACAATAGGTAAAGCAAATTTCGACTCTTACGAAGCGAAGCTTTACAGCGTCGCCTGAGGCTTTTTGGCGCACATCGCTGCTACATGCTGATTACCAAGCACTTTGAACTCATCCCTGCCGTGATAGGTAGCATAAGAATCGAAAGGATTCGTTCCACTCGGTAGATTTGTGCCAAACTGCCAGAACGAATCGTAAGCCACACTTGTCAGGTTCACAATGGTGGTCTGCCAATCTTGCTCAACGCCGAGTCTGATACTCGCGTCTGGGACGCCGTATTCCTCAAGGACAACGGGCTTGCCAGCGGCTTTCCCGATGGCATTGTGTTGCTCGATCCACTCGTTGCCCCAGGTATAGTTGTAGCCCCATTGACTCGGATACAAGTGGAATGTTCCATAGTCGAGTGTAGGGATGCCCAGGTTCTTGACGAAGTCGACACCTTCGTACCCACTGTAGGCATATGAACCGTCGCCTTGTGGCGGAGTTAGCCAGCCCTCATCGCCAAGGGATACCATATGTTTAGGGTCCAGCGACTTGATGTAAGCCGAGATGTCCTTGGCCCAATTGTATATCACCGAAGTATCGCAGGTACTGCAGCGGGGCTCGTTTGCGAGCTGCCATGCAAAAATGGCGCACGATGACTTGTAGCGGTTGACGATGAGCTTAATGTATTTCTTATAAGCAGCTTGAGAAGCCACATCAGTGTAAAAGGAAGCATGGGTTCCCCCGAAAGCGTTCGTATAGGTGTTGATGCCTCCCAGGTCATCGAAGTTGTTGAGCAATGGTAGGACGAGCTGAAGGCCATACGTGTCTGCGGTAGCTACCGCATAGTCCAGGCGAGGAATCCCTAGATATAGTCAGTGTATGCGCATCAAAGTAGTAGTCCGGAAAATACCGTTGGACGGGTCGTAATTGAATTACTGGCCACTGGAGTTGAGTACTTGGTAGTAGACATTGGTCTCCGTAGCTGCGTTGTTGGTGCTTCCGAATCCCCACGTTCGTACTACTTTGTAACCTGTCTATGTAGGGCCGACGTCAAGCTTGCAAGTGAAGATCAGAGTCGGCTTACTGCAGCGATCTGAGACATTGCATGATCGACATCTGAATTTTGACGGAGATGACCGAGCCACCAAGCATTGGCTCCTGGCAATTGTCAGCGAACGGATGTTTTCGACAACAATGATATCAAAGGACTACTGGCGAAATACTGAGTGGTGCCTCCTATGTCGAACAGCCTTCCGTTGACTTTAGACACATGCTTGTGCCGAGTCCTTGGGAGGATCGGAGACGCTGGCTCTGTGACAAAATCATCACCAGGGAGGGGTGAAGCATCCGTAAAGAGTGACTTGGCGAACAGCGTGGCACACAGTGCCAACACACTGAAGAAGTTCATGATTACAACTGTCAAAAAGCTTCAAACTTGCGATGCTCAGTCGGGCAGCTAGTGGAGAGGTGTTGCCCGCTTTTATATTCGATTTGACTGGGGCTTGGTCGCATTGCCTTGCACCATTGCTATGGCTTGGCAACCAAATGAAGGAGACGAAAGGGGAAAGGCAATTCCGCACTTGCAGGCATAAGCTGCGTGGCTTCCATAGTGCCTTCGAAGCACCGCGGATACGGAAGTGTCAACATAGAAGCACGTAAGGGTAGGAAAGCTAACGCAGAAACCATCACAGACTTGACTTCAACTTGAGTTCTAGAACGGATGGCCATCGTACGATACACCACTACTCCCAATTGATTCACGTTCTATCCCTGTCCTAGAGCAGCGCCACGAACGCAGCACGAAGAGCAGCAGAGATTTTGGACACCGCCTGGCTTCGCTTCATCCTACATTGAGTTGGCATTCGACTTCCTAGGAACGTAGAGATTTGGTTGATGGCTAGATTCGATATGACGGATATCAAGTGTCAATCGTCGGCTTGCTGTTTTAGGGCATCGTATTCAAGGTGCCAAACACACTTTTGCTGGCCCAAATACGTGAATTGTACTGTCTTCCATGCCTTGATCGTGGACCTTGCAAATTGCTGCAAAATTCAAGTGTAAAAACTCCAGCGACCCCCCTTCTGGGTTTTTCTGCCTTAGCCTGACAACCTTACTTTATGTGTTACCGGCAGGCTGGCGTTGCCTAGATCCACCCGAAAGCCAGCCATTAAGCGAACATGTGATATTATGACCGTATGGAGAAGCCGGAGAACGATTGGTAAGGCTTGGACTTTACCCCAGATTCAACCTACATCTGCACCTGCTGAGCCAGCACGCTAACGAGTGTTGCGTTAACGAGAAACCTAAAGTATGTTCAGATTGAGATGGCACAGCTGACCGTTCGAAAGCTAGATCGAGCAGCGGACATAGCACGAAGTGCGACGTATTGTAGACATACAGCGAAGTGCAGAGCATAACTGAAATCAATGCGACATAATACCGCGTCGAATAGTCTATACAACGTGATCACAACAAAGAAATACCAAAACGGTGGTAGAATGGTCATAGTAATTAGCAATCTTCGAGATGGCCGAAGGAGAATAGTGTGCTCCTACTTTGCATTTGCAGGTATGATTTCCGGTCACGCTTGTCATCCGCCTCAGTGCGCAACGTGGTCAAAGCCACGTCCATGCTGGCGTCCTGGATCATTGACCAAGGAAAAGAGCGTAGTAAAAAAATCTGATCCGGTTTTGCTCTCGGTCGTCGCTCCCGTCGGTTGGTTTACGAGACGTTATAGCCGCACCATTTAGCAAATGAAATCCGGAGGGACTGCAGGGCCAAGACAGCCACGTCCTCAGCCAATCTTTGCTGCACAACCTGTTCCAGACCTACAATTGAGAGTAATGCAGCAGTCACCCAGCCCCCAAGGCACGTTCCCTGTCCTGTCAGACTAACCAGCGATTGAATCCTTTCATGGTCAAAGACAAATGCACTTCAGGACCGCGCCCAATGGGAAGCGCCCTGTCAACTTAGCAGCGATCAAGGGTGGCGGTCTTGTCTCCCTCGGCGTGCTGGTCTATCAGCTGGATTGTTCTTCGTATGCTATACTATATCATTTCTGTAGTATTAGACGGAGCATTGTTGATCGTTCAATCGGAGATATATATCGGTTCCCAGGATCCTAAGCTCTTGGGTTTTCTGAGGGTTACTTTCTACCGTCCTCATGTTGACAAGCATTCACAATAGACCGGAATCAGTAGCCATGTTTTCGCGAAGCGAAAAGCGAGTGTGGATGCCATGAGGGGGGGCCGGCCAAGGTAGTGATTGTTGACGCGTTGGTCTTGGCAAGGTAGTGATCTCGTTGAATGTTATCAATGTTGTCAACTGCCGGAAACCATTCAACAGATAGGCTCGCGAGCAGTTGTTCTGGCATGGGCGATGCGACTACTGTCCGACGCCGTACGAAAGCTGTGCATGGGGTATCAGATGACAAGAGGAATCCCACATGGCGAAATCTGTATTCTCTCGAACTTTGCACCGCGCGATGGACGATTTGAGCAGCAATTTGGATTGGTGGAAAGGCCGAAAAGAAGTCACGCACCTTATAGGGTAATTAGAACCAACGACAAAAGACTACCGTACCCAACCCGCCTCTAAAATGGACCACAATAACCAACGGGCCGACGGAATCACGTATTGCCCTTGGCAGCAACGCTATTAAGGAGGTACGTTGCTTAACCAGTGAACGCCACTAATCTTGATATATCGTCTCGCACGATGTTTAGACGAGATTATGTAACGCTCGTTGATCGTAAGAGACGTAAAAGATACTCCGTATACACAACATTATTAGTATGTCATCAGATTTGATGTACTATCTCGTCTGTCTCTCTAAAGCGTCTGCATATTCGAAACACATCTTTCAAAGCTTCGATTCGAGGTCCAAATCGATCGCGCAAACGAACGTTTGCACTCATTGTCGATCGAGGGATCGAGGAAGCTTTGCAGGCAGGCATTAGATAATCAGATAGGCTTTACAACAACTATACTTGATCAACGCGATAGCGACGAGATAATGTAGTGGAGTGGGCAATAATAAGTACAAAGAAAGTCGATCGAAAAGAAGTGACTAGGCAGAGCAGTTACATTAGATTTGGTGGCGTTTGGTAGATGTACATAGCATAATTGCGTTGCCAAGGGCAATTCATGGTTTCGTCGGCTCGCTGGATATTGTGGTCCATTTTAGGGGCAGAATGGTTATGGAAGTCTTTTGTCGTAGAAACAATCTACATGTATGAAACACTCAGGCTCTGAATGAGGTAGCCTGCCAAGCCAATCCACGTGATCGACCTACTTGTCGACACGACCTACTAACATCAAAATTTCCCCAAACAACTGATCCCCAAGGACTTGGTTCGACTATCCTCGAAAGAGCAGAGCTAAAACTTCTCCTCTTACCGTATACCTCTTCGCTGCTCGAGCACAATCTACTATACAAGTCCAATTGGTATG
>JAABUJ010007117.1_pt1 | contig 10555 bp, 7 predicted proteins | sample 5559131 | NCBI WGS metagenome assembly JAABUJ01 (sample SAMN10711875, study PRJNA513366) | rock metagenome | isolation source: Antarctica rocks | place: Antarctica: Victoria Land, Mt New Zealand nord | collected 2016-01-07 | reverse complement strand
ACCCGATCACCCCAATGATCTGATGCCAGTGGGTGGATGCCAGTGGATGAAGGCCTCCACCACAGCGATGATGGGACCGGCCAGAATCGACGCGCGGTGACGATGGGATGGGCGCGAACACCCCCCCTAGGCGGCGGATGGACCCACCCCGTTGATGCGCGGCGTTCCCCCCGTCCCGGTATAGCGAGGGTCGCGCCCCTGACGCTATGGACCGCCCCGCCCTGTCGTTCCGCTGACCGGAGCCGCGCGCCCGTCCAGGGGGTGTACGCCCAAACCGCCGAAATTTCTGTCACCTGAGTTTAGGGCCGACCACAATGGCGTTTCGGGTTGCAAGAGTCCCATCGCCGCCTGTGCGGAAAACCTCTAACGTGCGGTTGACGCATGGGAGCCCATAGCGCCAGGGTTTTCCGCACAGTTCTATGTTGGCGACGACGAGGAGAGTGGCGTAGGTCGCTCGCCTGTCGCCAAACAGGTGTTTTCCGACACTGCTCGATCAGCCACACGCAGGACGATAGCGTCCACTCCCGGGCACGCGACGTTGTCCGTGAGCGTGACAGAATTTTCGGCGGTTTGGGCTTACACCCCCATGTTCGTGCGCGCGCCCGAGTTGCTGGTCTTCGACGACCTCTCCAATGCGCTGGACGTGGAGACGGAATACGTGCTCTGGCAGCGCCTCTTCGCGCGCGGCGAGGCGACCTGCCTGGTCGTCTCACACCGCCACGCCGCGCTGCGCCGCGCCGACCACATCATCGTGCTCAAGGATGGCCGCGTCGAGGCGCGAGGCACGCTGGCCGAGTTGCTAGAAAGCTGCGACGAGATGCGCCACCTGTGGCACGGCGACGCAACCGGCGCCGGGTAGCCGCCGTTTTAGGGTCTGTTCGGCATGCTGCTCACGACGTATGCGGTAATGTATCATGAGCAGAAGCAACGGGCATGCTATCGGCGTCCAGCACACATGGATATGTATATTTCGTCACGCCGATGACTGCGGTAGCCTTGACAGCCATGGCTGTAAGCATACGGGAGGGCGGAGTCGTGCGGGCATGACTCCGCCCTCCCTGCTGTGCTTCCCCCCCCTCAGCCGACTGGTGGTCCTGGGGGGGCACCTTCAGTCGGCAACGGATCCGTGCTCACATACACGTCACCCGTCGCATAGGCGTCCTCGGGTCATCCGTTCGCAAGCCTGTACTCACGGCGTCGGCGTGCTCGTGCTAGCCGGTCCGGGCGGCGTGCCGCCGACCGGTACTACTTGCCATTCCGCGTTAGCCGACGCACTGGGCGCATAGGTCACGTCCACGTAGCCGTAGCCCAGGGAGGAGTCGGCCAGGTCGTTGTACCAGCCGGTCGCCTTGATCTGGACGTAGCCATCCCCCTGATCGACGAGCGAGAACTGGTTGCTGGTCCAGCTGTCATAGGCGCTGCCGACCCGAATGTAGGGGAGATGCCCATCTGGTCCTGGCGTAGGCCCTGCTGGTGGAGTGGGCTGCGCCGTGTCCGTCCAGGCTTGCTCCGACCAGCACGCTGTATCCTGGCCGGGTCCATATGGCTCTGTGTTCGTCACGCTACAGATGTGCAGCTTGCCGTTGAAGGGTATCAACCGCCACTGCGCCTGCTGGTCGCTAGGAGAGGGCGCCGTGGTAAACCGGGCGACGTTGGTCGTGGGGTCATACGTCACATATTTGCCATTACCGCGGTTCAGCAACCAGACGGGCGCGCCGCCGGCGGGCGCTGTGGCGGTTGGCGATGGCGTACTCGTGGGCGATCCACTGGTCGGCGTCGCCGTTGCCGCGGGCGTTCCACTGGTCGGCGTCGCCGTGGCCGTCGGCGTGCCGCCCGCGATGGGCAGGATGGCCCATTCAGCGGTCGCGGGGGAGCCTAGCGTTTCCATGTCGGCGTACCCGAGATTCTGCGCGGACCCCGCATAGAGCGCGGGCTGCCACACGTTCTGGATGTAGCTGTAGCCCGCGTCCGCGCCCGGTAGTATTGTCCACCTGGCGCTTGTCCAGACGTTGTAGATCAGCCCGACGTGAACATAGCTGACCTGATTACCGGTGGGATCTTGATTGGCCATGCAGCCGACGGTACCAGTGGTCGACGCGCTGCAAATATGCTCACTGCCGCCGAAGTACGAGAGCACCCACTGCTGTTTGGTATCGCTGGGGTCGAGGGTCGCGCTAAAGACGGCCTTGCTGGTGGCCGCATCGTAGGTGAGGTACTGGCCGTTGGCTTTATTCTCAAGCCACACGGTTCGTGGCGCGGGCGTGGGCGGCGCGGGCGTGTAGGTGGGCTGGGCCACGGGCGTGGCCGTGCCGACGCCGGTACCCAACCCGCCCAGCGTGTAGCAGCCCCGCGACGTGGCCCAGGTGTCGTCGCCCGTGTCCGCCGTCAGCACAAAGGCGTCCACGCCGCTGGAGTTGTAACAGTCGTCGACGCCGGCGACGCCAAGGTCGTGCGCCACGACGTTGTTGAACGTGGCGGCGCCGGATGTCTGCACCTGGACGGCGAACGTGCCGGCCTTATTGATCGTGCCGCCATTGACGGTCACGTTGGTGATCGCATAGTCGCTGTCACTCGTAAATTGGTACGCCTCGTCGGTGCTGTCGTTGAGCGTGTTGTTGGACACAGCAATCGTGCCGGTCATGGGCGCATCGGAGGCGTAGAACCAGATGGCGCCCACGCCAAAGTTCCAGTTCGGATCTTGCTGCCCCGTGCGGTCGAGGGTATTGTCGGCGATGGTCGTGTCGCCGCTGAGCAAGACGGAACTGAAGCGATTAGCGACCTGAATGCCGCCGCCTTGCGTCAGCGTATCCGCGCCGTAGTTGTGCGCGATGCTGTTGTCATGGCCGCCGTAGATAGCAAAGTTGTTCGCCAAGATAGGATTGCGCACGCTGTTGTAGGCGAACGTGTCGTTATTGTCGGCGTTATGCTCCGACCACATAGCCAGGCCATCGTCACCAGTGTTGCGGATATCGGTCTCTTCCACGGTCGTGTGGCTGGCGCCGTCGTGGAGGTTGATGCCGTCGGCGGTGGTATCGTGGATGCGGCTACCCACGACAAGCAGGCCCGTGGATGGACCGTCGAGCCACATACCGACCTTGGTGTGTTCGATCCACACGTTCTGAACAACGGAGCCCGCGCCGAGCGAACCACCGATGCCGTTGACCTGCGCCGCGTCGTCGCGGTTCGTGGTCTCGCCCTGGATGGACAGGTCGTAGATACCGACGCCCGCGCTGCCTCCGGGATTGCCATCGGCGTTGCTGGGGTAGCCCTGGCCCGCGGCGTAATCGCCATAGAGGCCGACGCCCAGGCCGTGCAGTGTGGTATACCAGGGACCGGCGCCGCGTATCGTGACGTGGTTCAGAATAATGTGCCCGGTGACGGTATACGTGCCCGCGGGCACCCACACGTTCAAGCCATGCGCCTCGGCGAAGTCGACCGCGGCCTGAATGGCGCTCGTGGAGTCGGCTGCGCCGGTGGGGTCGGCGCCGAAGCGGCGCTCTGTCACCGAAACGTAGCCGCGCTCCGGTTCAGCATACGGCGCCGGCGCCCGCTCGAAGGCGGCGAGGTCGATGGTGTAGGAGGTCGCCAGGTCCGTGGCGTCCCGCTGTACCGTGATCTTGGTCCCTGCGGGATAGGTGTGGTCCAAGCGTGTGTGCACCTCATCAAAGACGTGGTGGCCCTGCCCGTCGCTCGGGTTATTCGTGAACGGATACGCGCCATAGAACCAGCTGTACGTGTTGGTCAGCGTGAGATCCTGCTGCTTCGCGCCGTTGACGTATAGGCTCAACAGCGCCGCATAGGGCGCGCCATCCGCGGAGTCGGGGATGCTGTACCGCAGGGTCAGCGCGTTGGCGGGCGCCGGCAGCGTGAACGTGACATAGTCGCCCTGTGCGCGCAGTACCACGGCCTGACGGTGTGACGCTTCAGCGGCCACGTCGCCAAACGTGCGGCTCGCCGTCAAGAGACTGCCCTGGAATTGGACGTTTTCCGCCTCCTGCTCAGCGTAGGGGAGCGTGGCGCCCGTGGAGGCGAGCGGGAGCGTGCCGAAGACACGGAACTGGTCTAACGTGAGGTGAGCGCTCGTGCTGCCGTCAGACATGTAGGCGATGGTATTGATGCCCGCGCGTAAATGCAGCAGTTGGACCTTGTAAGACCAGGCCGTCCAGCCGCCCGTGCGGGGTAACGTGGCCGCCCTGACCGGGATGCCGTTGACCAGGATGTCGAGCCTGGCGGCCCCCCGGTCGGCGTTGGCGTAGCGCAGGAGCGCCCAGTACAATCGGTCGGACGGGGCGTTGACGGTGAATACCGTGGAGACGCCTGGGTTGGTATACCTGATGACATAGGTAGACCCTGAATCGCCAGTGTCAGGGGCGGCGTGGCGCGAGAGCGACGCAGACGCTGCCGTTGACGGCACAGCGGCCTGAACGGAGGTGGTCGGCGAGCCCGTACGAATTATCCGCCCGTACAACACCCCTTGCGTCGCGAGCACCGCGGCGACGAGAACCAAGATACGAATGCGTTTCATACGGTACAAGACCTCCATGTGCTATACCAGACGCTGTTCAACTGCCGGTGAGACCGGTTAGAGCGATACCTCGTATGATCTGGCGCTGGAACACCAGGAACAGGATGATTGGCGGGACGCTGGCGATCGTCAAGGCGGCCATCTCCGTATTGACCGGGAAAAAGGTCTGCTGCGCGAAATTGCGATAGAGTCCGACCATGATGGGCTGTTTGCTGGGGGGTTCCGTTGGGGCGTGCTGAGATGGTGCAATTTGGCCGAAGAATCGTCGCATAAGACGGTTACGTCGGCCCGATTGAACCCTCAGTTTGGCGTGAAAATCGTCGCGCGACCGTATTCGAGGCGGGTAGCGGAGTGCTTACCGAAGACTTTTCAGCCATCTCAGCAGGACCCAACGGAACCCCCTGGACATCTCGGCAAAGGCGTGGGCGAAAGCCGTCACCGTGGCCTCATCCGCGCCCGCTTCGTCGCGCGAGGCGATGGCCGCCCCGGAGCTTAACGCGATGACGACGCGTAGAGATGTCGTCTGACCGTTGTCGTCACTGAACGCCTCGGGGGAGCGCGCGAGCGCGACGGCCACGGCGTCCGCCGTTTCCTGCAACGTCGGTAGCCGGCGTCCCTCCCCCCGGCGGATCAGCGCGATGGACGTGAGCGTATCACCGATAATGTCCGCGGGCCGATCACCGATGACGTCCCTCTTGGTGTCGATGTCCCACCACGACATAGCCGTGTCCCCCTTTCCTGTCAGTATATCCCATCATACGCAGTAGCCTTGCTCGCGCACCCGTTGATCGTCGGCGATACGCCGCTCTAGGAGGGACATGCGCGCCCGATTGGCTTGCTGGCGGCGATTGATGGCGCGCCGCCCGGCGAGGTCGATATTCCTTTGCTCGAGATAGCTGGCCTGCTCCTCGCTCAGACCTATGACGGTCGCCGTGAGCGTCACCTCGGCCATGAACGTGTGGAATGCGCGCGTCGCCGCGGGAAGCGGCCCGGCGGCAAGCCGATCACGCGCGTCATCGCGATGCTCCCGCTGGCGTCGGCCGAGGTCGTTGGTCTGCCCGATGTACACACGGTCCGGATACGCCGGGTTCCGCCCCTCGTAGATCATGTACGGGCCGAACGCGTAGCGGACCGGACCCTGATTGTGGACCAGCACTCCCGGACCCACGACATACGTGGGGGCGCTCGCCACCGCGATGTTGTACGTGGGCGCGGCCACAACGTCGCGTGCGGCGATGCGGTCGATGGTCGCCGCGGCCCCATCCAGGGTCCACAGGCGCATATCCACCACGAGGTCGCGCGCCGCGACCCATGCCGCGCCCCTCCACCCAGAAGCGGTGATCCCCCGTCGCGTGAATGACATGGTCGCCCAGCCCGACCGCGTAGAAGCGGCCCGTCGTGCCCGTGAACACGGTCAGGATATCGCGCGCGGTGACGCGTCCGGATGTCACGTCGCACGAGAGGACGCGTTCGCCCGTCCGCAGGCTGTCGATGCGCCGGCATCCCTTGGCCATCCACACGGGCGTGTCCGCCGACACACAGGGAAGCAGCGCCGGCGGCGCGAACTTCTCGGGCTCCAGGGCTTCATTGATCGCACGCAGTTCCCGCCCGATACGATCCTTTTGGGCCTGCAGGGCTTGCTGCGCCGCGATGAGTTCTTGTCTTCGGCGCGCATCGTCGCCGTTTTTAGTCGTCATGAGTGGAACCTTCTTCTCCTCATCGCACATCGGTCTGAGGACCGGTGGAGACGCGGCGGGCCGCGGACATGTCGTGGAGAACCGGCATACAAGCGGCGCGGGACGCGCCTACTCACGTCCCGCGCCCGCGAGCGCCACCTGTCCAAAGATGCCCCTGTGTCCCACCGTCATCGTAGTGGGGCACACCGCACTCGTAAAGAGGGGGACCTGGACATCTGGGCGCGGTCTCGTCACGGCACGCGCGTCACCCGCCGGGCAGCGTCTGTAGGAACGAGCGGGAAGATACCAGGAACGGGCGACCGTACGCTGGAGCCCTATTCAGGTGCGCAGCCCTCCCACTATCCCAAAGGCTGCAGGTGATCTCGGGTTCCACCACAACGTCCCGAGTGGCGCACGTCGGAGACCGCCATATGTGATCCGACAGGGTAGGACGGTTCCCCCTTTGAGCGAACCGTCGCGACCGCGTGTCCAGTCGCACCCGAGGCATCGTCGTAGACAGGGGCCGCTCCCAGGACGTGCCTGAAACCAGGCGTGTGACCGTGCGGACGACCATGTGTATAGCCTCCTCCCCGCGGACACGAACTGTCTGATGTCTACCGCGTACAGAAAGGAGCACACACAAACCAGCACACACCAGGAGTACACCGCCGCCTACGTCCGTCACCCTCTCTCGTCTCCCTATGCACGAGCAGAGAGCGCACATGTGTCGATCGGAGACAAAGGAGACAATCAATGTCCACCCCCATCACCGCATGGTACGCCGTCTACTATCTCGGCTCTTTCGCCATCGGCCTCACCATCGTCCTGAGCATCCTCAAAGCGGTGTTCGGCGGACGGCGCAGAGGCGAGACGGGTGATCCGCGCGAGGAGATCGAGCGCGCCCGCCGCGAGGAGCGTGAGCGCCTGCACGGCGTCCACCGACGCTTCGCGCGCACGCGCCGCCTGGGCTGTCTGGCCGGCCGCCGCGTCGCCGCCCTCGCCTGGAGCGCGCTCGTCATCCCCGGTCGGGTCTTCGCCAACCTACGCTGCACGGACGCGGTCGAGGAGGATCTCGATCTCTTCGCACAGCGTCTTCACGCGCGGGGTCACCGCCTCACCCGGCCTCTGTGTTTGGTGACACCACTCACGGTGCATTGGCTCGTCAAGTGTGTCGGGTGTGGCACGGTCGCGCATCTGGTCGAGTCCTCTCATTATGGTGGGGAGACCGAACTCCGGGTCGCCGGCGGTCGCCTGTACGACGCGGCGCCCTGCGCGGCCCACTACCTCCCGAAGCGCGCGGCCTCGCCACGGCCGGCGGCGCGCCCCGCCCCACGGCCTCGACCCCGTCTCGCGCGGCCCACGTCAGCCGCGACGCGCGGTCCCGTCATCACACCACTCGCGGCGCCGCCCCTCACGACACCCGCGCAGCCGCCGGTTCGAGTGGACGTGGACGACGAGCACACGCGCAGCGCGTCCGCCTAATCCGAAGGGACGAACGACGACGGCGCGCGGGAAAGAACATGCGGCTTCTTCCCGCGCCCGTTGTCGTCATTCGCCACGAGTAGAGGTAAGGAGATGACCGTGCAACTTGACGACCACCAGTTCCGCTTCGCCCAGAGCGACCCGCGCCGGCCCCTGCTCGGGATCGCCGGGCCCGGCATGGGCAAGACGCGCACCCTCGTCGCGCGCATCGCGCTGCTCCTGGAAGCCCGCCGCCACGGCCTCCTGGCCGATGGCCCCATCATCGCGCTGACTTTCACCCGCACTGCCACCCGCGAACTGAGGGAGCGCCTCCTGGCCGCCCTCGGGCCATGGGACCCGGCGGAACTCGACGTGCGCACGTTCCACGCCTACGGCCTGTCCCTCCTGCGCGGCGGGTGGGCCGCCGAGTACCTCGGCCTGGAGCGCTTCAGTATCGCGACCGAGGGCCAGCAGGCGCATGCCGCTGCGGTCGGCGTCGCCGGCGCCGGGCTCACCCTCACGCCCGCCGCCGCCCTTGAACTGATCGCCGCGCTCAAGATCGGTCAGGCGTCGCGCTGGCGCTCCCCGGTGGCGCTCGACGCCGTGCGGCGTGGATATGACCACGAGCTATGGCGCCGGAACCTCATTGACGTGCACGACTTGGTCGGTCGCGTTGTGCAGATCCTAGGGGCCAGCGCCCAGGCCCGCGCTGACCTGGCGCGCCGGCGCTGCCATGTCGTCTGCGACGAGTTCCAGGACCTCTCCCTCTACCAGGCCGCGCTCGTCGCGCACTTGGCCGGACCAGAGGGCGCGCTCTCGGCCGTGGGTGACCCATGCCAGTGCATTTACGGCGGAGCGTCGCCACGGTTCATGCTCGACCTCCCGCGCGTCTATCCCCACCTCCGCCTGCGCCGCCTGCGGCGCACCTACCGCCTGCACCGAGCGGTGCTCGACGTCGCCAACGCGGTGGCCCGCTACATCGTCGGCGGCCGTGGCGAGACGCATCCGCAGCGGGACCATGGCCCACTCCCTCTAGTGCATATCGCACGTACGCCCGAGGAAGAGGCCGCCTGGATCGCCGCACGGCTCCACCTCCTGCACCGTAGCGGCGCACTGCCGCGCTGGGCCGACGGCGTCGTCCTCGTGCGCACGCGGGCGCAGCGCGCCGCCCTGCTCCGCCGCCTGCGCGCCGCCGGCGTTCCGGCGCGCTCCGGGGCCGCGTCGCTCGCCGACAAGCCGGCCGTCCGCGCGGTCATGGCCTGGCTGACCCTACTACGCGACCCCGACGACGCGGAGGCGCTGCTCGTTGCGGTCGACGCCCCGCCGCTGGGGCGACGCCGCGAGGTGCCCGCGACCCTGCGCGCGGGGCTGGAACGGACCGGCCCCTGGACCGTGGCGCGCCTACGGCGCGAGCAGCCGCCCGGTCTGGCCCCCTCCCAACTCCGCGCCCTCGCCGGCTTCCTGCGCTGCTACGAGGGACTGGTCGCGGTCGTCGGGGCGTCCGAGCCGACCGCCACCTTCGACGCCATCATCGAGCGCAGTGGTCTGGGGGCCTGGCTCGTGGAGGCGCACGCTGGCGCCGCCGCCGACGTCGACACGCTGCGCACGCTGGCCACGTCCGAAGGCGACGTGGGCGCGCTGGCTCTCGCGCTCGGGGAAGAGGCGCGGGGTTCCGGGTCCGACGCCGTGATGGTGCAGACCGTCCACGGCTACAAGGGCCAGGAGGCCCTGGGCGTCTTCCTGGCCGGTCTGGACGAGGACGTGTTCCCGCACGCCAGCGCGCTGGCCAGTGGCCCCGACGGCATGCAGCAGGAGATCCGCGCCTACTACGTCGGCGTCACCCGGTCCCTGCAGTACCTGGCCCTCTCCTCGGGCTGCGCGCCGGCGCGCTATGGCCGCGCCGGGCGCCCCTCGCCCTTCCTCGCCATGATCCCGGCCGCCTGTGTGCGGGCCGTGGCGGCATGAGTCCGGGAGGGCGTGATGATCCCCCAGAGCGAGATTGACCGCATCAACGGGCTCGACCTGGCCGACTTTGTGACGGACGTCAAGCGGGTTGGCCAAGAGTGTCAGGGCCTCTGCCCCAGGCACAACGGACATTCCTTGTATTGGCGCATCGAGCCCGCGCCGGACGGCACGCAACCCTGGCTCTGCCGTGGCGGGTGCGGCGCCGGCGGGTACGGCGTGACGTCCTTCCTCATGTGGCGCGACGGACTCTCCTGGATCGAGGCCATGCGTGCCCTCGGCGCCCGCGACGACGGCGAGCACACGCCGCGGGAGTTCCACCTCCCCCGACCCACGGAGGCGACTCCCCGTCCCGTCACCTATCCCCGCCTCGCCGACGCCGCTGGTCGCGCCGTCCTGGCCGCCGCCCAGGAGATCTGGCACGGGCAGCTCTGGCGCGCTCCTGATGCGCTGGCCCTGCTGGACCGGCGCGGCATCCCGCGCTCCGTCGTCGAGGCCGAAGGCATCGGCTTCGCGACGGGGACGCTCGCGGCCGCGCTAGACCGGCGCGGTCTCCCGCGCGACGTCGCGGCGCGGCTGGGTCTGCTTGGCCGTGATGGACGGCGCGAGCGCTTCGCCGGCTACCTGACCCTGCCGGAATGGCACACCGTCGACGGCCAGCGCGGTGTATCCTGGGTCATCGCCCGGCGCGTCCACGACGGACCATCCTGGGCCGGCGACGACAAGTATCTGTGCATGAACGGCAACCGTCCCCTGATCGGATTGGAGGGCACGCTTCGGGCGCGGGAGGTCATTGTCACGACCGGTCCCTTCGACCGGCTCGTCGCCCTCTCCTGGGGCGAGGCCGCCGTGTGTATCGGCAACGACACACCGTCGGAAGAGATCCTCAACGAGGTACGCCTGATCGCCCGACACGCCGTGCTGTCCTGGG
>JAABUJ010007112.1_pt1 | contig 10560 bp, 16 predicted proteins | sample 5559131 | NCBI WGS metagenome assembly JAABUJ01 (sample SAMN10711875, study PRJNA513366) | rock metagenome | isolation source: Antarctica rocks | place: Antarctica: Victoria Land, Mt New Zealand nord | collected 2016-01-07 | reverse complement strand
CGCTCGCCATCCGAACCCGCTGAAACACTTCCCGAAGCCCAACTCCACGGGCGACCATTCACAAGCCTGACTCGGCCGCGCCACCCAGCGCGGCCGTTTCAGTCCAGACCGTTTATCCGGGGCAAGTGGCTAGCGATCCGCGCCGGATCAGGGCTCATTCGCCGCGACCTGCTACGGGAAGTCTCCCGCCGCGCCCAGGACGCCGCCCAATAAGGCTCGGGGCGACAAGATCGCGGAGCGTATGTTCCGACAAGGGATCGGCTTGCGGCGATCGTCAACGCTGCCGCGAGGTCGCCGCAAGCGCTTCGACTTCCGGAGCGCCTACCGGCAAGCTCAAAGACCAACGCTTGCTCGCGGCTACCCTGGTCCTGCGCACGAACTGTCCAGAGACCCCGCAGGAGCCTTCTCAGGGGTGCCGGGTAGAGGGAGTTATCGGGCAGAATCTGGTGTTTGGTGTTTAGCTTCTTTGTCCGCCGACGGATCTACGCGATCTTTGACGGCCTGAGCCGCGGCGACTACAGCGTCGGTCTCGGCGGGCTGGCCGATGACGTGCACCACGTGTTCGCGGGCGAGCATTCGTTAGGCGGCGAGCGCCACAGCCGTGACGGCGTTCGCCGCTGGTTGGAGCGGCTGTTTCGTCTCTTCGAGCTCCGCTTCGACGTTCGCCAGGTGATCGTGTCGGGCCCTCCTTGGGATCTGCTCGTTGCCGTGGAGTGGCTCGCTCACGCAACGCCAAGAGCCGGTGAGCCGTACCTTAACTCCGGTGCTCACATCATCCGAATCCGCCGCGGACGGGTCGTGTACCTCCATGCCTACGAGGACAGCCAGAAGGTGGCCGAGGCCTGCCGCCAGATGGCAGACGCTGGAATCGAGGGGGCTGCGGCCGCGCCGATCGTCGACTGACGCAGTCAAGTGCAGTTGGCGACAGTCAGCGAAAGCTGAGATCACCGCGCCTGAGACCTTCGATCCCGGACGGTCCCGGGATCCCCTCACGGACGGGCGACGGAAGCCCCTTGGCCTTGCTTGTCGCCACGTGGTCGCGCACCCCGGCCTCTCGCGAGAGAACCAACGGCATCCTGGTGCGCGAGATTTAGGTCCGGGAGGCGATGGCTGCCTGCTTGAGGCGGTCATCGCCCCAGAACCGCTCATCGTTGACGACCACGGTCGGTACGCCGAAGATCCCAAGCGCCAACGCTTGGTCGTTGGCCGCGCGGACGGCGTCTTTGACTGCTGGTGTCTGCACTGCTTGAGCCAGTTGCTCGCCGTCGATTCCGACTCGTTCGGCAGCTAGTTGCACCGTGCGCAGCTCACCGAGCTCGCCGCCCTCACAGAAGGCTAAGCGCATCGCAGCAAGGGCAAACGGTTCGAGGAGATCCTGAGTGGTGGCGAACGCCATCGCCCGGGCAACGAGGACGTCGTTGGTGGGCCACGGCGTCGGCCATCGAATAGGACCGAGGTCGTGCGTGGCGGCACGAGACTCACAGTCGACCAGTCCTGCGCCGCGCCGATCATCGAGTCCCCACGAGCTTCGACCGTTGGCTTTGAAGAGCGCGCCGGCGAAAATGGGGCGCCACTGCGCGTCGGGTATCAATTGGCGGATGCGTTCAGCAGCAAACCAAGAGTATGGAGACATCGCGCCGAAGAAAAACAGGGGCACGGACACAACGGCAAGGTACCAAGTGCTGCCCCCCGAGCGCTGGCTCGGCTGTGCCCCACGCAAGCGCCAGGTCCCGTGCGACGAACGTAGGCGCGCGCTCAGCGAGGCCCGCGACCGGGTCCGCTTACTGCCATTCGTCGCCGACAGTGGGCACCGGTTCCCACTCGGCATGCGAACCTGGTGACTTCTAGCCGGGCGACTATTTTGCGGTCATGCGCTACGAGAATCCGGCTTCCGGCGAGGTCGTTGAGGTGGTGTCTGAATCAACCGAGCTGCTGGTCATGCAAGTCACCTGGCCCCGGCCAGGACATCGTGCGGTTGCGCAGGTTCACCCGGGGATGCAGGAGAGGTGGCAGGTCGTCCAGGGCCAAGCCGCATTCGACATCGACGGCGTAGAAACGCAACTCGCGTTGGGCGAGCACATCGTGGCGGAGGCCGGGCAGCCCCACGTGGCGTGGAACCCTACCGACGAGGAAGTTGTGCTGCGGATCGAGATGCGGCCCGCTCTCCAGTGGGTGGAGTTTGTCCGACGGCTGTTCGAGGGAGAACCTCCGCTGGAACTGCTGAAAGAGTTTCCCGACGAGATATGTCTCCGATAGATGCGCGTACCCGCCATCTCGGAGCACGATCCCCCTGCGGTGCGGACGCGCGAATCCTGTGGTTGGCTGCGGGGAGGCGCAATGTGCGATCATGGGGGCATGCCAGCCGAGGAATGGTCGACCGCCGAGCACGCCCTCGGTTACCTATCGCGCGCGGACACGCTGCCGCATCGAACCGAGGGCGAAGGCGTCCTGCTCGAGCAGGTTCCCAATGAAGCGCGTCGTGTCCTCGACCTGGGTACGGGCGACGGGCGCCTGCTTGCCCTGCTGCGCATTGACCGGCACGAGATGCTCGGTGTGGGGCTCGACTTCTCAGAGCCCATGCTCGGGAAGGCGCACGAGCGCTTCGCGGGCGACGGGCGCGTCCAGCTCCTCAAGCACGACCTCGCCAAGCCGCTGCCCGTTCTTGGCCGCTTCGACGCTGTCGTCTCATCGTTCGCGATCCATCACCTCGAGCACGAGCGAAAGCGCTCGCTTTACGCCGAGGTCTTCGAGCTGCTCGAACCCGGCGGGGCGTTTTGCAACCTCGAGCACGTGGCCTCCCCGACCGAGCACCTGCATCGGTGCTTCTATGACGCCCTTGGCTACGAGCCTGGCTGGGAGGACTCATCGAATCGCTTGCTCGACGTCGAGCCTCAGCTCGGATGGCTGCGCGAGCTCGACTTCGACGACGTCGATTGCTACTGGAAGTGGCTCGAGATGGCGCTGCTCGTCGGCGTCAAGCCGGCCGCGTAGCGGTGGCCGACCGTACCGGCTAGGGATCCCGTTGCGGCGCCCTTCCTCCCTCATAGCCAGACTCGTCCCCCCCTGCCTGAAAGCGCCTTGCGTGTGTGGTGCGCAGGTCAGACCGCAGGCCGCTTCTTCTGCCGCGGTGGGCAAGCTTGCCGCAGCCCGATGCGCCTTCTTGACGCCTTGGTCGGGAGCGCGTCGGGGGCGTGCGGTCGCGTCTTGACGTGACTCAGATCACCTGCACGGTCGAGCGCGCTGCCGAGCGTGAGCCAGTACAGCTACTGGTGTACCGCCCGAACCAGTCTCTGCGCGAGATGGCGTTGCCGAGGTAGGAGTCGTGACCGTAGAACCGCCGGCCGTCGCAGGTCCGCGCGGCACCCCGGCCTGATCATGCCGTCGGCCGGCGTCATATTATGACTGTTTGCCCCGTCCCGACGCTCCCAGGTTCTCCTCCGAGGCGGCGATGCATGAGCCCCTCCGGCACGCCGTCACGGCGATCTTCTGCCCGGTCGATGAGCTGTGGCTCATGCTCGATGAGCATCAGGTCCACTCGCGCATCCCCGATCTCGTCGTCGGTCGGCTGAACCTCGACGTCCTCGAACAGCGCATCGACGGCGGCTGGGGTCGACCGCTCAGCCAGACGGAACTGCGGGCGCTCCACTCCATGCGCCCTGACCGCGGTCGCTCGCTGCGCTCCGTCGCCGACCACATGCGTGTCGGCGAAGCGCGCGCCCGCGAGATCATGCGCGGCCTCCTCGCCGAGGGGTTCGCCGAACGCACCCAGTCCGGCAGCTATGCCCGCCGGGCACCGATCCGCCCTCTACTCGACGTGGTCGTCAGCGTGGAGGCGAAGCGTTCGGACCTCATCGACGCGTTCCACCAGGCTCGTGCGCACGCCATGTTCGCCGATCGCTGCGTCGTCGCATTCGACCTCGGCTACCTGCCCCGCGCCGAGTCCCTGCTTGAGACGTACCGGCACGAGGGGATCGGGCTTCTTGGGCTGTCAGCGGAGGACGGCGACTGGGTGCAGGTCGCCAAGCCGGCATGGGCCCGCGGCAACGGCGTCCTCGGGCGCGCACTCGCGGCGGAGCGGGCGCTCGCGCGCCTCCTAGGCGCCGCGGTTACGCGACTGCCGCAGACCAGGCTGCCAGGTGCGTCTCGCGCGAGCGTGAGTCCAGGGGAACCTGTGCTACTCGGACCCGCTGCCAAAGCTGTTGCGCCGCTTCTACGCGGTCTCGCACCGGCGCTGTCGGATCCCCGGCCTGCCTGACCTCGTCGGCGAGGTACGCGCACCACCAGAGGTAATGCAGCTCGGCCGCGCGGGCGTCGAATGCCGGGCCGCCGCGCGGCGGGGTTGCAGTGCAGTACGGACAGGAGCAGGAAGTGACCCCTTCGGCCGCCAATCCGGGAAGCTCTTCGGCGAGGACCGGGCCTAGGAGGTCGGGTACGAAGTACCAGTGCAGCGGCGCCGCACCACCGCCTCCGCGCCCGCCGGCGACCGGCCGCAGGTTGCGATCCATCGACGACCGTGGGCCGGCGCCGAAGCTCCGCGCGCCGAACGGCAAGAACAGCCACCCGCAGAGCCCCATCTGCGGCAGCACCACGTTGATGCCGTTAGCCGCGAGCGCCTCCACGGCCTCGCGCAGGCCCACCAAGGCGTCGGTCTCGCCGTACGGTCTGCGGCTCTCTGGGGCGTCGATCGTCATCCTCAGGTACACGGACAGCTTCACGTCCGCCTCGACCACCTCGTCGATCATCGCGTCGCGGCTGCTCTTGTCGGCGAAGATTGCGGCTGTCGCCTCGAGGCCCATCAGCAGCGTACGGCCCTGCGCGAACTGGTCGGTGCTCGCCCGCGTGGCGAAGTCGACCGTGGCGTGCAGCTCCTGGTCACCGCCGCTCAGCCCATGGATAAGACAGGGCGAGACGAGGATGTCGCGACCGTTGGCCACTTGTGCACGTAGCGTGTCGCTCACGAACCGCCCGCGGTTGACGAGGGGGTCGCTCTCCTGCAGGTAGTCGAGATCGACCTTTCCGCGGCCGCGGTCCTCGAAGGGGAGATGTAGCCTGCGGGTCTCGGGGTCGGCGATGAGGTACTCGGCGGCTGGCTCCAGGCGCACGGCGAAGTCGCGCTGTGTGGTCGCGCGCCAGCGCGGCAGGAGCAGGCAGGCCCCCACGGTCCAACCGGGCTGGTTCGAGGCGACGTCGGCCAGGAACCGCTCGGCGAGGTCACCTTCGGTGTGCTGGACGAAGAACGAGGGATCGCCGAGGGGCATTAGGCGCTCTCGAGGTCGCGCAGGGCCTGGCTGATCCCCAGGCGCGCGTGCGCAGGGTACGACAGGAGTCGCAGCACGACCTCGGCGACCTCGTTAGGCCAGAAGTCGGCGAGCTCTCGCGGGTCCTTCGGCGGCCCTGCCTGGATGGCGTCGTGCAGCGCCTGCGTGGTGCTGGTTGTGGGGGTCAGGAAGGGGTGCTGGGAGGTGCCAGCCTCGTAGACGACGAGGCCGATGGCGAACAGGTCCGAGCGCCGGCGCGCAGGGCGGCCGCGCAGCTGCTCGGGTGCCATGTATGGAGGGGTGCCGCGCATCTGCCCGAGCATCGTGTGCGAGGACATGTCGAGCACTTTCGCCAGGCCGAAGTCGAGGAGACCGGCCGGCCCCAGTCCCCACCGCGTAAGGCGATGTTCGCGGGCTTAATGTCGCGATGGATGATGCCGAGTTCGTGAATCTCGTCGACGCCGGTGAGCAGGCCGGAGAGCAGTTCACGAAGCTTGTCGCCCGTGTCGGGGCGCGAGCCCTCGTCGAGGTTCTTGCGGGCGCTGCCGCCGTCGACGTACTCGCACTCGAGGTAGGGGTAGTCGCGCCCGTTGAGGCTGAAGTGACCCGACGTGCGGAAGCCGACGACGTTGGGATGCTCAGCGTGCTTGAGCGCGCGGATCTCGCGATCCCAGAGGTATGGCGGCAAACCCTCGAGGTGGATCACCTTGACGGCGTACTCGTCGTCGCCGCGCGCCACCCGGAAAGTGGTACCGAAGGTCCCATGACCGAGCTCCTCGACCTCATCGAACGCTCCCAAGCCGTCGCTCAGGACCTGCGGATCGAGCGCCATGTGGGGACATTACTTGGCGGACCGGATCGTCCACTGGGTGCCCTCCGAGCTCACGCGCCCTGCGCTATCGGACCAAGCGAAGACCTCGACCGCGCCAGACTTCTATGGATCGCCGAAAGCTCGGCGACGGTCAGTCCTGCAATCCGAACCTCCGGCGGACGTGCCGGAAGCGGATCGGTTGCGGGACACCCTCAGCATCGGGCGAGGTAGCCGAGCGACACGACGACCGCGATAGGGTGAGGTCGTGTCGTTCATGTTGGTCCGCACCTGACACGGATGGATCGGGCCCGCGCGATCACGTTGCTGGACCAGCTCCACGACGCGCAGAATGAGTTCTACGGTGGCGGCGATGAGACGCTGCTGCGCCGGGTCCTGCACGCCAATATCGTGTGGAGCGTCCCCGGTACTAGCCCGATCGCCGGCACGTACCAAGGACTTGATGACGTCTTCGCCTACTTCCGACAGCGCCGTGACCGCGCTGAGGGGACCTTCCGGATGCATCGACGGGACATCCTCGTTGGCGAGACGGAGCGCGTCGCCGCGCTGACGGATGGAACCGCCACCATCGCTGGCCAGCACCATCATTGGTCCACCGTCGGGCTCTACGAGATCAGCCACCACGACCAGCTCACAGCATGCTGGCTTCTCGCACTCGATCAAGCCGCATTTGACGCCATCTGGTCCCAGTGACCTACGTCTGCGGATCGCTCCGATCCGCGATCCGGCTACGGGACTGCGCGGGCCTCGGGGTGGGCGAAACGCTGGCGGGCGGCCTGGCGGGACACTCCTAGGGCTACGCCGATGTGGTTCCAGGACCTACGCGCTGGGACCCGGGGACACGAAACGCTTGAGCAACGAGCTCGGCGTCCTCGGCACGCAAGAAGGCACTGGCATCTCCAACGCTAGGGCTGCGATCCCGGCCAGCCGGGCGTTTGAATGGTGGTGACCACGCTGGAGTCCAGGGCCAGAACGGCTTGGCGCAGTTCGGCGTCAGCGGCGGTAGGCGATCCCGAAGCCGCCGGCGGGATCGACATGCCGGCAAACACCACCATAGAGCCCAGTTTTCGGTCTAACCGGGCACGAGGAGGGTGGCCGCTGTGGTGATGAGGGTCCAGGCGAAAAGCAGCGCCACAAACCGCCGCACGAACGTCAGCTGATCTGCGGCTGTCCACAGGGTTCTGTGTCCGGTGGGCGTGTCGCCATGGCTGGGGCCCTCAATGGGTCTCGAGCGCGGCCAGGTGCTCTAGGGCGACGGTGACGCGTTGGGTGTCCTCGTACAGGCGATCCTCGTGGACTCGCCCCCAGCGCAGCTCGAGTAACTGCACGCCGGTGTTGCGGTACGGGGTGCCGTCAGGCAGCGTGGCCGAGGCCTGAAAGCGTGTGGCGACGCGCGTTAGCCAGGGACCGCCCTGGACGATGATGCGGTCAGGCTGGACCCGGAAGTCGGGGAACAGGCGACGGGTCTCGGCAAACCAGGCAGCGATCTGTGCTTGGCCGCGACGCTCACCGCCCAGGCGGTGCTCGCCCGCGAACTCAAACACCGCGTCAGAGGCAAACTGCGCGACGAGGTCGTCCAAACGCCCGGCGCTGAGCAGCGCAAATCCGTGGCGGACACGGCGGCGGACGAATGCGCCATACATGACATCTGAGAGGCTAGGCACGACGGCACGAGCCGTCCAGGCATCATGAGGATGAAATGGGTGTCTCTGTTCATAGCGATCCTCTGAAAGCTCTGACCGAGCGGCTCGCCGGCGAGTTCGACTCGATGTGTGCGGAAACTGAAGCCGCGGTGCTGCGCGAGCTTCCCGAGGTCGCCGAGCGTGCCGACGCGATTCTCCGCCGCCGCATGATCGAGGAGACGTTTCGTCGCGTTCTGGCGCTGCTTGGCAGACAAACCGAGGCAGCCGGCGAGGCGGCAACCCATGTCGCCTTCGGCGCCGCTGCCGCGCGAGCCGGGGTGGCGCTGGAGAGCCTGACGGCGGGCTACCGCATCGGCGCCCGCGTGGGCTGGGCACACCTACGCCAAGCCGTTCGCGACCTGCAGCTCAACACTGAGCTCGTTCTCTTCCTCGCCGACGCCCACGTTGCCTACGTCGACGAGCTGACGGCTAACTCACTTGACGGTTACACCCGCGAAGCCGAAGCGGCAAGCGGTCAGCGCGCACGTGAGCGCCAAGCGCTGCTCGACGCCCTCCTGCGCGGCGACAGCAGCCAAGACGCCGCCCGCCACGCCGGCTGGCCCTGGCCAACGCAGCTAATGGTCGCTGTCCTCCTCACGGCCCCCGGCCGCGCCGACCCTCCCCGCGACCTATTGCTGGGCGCCGTCGACGGTGCCACCGTCGCCGCCGGACCGGGAGGCACTTCAGGCATGGCTTGAGCGCACGGCCGTGCCCGCGGCTCTCGGACCGGCCTTCACCCCCGGCCAAGCACCGTTGTCGCTAGCCCACGCCCGACGTGTCGCTGGCCTGTGCGCCGCCGGCATCCTTCCGGGCGATCGCCTACAGCGCTGGGACGACGAGGTGGCAACGATCGTAGTCCACGCTGACCCCGCCGCCGCCGAAGCCCTCATCACCCGCCATCTCGCCAACCTGGGCGACCCGTCGGCGGCCCGCGAACGACTCCTACACGACACTCTCGCCGCCTGGCTAGACCACCCCGGACAACCCCAAGCGATCGCGCGAACCCTCCATTTGCACCCCCAAACCGTTCGCTACCGCCTCGCTCGCCTCCGCGAACGCCTCGGCCATGCCCTCGATGACCCACAAGCCCGCTTCGAACTCGCCATCGCCCTGCGCTACCACCAGGCAAGAACCCCCTTAAGTGGTGATGGCCGCAAGCTCGGCGGGGTGTTTCGGGCCCGAGGGCGTTGATCCGGCGGAGCCAATAGGCAAGTCGCGGGTGATTTTTGCCGAGCTGTTGATGCTGGTCGAGGATGCGGTGAAAGAGCTCGTCCGTCGTCGGGATCGCGGAAGAGCGGGTACTTGAGGAAACGCACAGCTCAGGCGCGTCCGACGGACCAGCGTCCCGAGCGTTTGCGGAAGGGGTCACGGGCGGCTTCACGCGATGATCAGGGTGTCGAACGTATTCGCCACGGCGTTCACTTGCTTGTGCCCGAGGCCAACCCGCCGGTCTTCCATCGCCGCGCCAGCTCGCGGCCGAGCAATGGGTAGACAACGTGGCGGCGAGCGGGAGCAATCGCTGCCATGTACGCACGCCCCAGGAGCCCGTGGGGCTTGACGAGGATGGCGAGCTGCGCGTGATGCGAAACCTCGCCTGCCGTCCACCCGAGGTGCAGTATTCCGTCGACGGGGTCGCTCGCGATGGCGATAGCCCACTCGTCATCGGTGCGGTACAGCGGCCTGACGGCTGCTGCCTGCTGGAAGGCCGCGCCACCGAGGGTCGGCGGGAGAGGGCCTTCCCACAGGTCGTCCGGCAGCCGATCCGCGAGGGTCGCATTGCGCTCAGCGCCGCGGGCTGTGCCATCTCCCTCGAGGAACCGCGCTGCCACGAGCCGCACCGCGAAGAGCCCACGCACCGCGCGAGGTCCGCTCGTGATCGGGTCAATGCCGGCGACGAGCTCGACGCACCGGCCGAAGTCCCTGGGGCCACCGGTGATCGGCAGGCGCCACACGTCCTCGAGCTCGAAGTCGCCCGCGATGGCGTGGATGCGCCACGGCCGACGGATGTGCTCGAGGGGATCGAGCTCGATCATGCAGACGACGACTCGGGGCGCGTTCGCTCTCGCATGAGCAGGAAAAGGGGGACGGCAAAACACACACCGACGAACAGGGCGGCGGGTATCACCATCCACCAGTAGCGGATCGCCAGACGCTGGCTCTCCCACCCCGCCCACAGCGTGAAGGCGACAAACGCGATGCATAAGTCGGCGACCAGTTGCGCCGCGGGCAGGGAGTCGCCCCAGTGGCCAAAGTAGGCGCCGAGGTCGACGCCGTGCTGGGCGAAAAAGACCGTGACCATGGCGTTCGGCACCACGAATCCCACGATGGCTAGTCCGAGTAGCATGCGCTCGCGGGTGCTCACGCCGCCCGTCGGAGCGTCGGCTCGGCGGCAGCACTTGAGTCGGCACGCTGTGGCCTGACCCGTTCGGCGTGAAGCAGGCGGCACGCTAGGCGAGGATCCAGCAGCCGGAGTGGTGAGCGCCCGCGCGTGAATACTTCCCCTAGCGCACGTGCCAGCACGGGCTCGCTAGCGGCGGCACGGAACATACGGCGCTCCAGAGGCCGCATCTCTCGCCCAGTGGAGAAGTCGGCGATCTGCAGATGATGTGGCCCTAGCCGCCAGAGGAACTGTCGGCGGTAGCGACGTAGTGCGGCATCGAGCGCACGGAGCCTGTCAAGCCCAGTGAGACGCTTTGGGTTTGACTTTAGTGAGCGTCCTCCTTCGTGTTCGGCTTGTTGATCCAGGCGGCGGTCTGTAGCGTCGGCGGTGCCGGCGGCTTGCGGACGAACC
>JAABUJ010007110.1_pt1 | contig 10562 bp, 6 predicted proteins | sample 5559131 | NCBI WGS metagenome assembly JAABUJ01 (sample SAMN10711875, study PRJNA513366) | rock metagenome | isolation source: Antarctica rocks | place: Antarctica: Victoria Land, Mt New Zealand nord | collected 2016-01-07 | reverse complement strand
CACGCCCCATTTAACTGGAGTTGGGCAAGTGCCACCCCTGGCTAGTCAACGGGCGTCACAGGGCGGGTAGCAGCCGCGATGGGCCGCTACGCATCAATCCCAGTTAATTGGGGCGTGACCCACTAGGAAGGGCGGGGGATGACAGATGGGGCATTGCGGCGCGAGCCGAATGCGCCGATACCGATACATGTACACACGACAGGCGCGGTGAGCGCGACACGCGGAGGCATTGGTGATGAATCAACATGGGGCGAGCCGTAGCATCGTCGTCCACCTGTCCGCGAGCACCCTCGCCGTGGTCGCGCTGCTCGGGCTGACCTGGCTCGGCGCCGCCGTCAGCGTCGACCGACTCCGTGCCAGCTACGCCCATACCGTCAACACCATCGATGCCCTCTCCGGCGCGGTGTTGCAAGGAACCAAGCTGCGTGACGACGAGGAGACCGGACTGCGCGGCTACCTGCTGACCGGCCGGCCGCGCTTCCTCCAACCCTACGACGCGGCCTGGCGCGCGCTCCCCGCGCTGCGCCAGCGGCAGGACCTGCTCGCAGCCGAGGAACCGGGCGCGCAACCCCTCCTGACGGCGCGGCACGGGGCGGGGGACGCCTGGGACCGCTGGGCGGCCGGGGTACTCGCGCACCCCTTGCCAGCCCCGCGCGGCGTGGCTGCCCTCGTCGCCCAACAGGATCACGGCAAGGTCCTCTTCGACCGCTACCGCGCCGCCACGGACCGCGTCATTGCCTATCTCGACGCTGCCCGCCAGGAGGCTCTGCGCGCGAGCGTGGCGACGAGCGTCACGATTGACCGGCTGTTCGTCGCGCTCTTCGCCGGCGCTATCGGCCTGGGGCTGCTACTGGGCTGGCAGGCGATGCGCGCGGTCACGCGCCCGCTCGCGGCCCTGCGTCGCGCGGCGGGGGCTATTGGGCACGGTGACCTTACGCAACCCGTCGCCATCGCGGGCGCTCGCGAGTTCGTGCGCCTGGGCGCGGAGATGGATGCGATGCGCCGGCAGTTGCAGGCGCGCTCCGACGAACTCGCCGCGTCGGAGGCGCGTTTTCGCGCCCTAGCGGAGCACGGCAGCGATCTCGTGTGCGTCCTCGCCCCCGACGGCGCCGCGCTCTACGGTAGCCCCTCCTACGCGCGAGTCCTGGGCGCGTCCATCGAGGACCTGCACCAGGCCGCCGGTGGCCCGCTCGCCGCGATCCATCCCGACGACCGCGCCCATGTCCATGCCGCCATGGCCTCCTGCGTCACGGAGGGTCGGCCCTCCGTGACGCTGACCTGCCGTCACCGCCACGTCGACGGCTCCTGGCGCACTCTGGAGTGCGTCGCCACCAACCGGCTCTCCGACTCAGCCGTGCGCGGTGTCATCGTGACCAGCCGCGACGTGACCGCGCGCGCGGAGGCGGAGGAGCGCCTGCACACGAGTGAGGAGCGTTTGCGCACCCTGATCACGCATCTCCCCGTCATCCTCTTCGCCCTCGACGCGGACGGCGTCTTCACCCTCTCCGACGGAGCCGGTCTCGCCCCGTTGGGAGTCGCGCCCGGCGCGGTGGTCGGCCGCTCGGCCTTCGATGTCCACGCGAATCATCCCGTGCTCACGGCAGGTCTCCGCCGCGCGCTCGCCGGCGAGCCAACCGACTTCATCCATACCATCGACGGGTTTACGCTCGATGCCCGTGTGACCCCGTTGCGCGACGCGCAGGGCCGCGTGATGGGCGCGATTGGTGTGTCCATAGACGTGACCGACAGCGTGCGCGCCGAGGAGGCGCTGCGGGCTGAGGAGGAGGCGCTGCGGGCTGAGGAAGAGCGCTACCGCGTCGTCGCCGAAGCGGCCCACGACGCGATCATCGCGGCTGACAGCGCCGGCCGCATCATCTCCTGGAACAGGGGGGCCGAGGCGATTTTGGGCTATACTCTCTGCGAGGCAATCGGCCAGCCGTTGACCCTGCTGATGCCGGAGGAGTACCGTGCGGCACACCAGCGTGGCCTGGAGCGGTCGGCGCGCGGGGAGGCGCTGCACTCGTTGGGACAGACGCTGGAGCTGCAAGGACAGCGCAAGGACGGTTCCGCGTTCCCCATCGAGTTATCTCTGTCCTCATGGGAGACCGCCGAGGGCGCCTTCTACGGCGGCATTATCCGCGATGTAAGCGCACGCCGGGCCATGGAGACGGCGTTGGACCAGGAGCGCACAATCCTGCGTGCGGACGCGGAGCGGCTTTCCGGCGTCATCGCGATCCAGCAGGAGGTCGCTCTGGCCGACCTGGATACGCGCGTCGTCTTGCCCTTGATCGCCGCACGCGCGCAAGAGTTGAGCGGCGCCGACGGCGCGGTGGTCGAGTTGGTCGAGGGCGAGGACATGGTCTATCACGCCGTCACTGGCACGCTAGAGGGTTATGAGGGGACCCGCCTGCCGCTCATAGGGACCCTTACCGGCCTGTGCGTGCGCACGGGCGAGACCCTCTATTGCGCTGACGCGGCGATCGACCCGCGCACCGATCCCGTCATCTGCCGGCGTCTGGGCATCGGTTCGATGGTTGTCGTTCCTCTGCGCCATGGCGGCGCCGTCGTCGGCGCGCTTAAGGTGAGCGCCACGGCGACGCACGCCTTCGACGCGCGCGCCGTCCAAACGCTGCAACTCATGGCTGGCGTCCTGGGCGCCGCCCTGGGGCAGGCCGCCGCCTTCGACGCCTTGCGTGTGAGCGAGGAGCGCCTGCGCACAGTCGTCGCCAACGCGCCGCTCATCCTCTTCACGCTCGACCCCACTGGCGTCTACACGATGTCGGACGGGGCCGGGTTGGCCGCCCTGGGGCGGGAGCCGGGCGCCCTGGTCGGCCGCTCCGTCTTCGACGTATACCGGGATCAGCCCGCGCTCCTGGACGATACACGGCGGGCGCTATCCGGCGAGCCCGTCACCTTCCCCAGCCATGTACACGGCGCCGTCTTCGACAACCATCTGACGCCGCTGCACGATGCGCAGGGCCGCCTGATGTCCGTCATCGGCGTGTCCACAAACATCACCGAGCGCGCCCACGCCGAGGCGGCGCTGGCGGAGAACCGGCGCGAGTTGGAGCGCAGCAACGCCGAACTGCAGCAATTCGCCTACGTGGCCTCGCACGACCTCCAGGAGCCCCTGCGCACGATCACCAGTTACCTTACGTTGCTGCAGCGCCGCTATCAGGGCAAGCTCGGCGCGGACGCCGATGAGTTCATCGGGTTCGCCACCGACGGCGCTCAGCGCATGTCGGCCTTGATCAAAGCCGTGCTCGCCTATTCGCGCGTCGGCACGCACGGCGCGGCGTTCGAGTCCACCGACTGTGGCGCCCTCGTCGCGGCCGCCGTCGCCAACCTGGATGCGCGTATCGCGGAGAGCGGCGCACAGGTTAGCTATGACGCGCTGCCGGCGGTGCACGGCGACGCGGCCCAACTCGGCCAACTCTTCCAGAACCTGATCGGCAATGCCCTCAAGTTCACGCGGCCCGACACGCCGCCTGCGGTTCGAGTAGAGGCGGAGCGGCAGGGCGACTGCTGGCTCGTGCGCGTGGTGGACAATGGCATCGGGATCGCCCCCGCGCACACCGCGCGTATCTTCCAGATGTTTGGCCGCCTGCACACCCGCACGGAGTACGAGGGCACGGGCATCGGGCTCGCCGTGTGCCAGCGCATCGTGGAGCGCCACGGCGGCCGTATCTGGGTCGAGTCAGCGCCTGGGCAGGGCGCTACGTTCCTGCTCACCCTGCCCGCATGCGAGGATCGCGACGCGATGGACGACAAGTACAAGAGAGAGGACGACGCCGCATGATACAAACCGCCATGGAGGTGCTGCTGGTCGAGGACAACCCCGCCGACGTGCGCCTAACCGAGGAAGCGCTGCGGGAGGGTACGGTGCCCCTGCACCTCTCGGTGACTCCGGATGGGGAAGAGGCGCTGGCCTTCCTGCGCCGTGAGGGGCGCTATGCCGCTGCGCCGCGGCCAGACCTGGTGCTGCTTGATCTGAACCTGCCGCGCCTGGACGGCCGCGCGGTCCTCGCCGCGGTCAAGGCCGATCCGTCGCTACGCCGCATCCCCGTGGTCGTGCTCTCGACCTCGGAGGCCGAAGCGGATATCGCGACGAGCTACGACTTGCACGCCAACTGCTACGTCAGCAAATCGCCCGATCTGGATCAGTTTTTCCGTGTCATGGGGATCATTGAGGAGTTCTGGTTGGCGGTGGCGCGCCGCCCTTTGACGCCGCGGATCAGCACGCCGGCCGGCGACGACGCCCGGCAGCGCACCATATTGGTGATTGATGACGACCCCGGCATCGTCGATCTTGTGTGCGCCGCGTTGGAGGACGTGGGGTACGGCGTGCTCGCGGCCGTGGGCCAGGAGGCGCTGCGTGTGGCCCGCGAGCGGCGGCCGGACCTGGTGTTGCTGGATATGAACATGCCGGGGCTCGACGGCGCGGCGCTCAGCCGTCGCCTGCGCGACGACCCCGTCACCGCCGCCATCCCCATCGTGGTGATGTCGGCGCAGGTGGGTCTGCGCGCTGCCGCCGCGCTGCTGCCCGGCAATGACTGGCTAGCCAAGCCGTTCGAACTGCCGGACCTGTACGCAACCGTGGCCCGCTGGGCGCGGGCGGGGGTATAGCTGTGCGTCGAGGGTACCCCATGACTATGGATGAAGAGCGCGATGCCCTGGACACGGAGCCCCACATGGCGCCGACCCCACTGACGGTTCTGTTGGTCGAGGACAATCCCGCCGACGCCTACCTTGTCCGCGACATGCTCACCGAGGGGGCGAGCGAGGGCGGGCGCTTCACAGTGACGCAGGTCGATCGGCTCACCCAAGCGCTGGAACAGGTCGCGGACACCACGTTTGACGTGGTTTTGCTCGACTTGTCGCTTCCCGACGCCCACGGCATCGAGATCGTCACCCGCCTGCATGTAGCGGCGCCGGGGGTGCCAATCGTCATAATGAGCGGCAACCAGGACGAGGCGCTGGCGATCCGCGGAGTGCGCGAAGGAGCGCAGGATTACCTCGTCAAGGGCCATGTCGAGAGCGACCTACTCGCGCGCTCATTGCGGTATGCGATCGAGCGCAAACGCATCGAGGATCGCCTCAGCGCCAAGACGCGTGAGCAGGAAACCTTCATCTACACCGTCTCGCACGATCTCAAAGCGCCGCTCGTCTCGGTGCAAGGCATGGCTGGCATCCTGATCGAGGATTACAGTGTGGCATTGGGGGCGGATGGCCGCCGCTACCTCGAGCGTATCGTCGCCAACGCCGACAAGATGCAGGCGCTGCTGGCCGACCTGCTCGAACTCTCGCGGCTCGGCCGCGTTGACGACGAGTACGGCCCCGTCGACCTTAACGCTGTGATCCAGGACGTGACGGAGCGGCTTCACCACACGCTTACCGTCCGTGGCGCGCGTGTCGAGGTCTCGCCGTCGCTGCCGGTCGTACATGCATGTAGCAAGCGTTTGGCCCAGGTGTTCACAAACTTGATTGACAATGCGGTCACGTACACGCCGAAAGAGCGCGTACCACTGGTGCGTGTCACGGCCCGTCATGCGGGCGGCGCCTGGGAGATTGAGGTGCGCGACAATGGCGCGGGCATCCCGGCGGCATTCCATGACAAGGTGCTGCAGATCTTTCAGCGGCTTCCGGCCGGCAAGACGCTCAATCCCGCGGGGACGGGCGTGGGGCTAGCCATCATCGCCCGCATCGTCGAAACCCATGGCGGGCGCGTGTGGATCGAATCGGAGGAAGGGCTGGGGACAGCGTTCCATTTCACGTTGCCAAAACACGAGCCTGCGCCTAACGTCGCATGGCAGGGCACGGACACTACAGTGTCTGACGGATGTACTGTTTTTGAGCGGCTTTAGTCGCTGTCGCTGTTAGCCTGCCATGCGACGTTAGTCGCAGGCCCTGTTAGAGAGGAAAGACATGATGGTGACCTACGCGCCGGCGCTGCGCGTCCTGTTCGTCGACGACGACCCGGACCACGCCGTGCTCATCACGCGGGCGATCAAGGAATCGGACAAAACGGCGGAAATACAGACGGCGAGCGATGGGACGGAGGCGCTGGCGCTACTGCGGTCGGCGGAGGACGCGCCCGACCTCGTGCTGCTCGACATCAATATGCCGGGGCTTTCGGGGCTCGACGTGTTGGCTCGGATCAAGGAGGACGCGGCGCTCAAGCGGCTCCCCGTAGTCATGCTTACCTCGTCAGAGTTGTCATCCGACATCGCGCGCGCTTACGAGCTCGGCGCGAGCGGCTATATTAGCAAGCCGAGCCTCATGCACGACTTACGCGCCGTGCTGGGTAACACGCTGCTCTACTGGTCGGCTATGAAGCGCGCGCCCCTGCGGTCCGTGCAACCCGTGTGGGAAGGAAAAGACCTGTGATCCGGGACTCCGTCGTACTACTCGTCGAAGATAACAAAGACCAGGCGCAACGCATCGCGCGCGCCATGGAACATCTCGATCTGCCGCGTCCCATCCACGCGCCAAGCGGCGAGGCGGCCGTGCTGTGGGTGGGGGCGCACCCCTGCGACCTGTGCCTGCTTGACTACCATCTACCCGGCATCGACGGGCTGGAGACACTCGTGCGCATCCATCAGCGCAAGCCCGACCTCCCGGTCATCATGATGTCCAACGCGAAGTCCGAGGGCGTCGCCGTCGCCGCCTTCCGCGCCGGTGTCGCCGACTACATCCCTAAGAGCGTGTCCACAAACCTCCCACCTGTCCCCCTCACGTTTTGATCGATCCCAGGATCCGTTGGTGCCATCCACCCACGATCCTGCGTCCACCAGCGGTCACCCGACGCTCCGCACCCGCCCCCGCGCCGTTCCTGAGGGTGAGCAACCGCACGAGGGTGGCGGGCGCGTCCTCCGGCGGCCCCCGCAACCACCGATGTGGTCCCCGTTGGGTCGAAAACGAGACCTGGGAGCTGGGGGGTTTGTGGACACGCTCTAAGAAGAGCGATTATATCGAGGCCGTGGCCCAACTCGTCCGGCAGCGCGTGCAAAACCTCCCTACCACGGAGGCGGGGATCGTTCCGTCGGCCGCCGGAGCGATCTCCGAAGAATTGCTCCGCCCCACGTACGAGAATCGCCTGCGCGTCATCGGGCGTCAGCTGGACCTCTACGAGTACCGCGCCGTCAACTTGATGGAGATCGGCGGCGGCTTCCTCGTCCGCGCCCTTCCGGCCGGCGCCAGCCGCGTGCCGGAGGCGCTGGAGTTCCCCAACCGCGACTTCGCGCAAGTTGTCGCCAACGCCTACGCGGCGCGCGGCAAAGGCGACACGCGGCGGCCGTCCTCCCCGCTCCTGCCGTCGGGCTACGAGGACTTCCTGCGTGCGCTCGGCCATCGCCTGGACCGGGGGTTGGCCGAAGCGGTCACCGTCACGGAATTGGAGGAGTTCGTCGCTGTTGGCGGCGTCGAATACGCTGACGGCGCGTTCGGCCCGTTCCAGCACATCATGCGGCCCGATGACATCGCCCTCCTCGTCGACGAAGCCTTCCAGCGCCGCGTCAAGAAGGGCCTGGGCTTCAAGCGCATATTTGGCTAGGAGACCAGGGATACACCTTTTGCATTTTGCATTCAAGGCTGCAATGGATTGATGTCACGCAGGTTGACCATCGCGTAGAGGCCACCGGCCAGCATCAGGAGGCCCGTGGTCGTGAACACGGTGTCGATGGGGACCCAGCGAGAGACCCAGCAGGGTCGCGTGGAAGCCGCGCAGCACGGTGCTGACGATGGCGCCCGCGGCCCCGCGCTTTACCGCGGTGCATCTGTGGTAAACTGAAAGGGTCGTGGGTTGCGTGCGATGAACACGGGCGCGGCACAATGTCTAAGTATCCTGGAGTCATCCAGGTAGTTCGGGTGGACACCCCGCACGTAGCTCGCTGCGGCGAGAAGCCCAAGGTTTTAGCCTTGGGAGTGTCACAATGACCAGTGTCGCGCATATGCGGAGCATGCGGGAGTAACTCAGTTGGTAGAGTGACTGCCTTCCAAGCAGTACGTCGCCGGTTCGAGTCCGGTCTCCCGCTCCATTTTTTGAATTGTCAAGATGTCGAACACTTCTTCGCCCTCTTCTTTCCCCAGGCCCACGCTGAGATCGACTGGGCGCGTGTCTATACCTTTCCTGGATAAGGGACTACAGCAGGTCGTGCGCGACGCCGCCCTGCTGCGAATCATAGGGGAGTAGCGCCGCATGGCCGATACGATCAAGGTTACCTTGACGCCCACGACCATAGACGCCCAGCCCGGCGTACCTGTCGATATCGTCGTCGCGATCCACAATACCGGCCCCACGGTCGAGCAGTATGATCTCGAGATTGAGGGCCTGCCACGAGAGTGGTATACGTTGCCTGACACCAGCATCGGGCTTTTCCCCAACGACCGCGAAGTCGCCCGCGTCGCCATTCGACCGGCACAAGAGACAGGTATGGGCGCGGGGACGCATCCGTTTACGGTGACGGTCATCGCGCGCGCTAACCCGGCTGAACGGACGGAGGCGAGCGGCGCGCTACGGGTGGCGGCGGCGGCGGCGCTCGACGCGCAGTTGCGCCCGAGCCGCGCAACGGGGCGTAGGGCGCGCTACACCGTGCAGTTACGCAACCGGGGTAACGCCGTGATCGACGTCGACGTGGACGCCTACGACAGTGAGGAGGGCTGCGACTTTGCCTTCAGGCCCCCTCTGGCGCAACTGAAACCCGGCCAGAGAGCGACGGTGGAAATGCGGGTGCGCCCGCTGCGTTCGCGCTTTGTCGGGCCGGAGCACAGCTTCGACTTTCAGGTGACGGTGCAGCCCAGCGTGGGGGAGGCGCGCCCTTTGCAGGGCTTGTTTATCTACAAGCCGCGTTTCCGCAGCTGGCGTCCATTCACGCGCCTTGTGGCGTTGCTGGTCGCGGCTGTCGTCGTCGTCGTCGCGGGGCCGGGTCTCGCCGCGCGCTTCCTGCCCACGGCGCAGGCCGTCAATGCCCAGGCCAATGTCTCGATGGACAACGTCAAGCTCGGGACGACGAACCCCAACGCGGTCGCGGCGACGCTGGGTAAGGACGCCACGATGACGCATCAAGATACCGTGATTACCAAGCCACAGGCTAATGGCTCTATCAAAGCGCGGTTGCGCCAGGGACAGGTCGTCGCGATGGAGACAAACTCTCCTGTCGTCACGTTGGCCGGAGGTGTCCATGTGGGCAGCTCGATCGCCGACCTGAAGAAGACCTTCGGCACGTCGCTTGCGGTCGTCGGCGGCGCGGTCGCCGCCAATACTCTGTTGGGCAACGGCGGCTTGGCGGGGGCAGCGGGCAGCAGCCCGACGGCTGGCGGCGCGACGAGCGCCAGCCCTACAGCCAGCGGCGCCGCCTATGTCAGCGGGAGTGCACCCGTTAGCGGGAGCGTCATGACTGCCAATGCTCTCTCAGGCGGCTCGCTCGTGGTCGCCGGCACGAATACCGTGGACGGCCAGCACCCGCACACCTACTTCGACCTCAACAAGGCGGGCACAAACGTGACGGCGATCCGTATGGGCGTCTTTCCCTGGATTACGCCCGACCATGGTATGTCGACAACAGTCAGCGCGATTACCACGACGACGACGTGGACACTCGCCGGCGCACCCTATTTCATCGATAGCGCGGTGCGCATCCCCCAGGGCGTCACCCTGACGATCGAGCCGGGCGTGCATGTCTACTTCACGACAAAAAGCGCGAGCCTCTCCGTCGACGGCGGAGCCCTCCACGCTATTGGAGGACCCAGCGACCCGGTCGTTTTCACAGCGCTCAACGACCAGCAGCATGGGGCGTTCGACACACTCAATCGCCCGGCGCCGCAAGTGGCGGATTGGGGCGGCCTCGGCGTGACTGGCGCCGGCGGCGTCCTCGACCTGAACAATACGGAAGTCTACTATGGCTCGTCGGCGGCCGGCGCGGGCAACGCCGAGGTCTACGTCAATGGCGGCGCCCCCACCATCTCGGTCCAGAACAGCACTATCGAAGCGGCGCAAGGCTACGGGCTCAACGCCGGCGCCGCCCCGACGGGTACGATCATCCACGGTGATGTGTTCAATGCCGACACCTACCCCCTGCTCATCAATGGCGGCCTGAGCCTCGACGATAGCAACTTGTTCGCGCCGAAGGGCGAGGTACACAACACGCACGACGCCGTTTTCGTGCGTCCCGGCGCCACGATCGCGACCAATGGGGCCACGGTGACCTGGCTACAGCATAAGGTTCCGTTTATCGTGCAGGGAACCGACATGGTCGGCCCCAACGGGACGCTGGAACTTGGCCCCGACGTCATCGTCAAGGGCTTTGACGGCGCCTCGGGCTTGACCGTCAATGACGGTAATCTGGTCGCGGCCGGCGACGGGAGTCACATCGTCATGATGACGTCCTACCACGATAATAACCAGGGTGGCAATAGCAGCGGCGACGGTGGGGCGGCCAAGCCACGGCAGGGTGATTGGCGCGGTGTCGTGATCGAGGGGACGAGCCAGGCGGTGCTGCATCGCTTGAAGATGTGGTGGGCGGGGTCGAATGGCCGCGCCGCGCTCCGTTTCAAAGGTCATGCCA
>JAABUJ010007109.1_pt1 | contig 10563 bp, 12 predicted proteins | sample 5559131 | NCBI WGS metagenome assembly JAABUJ01 (sample SAMN10711875, study PRJNA513366) | rock metagenome | isolation source: Antarctica rocks | place: Antarctica: Victoria Land, Mt New Zealand nord | collected 2016-01-07 | reverse complement strand
ACTCCGACGCCGGGCATCGCCGACGCCGCGCCCTCGACCCCGACTGTGCCGGCACCTCGCGGCACCTGACAGAACCGGAGACCGGATGACCGTCGTCCGCGGGGCAGCAGCCCGCCGACTCGCCGTACGCACGCACGCGCTGCACCTGCAGCCGCCTCAGCCCGGACTGCACACACCCGCCACCTCCAGGGCCGCCGCAGGGGCAGCGCTGCCCAGCACCTACCAATTTGCTGCTCCAGACAGCCGGGACGGCCACGAGGGCAACGCAGAAGGTCCCGGCGCCACCAGCGAGCCCTGGTCTGCGGTGCTCCAGGTCGCGACGGGCACCAGCCTGCGCCACGCGCGGGCCTTCGTCCACAGCCAGCTGCGCGACCACGGGCATGCCGACCGCAAGGACGACGCGACGCTGATCGCCGTCGAGCTGGTCATCAACGCCCTGAAGCACACCAGCGCCAGCACTGTCACGCTCCGCCTGAGCTCCCCGCCTGACGGCGTGCTGCTCATCGAAGTCACCGACCCCGACCCGGGCTGCCCCGCGATGTCAGCCCGCAGCAACGCCCAGGTCGCCACCCGGGACGCCGGCACGGCATCAGCCGCTGCCGGCAGCGAGAGCGGCCGCGGGCTGGACATCGTCGGTCTGCTCAGTTGCTGGGGAGTGAACGAGCACCCCGGCGGAAAGACCGTATCGGCGCTGCTCGAGCAGGACGCCTGCGAGGACAGCGACCACGACCCCTCCGACGCCCACGCCCACGCCCCCACCCCCGCCGCCGGTCGTCACCGCCGGCCCAGCCGCCGCCCCCGCGGAGAGCCGGCCCGGGCACCTGGGAGCGGTGCACTGGACCGTGGCCTGCAGCGCCCGTCAACTCCGCGTCGCCGGCGGGCTGCCCCCGCCGCAGCGCGAGGAGCTGAGCGAGCTGCTGCTGCCCTGGCACGGCGTCACCGACACCGGCCGAGTCCTCGACAGCGTCACCCGCGCCACCGCCGCGCTCTCCGGCACCGGGAGCGGCGGGAGCCTGCGGCTTTCCGCAACCACCGGCCACCTGCTCGTCGAGCTGACCGGCCCGGACAGCACCAGCCCGCCGGCCGCCTCGGACCGAAGGGGCGCCGCGCGCCTGGCCGGTGCCCACAGCGCCGGACGACACCACACCTTCGGCGAGGGCCGCGGCAGGCAGGTGCACTGGGCCGCGATCGCGCTGCCCGAACGCCGCCCGCTACCCGCCGGCATTGCCACACCAGCAGCCACGCCGACCGCCGAGCCAGGGGACAACTGGGCGTAGCTCCGCCTGCTGCCCCCGGCCTGCAGGTCCAGCTGGCGGAGCACGAGCCCTGACCTGGTGCTGTCCGCCGGCGGCGAGCTGGACCTGCACACCACGCCGGGTGCTGCGCGCAGCGCCCATCCACGTCCTGGCCCGGCAGCCGCCCCCTGCCCACCTGGTCAAGGACCTGACCGCCTCACCTTCATCGACAGCGTCGGCCTGCGCTTCTCGCGATGATCCGCAGACGACTCATCGGTCAGCCGATCAGGCACATGACCCGGTGGATCAGGCGGGTGGGCACGACGGCGAGGGCGCTGCCGCATGACGTAGATCGCCACCGCCGATGCCGTCCCGGCCGCCGAAGCCCTGCCTCACCGACAACCCGTAAGCACCCCGGCTGAGCGGTGCGCCACCTACCACCGAGAAGAGCACCCAAGGGGACGCAGACCTGGCCCGGCCAGGGACGAGGGGAGCTGAGGCCAGCCTCACAGCGCGTTGGGCGGCTAGTCGTGGCCGCTAGTTGGGTCCTAAGCCCCTACTGCAGCTCCGCTCCATCGACGAACATCGACCAGGTCATGTTCAGGCAGGTGAGGCAGGAGGTGCGATGCGCAAGCTGACGCTGATCGCAACCGCGATGGCAGTGGGCGGTCTGGCTGTCCGCGGGCAAGCCGCACCATCGACAGCGGCCGCAGACGCTACGTCCAGCGACTGCGGAACCGGTCCGGTCAGTAGCAGCCTGGTCAGGACGGCCAGCTATGAGTTCACGGCGGCCGCCGGCGAGTTGGAAGCCACCTACACCAAGGCACAGGTCGACGCCCAGCACCCGACGAGCGGCGAGATGATGCTCGGCGGACACATGACCGACGTACCCGGAATGCCGATGGGCGGTGCCGGCTCCGGCATGCACAACTCCGGACCGACGGGCCCTACCATGCCGGGACCCGGCCTCGTCGACCCGGGCTACTACCGCCACGTCGAAGTACACAGCTGCAACCGGACCAGCGGCAAGGTCATCCAGCACGCCTCCCCGGACCTGATCCTGATCGCTCGATCGGCACACGACACCGCACAGCACCTGCCCGTAGCGGTCATGCAGGGGGTGCACAGCGGCGTCGGGGACATGCACTACGGCAACAACGCCCACATGATCAACGGACATCGGTACACCCTCGACGTCACCATGACCGGCGAGCACGCCCAATTCAATTTCGGCACTGGGCAATGAGGCGGGGCACAAGACGCGCCCTGCCGAGCCTTCCCACACACCTGTACGGGTCCACCGTCGTGACCAGCTGCCCCAGCCCGCTCCATCTGTGGCACACGCCGCGCTGCTGGCACCGCGTCGGCGACGACGGTTACCCGCACGCCACCACAGACCCAAGGACCCGACCATGACCCTGACCGCGCCCGCCCGCCCCGCCGCCACCCACCTGCTGTCCGCCAGCTCCTCGGCTGTCATCGCTGCGACCGCCGGTCTTGTCGCCGAGCACGCCGAGCAGATCACCGCCCGCTTCTACCCACGCATGTTCGCCGAGCGCCCGGAGCTGCTCCGTGTCTTCAACCTCGCCAACCAGGCGACCGGTGAGCAAAGCCGTGCTCTTGCCGCCTCCGTGGTCGCCTACGCCGTTCAACTCATCGACCCCTCCGCACCCTCCTTCGGCCACGTCATGACCCGCATCGCCCACAAGCACATCTCCTTAGGCATCCGGCCTGAGCAGTACACGATCGTCGGACACCACCTGCTCGCTGCGGTCGCTGAAGTTCTTGGGGCCGCCGTCACCCCCGAGGTCGCGGACGCGTGGAGCGAGGTGTACTGGCTGTTCGCCACACAGCTCATTGCCGAGGAGGCCCGGCTCTACGCTCGCGCGGGGGTCGACCCGAGCACACCCACCCGGCCCTTCCGGGTTGCACGTCGCATCGAGGAGACCGACGATGTTGTCTCTCTCGTACTGGAACCGGCCGACGGCGCGCCGGTCCCCGCCATCGAGCCAAGTCAGTACGTCTCGCTGTTCGTCGACCTGCCCGGCGGTGACCGGCAGCCCCGGCAGTACACCGTGTCCTCCACCGCAGTGGGTACCCGCCTACAGGTGACGGTCCGCAAGGTTCTCGGGACGGGCGGAGCACCGGACGGTCGGGTCTCTTCCTATCTGCACGACCATGTCCTCGCCGGGGACCTCGTCGACGTCAGCGCCCCAGCCGGCGACCTCGTCGTGCCGTCCTCAAATTCACCACTGCTGCTCGCCACCGCAGGTGCCGGCATCACGACCGTGCTCCCCATCGTGGAACACATCGCACGCACCCAACCTCAGCGGCCAGTGATCGTCGCTCACGCCGACCGAACGGCCAGCGACCACGCCCTGCGAGAGACGGTGCTGCACGCCGGGCGGCAGATGGACGACTTCACCCACTACACCTGGTACGAGACCGTCGACGTCGACGACCACCGCTCCCGGACCGGCCTCATGGACCTCACCGACGTGCCGCTCCCCCAGGACGTCCACGTCTTCACCTGCGGACCCCTGCCCTTCATGCGCCAAGTCCGCAGCGCCCTACTCAACCGAGGCATCCCCGCCGACCACATCCGCTACGAAGTCTTCGGCCCCGACCTATGGGCCCAGTAGGCCACGCCCACGGTGCAGGCGCAGCGACGAACGCCCACGCGTCGATGGAGGTCAGGTTGGCCTCGCAAGCGCCCCGAATAAGAGTCCTGCTGCGCGATGAGCCCGGCCGACCTCAGCCGGGGTCCACGCGGACCACGTCCAGTGGGTCAGCGGCATCGGTGTCGACGCCTCGGGTCAGGGCAGCCGACTCTCAGGGGAAGCTGGCATGTAGCGCGCTGCTGACAGAGCGCTCGGTCAGCGCGTTCGATGAGTCCGTGAGCGGTGTCGCCAGGTTGCAGTCGCGCCGACCGTCGCGCTGGTGGTGGCCAGGGCTACCAGCGATGACCTCCTGTGCCCGACGGCGCCTGGCCCGGGTGGTCCGATCTCGGCCCGTACGGCCGGGCCAGCTCAGCAGCCCGGGTACCCAGACCGCTTAAAGCCGGCACCGGCGTCGCAGCGCCGACCAGCGGCACGCCAGGACCGGCGTAGCGGGCCGTAACAGCCCGCAGCGCCTGGGCCGCCTGCCGGGCCGCACGGGCCTGCCCGGCGCGATCCTGGGCCTCCCTGAGCCGAGTGACCGTGTCGGTGAGCGCCGACAGCTGCGCCATCAGCGCGAGCAGCTGCTTGGTCTCACTGGGCTGAGCCACCTGCGCGGACAGCAGCAGCCGTCCGGCGGCGCGCAGGCCCGTCCCGGTCGCCGTCGGCGCCGGCACCTTGCCATGCAGCTCCCGGGCGGCCTGGTCGTAGGTCTGCGCGGCCTCAGTCAGCGGACCGCCCCTGCGTCCCTCGACGACCCGGCCTGCTGCGGCCAGGAAGTCCGACGCCGCCCAGGCCGCGTCCGCTGCACCCGACGGCTCGCTCGCGACACTGGCCGCGATGTGCTCGCTGGCCCGCCCGGCCGCCAGCGTCGCCTGCTTCCAGATCCGCAGCCGCTCCATCTCCGTCAACCCGAACCTGTCGGTCCGGACCGGCCGTCCGCCGGACTCGCCAGCGGCGCTGGAGGCCGCCCTGCGGGCCGCCGCGGCGGCCGGCCCCACCTGACAGCCCGCAGCCGCCCCCGGCCCGTCCCAACGTCGCTGCAGGCGCGGCAAGGTCAGGTCGGACGCCAGTTTGCCGCCGCCGAAGTAGACCGGCGCCGCACCCGTGCCGTATCGGTCGGGCAGCGCGACGGCGTAGCTGTGACCTCGCCTGCATTGCGCTCGCTCATCCGCTCGCGGACCAGCAGCCCGTCGGCCCGCAGCCGGGCGAAGAACTCGCCCTGGCTGCTGGCACCAGCGGCTGCGGTCCTGACTTGACGTCGCAGCACCTCCCGGTCCGGAGCCGCCGGCGCGGGGCGCCCCTCGCCCACCCGGCGCCGAATGGTGTCGCGGTGCTTGCGCTCCTCGCCCCGGCTCGGCTTGGCAGCGCCGGTGCGTCCGGTGGCGACCGTCGCGACGAGCCCGTACTTCTGCTCAACGAACCGGCTCGCCTCCATCGAGCGGTAGTGATCGTTCGACAGGCGAGGCCGCCGGCCGTCCTGGCGGGCCAGTGTCGCCACGACATGCACGTGGTCCTCGGCGTGCCTGATCGCCACCCATCGCACACCCACCTCGTCGTCGCGACGAGCCAACCCGAGCCGGTGCATGTACTCCTGCGCGATGTCGGCCCACTCGGCATCAGACAACGTCCGGTCCACCGGGGCGCCAGTGTCCCGATCCTTCGCGGCCGCGATCGCCAGGTGATAGACGGGCTTGATCGTGCGCAGCTCCTCCCTGGTGTAACCCAGCGCCGCGACCGGCTCGTCCAATCGGCCCGCCAGCTCGGCGAAGTCGCGATGGCCGGTCGGCCCGACGGGCGGCTGCAGGTCCTGCAGATGCCCATCCCAACAGGCCACGATCCTGGCGTCGATGTGGTCAGACTCCAGACCCTTCTCACCGGCCAGCCCCTCGGTGAACAGGTAATAGAGCAGTCCGCGCACTCCAGAGCCGCGAGGCAGGATCTGACCGATCACCGATCACCGCTCACGCCAGCCGTCGATGCAGCTGGGTGGCCGCCTCGTCGATCCGGGCCGTCGCGCGGTCGGCGCCGGCGACCGCAGCCGCCAGCCAGACCGGTGGTTCGGTGACGCCCGAGTTCAGCGCCGCGGCGATCTGGTTGAGGTTCGTGCCGTACTGCCTCAGCGCTGCCCGGGTCCGCATCAGCTCAGTCAGCAGCTCCCGGGACTCGCTGTGCGACGTCGGCGCCGCACAGCCCTCGGCACTGGCCAGCGCCGCCGCCGCCACGTAGCTACTCGGACGCAACCCGGCCCGCGCAGCCGCCCGCGCGACCGTCGCCAACTCGTCCTCGCCGTAGAGCACCTTCACCGCCCTCGGCCGAGCCGGCGCCCTCCGAACCCGATACCGAGCCGAAGCCGCGACATCCCTCTCAGAACCAGACACCTCTGCGGCACAGTCAGCACCGTCGACCACGCCGTCGGCAACGGCCGCCTGCAGTGCCGGATGGTCCACAACACCCTCCTCGCTCCAGCCGACCGAACTTGGCCGGCCACTCACCCTTGGTAAGTGCGGTTCAGACCCACCCTGTGACAAACGATCATGAATGCGCTGCCCGCAAGCCCTCCAAACCCACCCCCGCCGGCAACACCACCCGGTGACTTTGACCCCTTCGAGCCCGCGCCCGGGCGAACAGAAGCCCTCAGCGACCCGCGGTCGCGTCCTCGCCAAGGGAGCCGTTGGGACCGCGCAGCGGGCCGAACGGTAACCCTTTGCATACCTTGCTCCGCGATGAACCAGCCTGCTCTCGGTGCGACACTGGGCGCATGAGCATCGCGAGAACGGTCGGCGGGCCGATCCCTGGCACCGGCTTTGCGCTGCGCCGAGTGGTAGTGGCTGCCGATCTCGATGCGCTTCGCGGGCCGCTCACTGGGCAACGGCAGCTGCCCTTGCATCTGGATGCGTCGGCCCGGGCTGTCTTCGACTTCTCGGTCGCTGCTGATCGTGAACAGGCCTACCAGCTAGTGCTGTTAGAAGCGGGCACCGTCACCGACCTCGAGCAGTGGCTGGACGGCAGGGAGTTGCTTCGGTTGTGGCCCGATCTCTATCTGCCACGAGTCGTGCGTGCCGCCTGGCAGGACAGGCACGCCGCCCTGGCCCGTGTCGGTGCGGGACCACACGTCCCGCAGCTTTAGTCGTGCCGGTCGAGCCTTTCCAGGCAAGGGTCGCGCAGCTGGCGCTCAGCGCTGCTGCCGCTGAAGGGTTCGCACTCGCGGGTGGCAATGCGCTCGCCGCTCACGGCCTGCTGAGCCGGCCGACCGAGGACGTCGACCTGTTCTCACCCTTGCCTGGCGGACCAGGCCGGGTTGTCGAGGCCGTCGAAGCCGCCCTGATGGCACACGGGTTCGATGTCCAAGTGGTTCGCTCCCCCGCCGAGCACAGTGGGGAGTTCGCACAGCTGCAGGTCAGCCGAGAAGGCCGCACGACTCAGCTCGATCTCGGTCGCGACTGGCGGGCGCACGACGTCGTCACGTTCGAGATAGGGCCGGTGCTGCACCTCGAGGACGCGGTCGGATCGAAAGTCACCGCCATGCTGGGACGCGGCCTGCCCCGCGACTACATCGACGTAGCGGCCGCGCTGAGACGGTTCTCCCGAGCGAGGTTGCTCGAGCTGGCCTTCGAGCGAGACCCCGGGCTGCGCGTCGATGACGTCGCGCTCGCGATGGGTCGACTCGACCGGCTCGGCACCGAGCCGTTTCAGCTCTACGGCCTGCAGTCAGACGACGTGGACGCGCTACGGGATCAGTTCCAGGACTGGCCTCGCGGCAGCGCTCCCGACGAGGAAGCACGCGCTGCACGCCAACGGCCAGACATGCCGAAGGCGTAGGAGGTGCGAGTCTTGCCCGCAAGGCCCGGGCAAGACTCCCTGGCGCGCCATAGCCTGGCTGCTCAACCCGTCCGGTGGCCCAGTCGCGCGAGCAGCTCCGCGACAGCAGACCAGGCCGGGCTGTCCTGGTGCCCTGTCGCCAGGGCCTGCAGACTCGCGACGAGAGCTACGTCCTCTGGCGTGCGGAGATCCTCGTAGTGGGGATCGAGTAGGTATCCGTAAGCGCCTCGGGCCAGTGTGGCGGCCCAGATCATGCGGTCCAGGAACACCTCCAGCGTGCGTGCCGCCTCGGCGACGTCCCCACCGTCCGCCATGCTGATCACGCGCAGTCCTGGCTGAGGCTCGACGTCCCCGGCGCGTAGCGCAAGCACCGTGGCCAGCGATGTCGCCAGCTCCGGGTCGGCCAGCCGCCGCACTGAGGCGACCTTCTCCGCCGCCTCCAAGAACGTGGGATCCTTCAGGCTGTAGCCCACGAACAGCAGATGACCGGTGTGCAGGAGCGACTCCACCACCCCGAGCAGGGCGGACAGCTCGTGCTTCAACCGGGCGTAGCCCGCCTCGGTCAGCACGATCGTCTCGGGAACGGCGACGTCGCCGTGGAGCTTGAGAAGCCACGGCATCGGTTGAGCCGGCAACTGACGGGCCAGCACGGTGTAGGTGTCGGGACCACGCGAACCGTCGAGTGCCGTCTCAAAGGCTCTGTCGTAGTTGGTCGTCACACTGCGTTCGGCGTCCAGCGCAGCCAGCAGCAGGTGCCCCGGCGCGCACAGTCTGAACTGGAAGCGCTCGACCACCGCCTGTTGCAGCACTCCCGCCGGCAGGGCGGCCTCGAGCGCCGACGCCTCTTCGACCGGATCCGCCGAGCGTGAGACTGCGACGCCTGCCGGAAGCAGCGCGCGGAGCTCGTCGAGCAGCCCCGTCCAACTCGGAGCCCCCAGGGGCACGCTGACGCCTGCCCCGAGAAACAGGGACAGCTCCCGAGCGGCCGCCTGCTGCCGAGCTCGTCTGCGCAGTCCCTCAGGGGCCGGCCCAGCGCCGGCCAGTCTTCGTCGACACGCTGGCTCTGCACGGCCTGATGATCGCGGTCGTCCCTGACAACGAGGGCGACGTCGACATCAAGGCCGTCTGTCAGAGCACGCAGTGCAGGCACCAGGCCCTTGATCAGGGCTCCCCGCGTCGTCCTGAAGCCGCCGTCGCCGGTTCCGACGAGCGGGAGTGCGACGAGTGGCCGGACCCGTCCTATGCGCGGTCGCAGCCGTGGCGCGAGGTCACGTACGGAGGCCGTGACAGTGTCCGCCACCCTGGCCGGGTTCCCTTGGGCACCCGCGGTGGCGATGAGCCGCACATGACGACCGTGTTCGTCCACGGGCATGTCGGCCCACGCAGCGGACGCGTGGTCGACCTGGATCCGTGCCCAGCCGCGGCGGCTGACGTCGCTCAAACGGTCGGGCGGGAGCAATCCGCCCCAGTGCGCCGCGACGACGTTCCAACGCGCGTCGGTGGGCACCAGGACGGCGTCGCAGGCAAAGGTCGTGAGGTCGCCACGAAGGACGAAGACATGCCCGTTCATGAGTCCTTCCTAGCCTGGAAGTGTCGGAGTCTGCTGCCAGGATCAGTCTCGTGACCGATGAATCGGCGCCTCCAGGAGTCGAGCAGGGCTTGCCCGCGCGTTGCAGCGTCTGTCACGCGCCCCTGCTGCCTATCGTCTAGGGCTATCCGGGAGACGAGATCATCAGCGCGGCGGAAAGCGGAGAGATCATCCTCGGCGGGTGCACCGTCGAGCACGGCAGCCCGCAGCGCGGCTGTCCCCACGGCCATCAGCTTGCAGGTCACGTGCCCCACGTGCACCCGATCTGACCTACAGGAGGGGCAACCAGTGGTGATGCAGAAGCGGAGGCGCTTGTCAGCGGCGCGTCGGGAGCGTGTCCGCGTCGCAACCCTCGACCTCGCGATGCACCGGCGTCTGGATCCGTACGCCATCGGTGACCGGATCGCCGGCGAGCAGTCCTGGTCCTGCTCGTTGAGCGAGGATGAACTCAAGCCTTTCGCCGGTGTGGTGGTTCACCGCCTCCCCCTCCACACCGGGCACAACGTGCCTTGGAATGCGGAGACCGGCGACTTCGTCCCTGGTGGACCTGTGGACGCCGCTGTCGAGGTGGATGAGCTGACGCCGTTGGCATACCGACGGCTGGGACGGCCACACGCTCTTCGAGAAGGCACCGCTTCCTTGCTTGTCGCGGGGTCTCTCGAGCTCGACGAAGTGTGGCGCGGTCTCGGTGTGGCAGAACTGGTGCTCACGACTGCCTTGCTCGAGATCGCCACCGGTACCGACCTGACGGTCGTCGCCGAGCCAGCTGTCTACTACCACCGTTCAGGTGGGAAGCGACTCAGCGCGCCGCGGGAGGAGGTGCTGGACATCTACTCGAGCCTGGGCTTCGTGCCGCTCAAGGCGCGCACCTGGATTCTCGCGGATTGGGGGGAGCTCGAGGCGGCTCATGCCGGCTGTCAAAGCAGGTTCGGCTTCACTCAACCTGGATCCACCGCTTCGATTCTCGAGGCGGCTTGAGCGGGCTGGATGATCTTGCTGCGGGTCTGGGCGTGGGTGATTGGCCGGTCTGTCCGGCTCTTCCACTTCGGTACTGTGTTGGGCCTTGCGGCGGTGGTCGGGTCAGGCTGTCAGCGGTGGTCCGAGGGTCGCGTCGAACAGCTGGGTCCACGCCGGTTGAGGTTGTCCCGGTCTTCGTGGAACTTGAGGTGGCGGTCCCCCGCCTGATGCCTGCCTCGCGGTAGGTGTTGGGCGACCGCCAAGTCGACCCGACCAAACAAGGGGACCGCTGTGAAGACCGTAC
>JAABUJ010007106.1_pt1 | contig 10566 bp, 8 predicted proteins | sample 5559131 | NCBI WGS metagenome assembly JAABUJ01 (sample SAMN10711875, study PRJNA513366) | rock metagenome | isolation source: Antarctica rocks | place: Antarctica: Victoria Land, Mt New Zealand nord | collected 2016-01-07 | reverse complement strand
GCGATCGGCGTAGGGAAAATTTTCGCCATGCCACACGCCTCCTCGCGCGGCGCGATCGGGGTCGCCGTCGCCGTCATCATGGCCATCCTGTTCGTCACCATCACCGCCGTCGTGGGCGGCATCATCGGCAGCGGATGCTGACCGTGCTCCGCACCCGATCCACCCGGTCCACCCGCTCCGGGCCACGGGCGGCGCCCGTGGCGCCGACCGAGCTCGGGGAGTGGTCCCGAGGCAAGCTGGTCGCCGCCCTGGTCCTGGTGCTCGTCCTGGCTCTGGCGCTGGTCTCGGGCGTGGGTCTGTGGGTCTGGTTGCGGTTCCACCCGGCGCCGGAGGGCGGCGGGGCGCCGGCCGGCTCGAGCGTGGTCACCGGTCTACTCCCGGGTTCGGGCCTAGCGGGTCAAAGTGGCGCGGCGGGCGGAAGCGCGGCGTCACACCGCGACGCTCTCGCCGCTGCGGCGATGCCGTCGGCCGACCCGGCCGCCGCCCAGCCGTCCACCCTGTCGACCCGGGACCCCGGCATGATCGCGGTCCCGTCCTCGACCGCCGCCGGCCCCGTCGGGATCCTGTCCGGCTTCCCGCACACCCCGGAGGGTGCCCTGGCTCAGCTGGCCGCGATCGACAGCGACGTCCTCAACACGGCCACTCTCGACCGGGCCCGGCAGGTGGTCGACGTCTGGGCCGCCACGGGAGGACCGACCGGCGAGTCCTGGTCCGGGGTCAAGGCGGTGGCCGCGTTCCTGTCCGCGGCCGGCCTCTCCGGTTCGGCGACCTCCGGGCTGGCGGTGCAGGCCACGCCGATGATGGGTCTGGTCAAGGCCACCGACGGCCCCGACTGGGTCGTCGTGTGCGTGGACTTCGAGGTCGACGCTACCTTGAAGCGGACCGGCCGGGTGGCCGTCGCGGACTGCCAGCGGATGGTCTGGGACGGGTCCCGGTGGCTGATCGGCGCCGGCGCCGAACCGGGCCCCGCACCCTCGATCTGGCCCGGCACCGACGCCGCCATCGACGCGGGCTGGAAGAACCTGCGCCATGCCTAGCCTCCACACCGCAGCAGCCGTCAGCACCGTTCACTCGCTGGCCCCGCTGGTGGCGCCAGGGGTGATGCCGGCGTTCCAGGTGCCGGGGTTCGACTGGAAGACCCTGGTCCCGCTGGTGTGGCTGGGCGGCAGTATCGCTGGTGACTGGGCCAACAACCAGTGGATGTCGTTCATGACGTCGATGTGGGCCGGGGCCCTGTGGATGACCCAGTTCGCGTTCAGGCTGGTCGACGCGTTCACCACCCCGGACCTGACCGAGGGTGGGCCGATGGGGGCGATCTACCCGGCCACCTTCGCGATCGGCGGGGCGCTGGCGCTGATCCTGGGGTTCGTCCAGATCGGGGTCGGCGCGTGGCAGCGCGACGGGCGGGGCCTGGCCCGGGTGCTGGTCGGGGTGCCCCAGTTCGGGCTGGCCTGGGCCGGGATGCTCGGGGTCGGCGCGATGCTGACCGTCGCCACCTCCGGACTGACCCAGGGCCTGCTCCAGCTCACCTTCGGGACGACCTCGTTCGGCAACACCAACGTGCTGCGACCGTGGCAGCCGCGCGACGCCGTCGACGCGGCGGTCGCGACGGTGCTCGGCGTGTGCGGGATTCTGCTCATCTTCGCGGCGATCGGCTACCTGCTGATCATGCTGGTCCGCGCCGGTGCGCTGGTGGTGCTGATGGCCACCTCCCCGATCTCCGCCGCCGGCCTGCTCACCGAGGGGACCCGGGCGTGGTTCTGGAAGTCACTGCGCTGGTTCACGGCCGCCCTCATGATCGCCCCGCTGGCCGCCCTGGTCCTCGGCGTCGGCAAGAAGCTCACCGACGGGGTCATGTCCGGCGCCGGTGACTCCACCCAGGCCGCGGTCGGCCAGGGCGTGCTCGGAACCGTGCTGATCGTCATCGGCGGGTTCGCGCCGCTGATCCTGTTCCGGCTCCTCGCGTTTGTCGACCCCGGCACCTCCAGTGGTCAGTCGTTCCGGGCCTCGCTGGACGCCGCGGGCGGCCTCGGTGGCCTGCTCGGCGGCCGCGACGGCCAGGGCGAGGACACCGCAGCTGGTAGCGGCGCCGCGACCGCGCAGGCTGGCGACGGCGGCTCGCAGGGTGAGGCCGACGCCGCGGCCAGCACGCAGGGCCGGCTTTCCTCGGCGATGGGCGCGTTCGGCGGCGCCGCCCAAGGACTGTCCTCCTTCGGCCAGGCCACCGCCGGGTTCGGCGCGGACGTCCTCAGCGCGGCCGGCGTCGGCCACCAGCAGCCCTACTTCGGTTCAGCCCCGGCCGGCAACCGCACTTCCCCGAACCCCCAGAACGCAAGCAGCCGCCGGCCGTCGGACCCGGCCGGCCAACCGGGGCAGACCGCTGACTCCTCTGACGACCCCTCGTCCGCACAGTCGCCGACGATGCCGCTACCCCCGTCACCGACCCCGCCGACCCCGCCGACCCCCCAAACCGGGTCCGGATCTGGAGACCCCGACGGACCTGGCGGGGGAGGCCCCGGCGGAGGCAAAGGCGGCAAGCCGCCCGGAGGGGGCACCCCTGCAGGTAGAGGCGCCGCGGGCGGCACTGGCGGCGCAGCCGGTGGGGTCGAGGGGGCCGCCGCGGTCGCCGTCCTCTGAAACCGCGCGCGGCGGCGACCGACCACCGGGCTGAGACAACCGAATTGCGACAACCGAATTGCGACAACCGAACCGGGGACAACCGGGTTGGGACAAGCGAACTGAGACAGGGAGATGTGAGCGATGACAACGGAGTATGCGGACTACACGCGGGACCGAGTGGGCTGGTTCTTCGGCATGACCGGGCCGCAGCTGGCCACAGTCACGGTGGCCGGACTACCGTTGCTGCTCGCCGTGGGGGTCCAGCAGTGGGCTCTTGCCGGGCTCTGCCTGCTGGGCTGGGTGGGCGCGCTGATGCTGGTGCTGATCCCGGTCCGTGGCCGATCCGCGACGCAGTGGGTCGGGGCGCTGGTCACGCACACGGTCGGGCGGCTGGTCGGCTGGTCGGCGTTCCGGGGCAAAGTGTCGGTGGGGGAGACACCCGACCCCGACGACGCGGACCTGCCCGGGATCCTGTCCGCGATCCAGGTCCACGACGGACCGCCGCGCGGAGCCCGGATGACCCGGGTCGCGGTGATCCAGGACCACGCCGCCCAGACCTGGGCGGCAACCGCCCGGGTCGTCCACCCCGGCCTCGGGAGCCTCGAGGGCCCGGCCCGGCATCGGATGGGGGAGGGCCTGTCCCAGCTGCTCGAGGTGCTGGCCCGCACCGACCTGGCCCGGATGCTGGTCCTGCAGGTACGCACCGTCCCCGACGACGGGGCCGAGCGGACCCAATGGGTCGCCCGGAACCGTCGCGCCGACGGGCCGGCCCTGTCCCGGCGGGTCAACGACGACCTCGCGGTGACCTTGACGTCAGCATCGGTGCGGACCGAGGCGTTCGTCACCGTCGTCGTCGCCGAGTCCGTCCTGGCCAAGCCGGCCCGCCAGTCCGGTGGCGGCCTGGAGGGCCGCGCCCGCGTGCTCTACGGGCTGCTCGCCGAGGTGGAGGCCCACCTGCTCGGTTCCGTCGGCTGCTCGAGCGTGACCTGGCTGGACACGACCGCACTGGCGGCCGCGGTCCGGACCGGGTTCGCCCCCGGCGACCGGGCTTCGTTGGTGCAGGCCGCCACGGAGGTGGCCGCCGACCCCAACGTCGCCGCAGCGGTGCCGTGGGCCCTCGCCGGCCCAGCAGCCGCCGCCGCACCGATCCGCTGGTACGAGCACGACGCCTGGCGGTCCGTGTCCGCCTCGGTGCTGCTGCCCGACCGGGGCGCGATCCTCGGCGCCCTCGCCCCGATCCTGGCCCCCGGCAGCCCGGGCGAGCGGCGCTGCTACACCGTCTTCTACCCGCTGGTCTCGGACCGGAAAGCGGCCCGGTCCAGCGCCAGCGCGGAGATCTCCGCCGCCACCGGCGGGGCGCTCCGCCGGCGGCTGGGCCAGCAGACCCGGGCCCGGCAGCGCCGGAACGAGGCCCAGACCCAGGCCGTCGACACCAAGCTCGCCCGCGGCCGGGCCATGGTCCGGCCCGCCGCGGTCGCATCGGTCACCGTCCCGGCGTGGTGGGCGATCGACGACTACGGCCGCCAGCTGGAGTCCGCGATCCGCCGGGCCGGGTACACCCCGCAACGGCTCGACCTGGCCGCCGACTCCGGGTTCATCGCCTCCGCCATCCCCCTCGGTGTCGGGCTGAAGATGTCCCGAGGTGCCCGATGAGCCGGGGCCTGGGCAGCTCGCGGAACAGGCGCACCCCGCCCGGCCGGGCCGTGGGGCAGCTGCTCGCCGACCACGGCCACCGGCTGCCGCAACGCACCACGCCGGAACCGGAGGCGGGCGAGGGGCGGCTGTTCCCGAAGCTCCGGTCCCCCCGCGGGTTGCGGGAACGAGGCGCGGGCTGGAGCGGCGGGTACGCGCCGCTGTCCCAGTGGCGGATGACGTCGGACCAGGCGCCGGTGTTCTGGCCGTTCATCGCCGCCCCGATCCTGCCGCCGACCGGCGCGCAGATGGGGATCGACGAGTGGTCTGGTGGCAGCTTCTTCTGCGACCCCAACGGGTGGGTCCTGGACGACGAGATCCCGGTCACCAACCCCAACGTGTTCGTTATGGGCAAACCCGGCACCGGCAAGTCGTCCTGCGTCAAGCAGTTCATCATCCGGATGCTCGAGTTCGGCTACCGGGCGCTGATCCTGGGGGACTCCAAGGACGAGTACGAGGCGCTGTGCGCCGCGTTCGGGGTCACCCCGTTCACCATCGGCCCCGGCCAGCCGACCCGGGTCAACCCGTTGGACATCGGCCCACTCGCGGCTGGAACCAGCTGCACCAGCAGGAGGCCTCCCGGCGGGCCGCGATCATCTTCGCCCGCTGGCTCGTCCTCATCCGCGGCCTGGTCGGCTCCCAGCACATCGGCGAGCAGCGGGTCCCGTTCTCCCCGTCCGACGAACGCGTCGTCGACACCGTGCTGCGTGAGCTGACCGGGTACCGATCCGGCAACAGCACCCTGCGCGAGGTCACCGTGCCGCACCTGTGGCACGGCATCGACGAACCCACCGACGAGCTGGTCGACGCCTGCCGGTACGCCAGCCGGCAGGACTTCCTCGACGGCACCCGCCTGCTGCGGGACTCCCTCGGGCAGCTCGTCAAAGGCCACCTGGCCGGGATGTTCGACGAGGCCACCAACATCGACATCGACTGGGCCGCGCCCATCCAGTCCCTGTCCCTTGAGCGGCTCAGCGACCTCGGTGACGACGCCGTCGGCATCGGCCTGACCTGCCTCGGCGCGTGGGGCCGCGGGCAGCGGGAGATCGCCGAACCGGGAGACCGGCGGATCGTGGTCCGCGACGAGATGTGGAAGCAGATGCGCCTCGGCCCCGAAGCGGTCAAGGCGTTCGACTCCGACCTGCGACTGTCCCGCGCCGCCGGGGACGTCCAGATCGCCGTCGCCCACAAGCCGTCTGACACCCGCGCCGTCGGCGCCGAAGGATCCGAAGCAGACCGGATCGCCCGCGACCTGCTGCACCTAGCCGACACCAAGATCCTGCTCGGGCAGGACCAGTCCGTCGCCGACGAGCTCGGCGACCTCCTCGGCCTGACCCCGATGACCCAGGACCTGGTCACCGGCTGGGCCATGGCCGGCAAAGGCCGGGCCCTGTGGCTCGTCGGAGACCGCAAGTACAAGGTCCAGTCGGTCCAACATCCCCTCGAGAAGGACCTCACCTACACCAACGACGCCGCCTCCGGCCTCACCCAGCACGCCTCGTCCGGCCCCCCCTCAGGAGACTCCGCGCCCTCCGCGCCCGCAGCTGAGGGCTCCGCGGCCTGAGCAGCCACGGAAGAGCCGAAGTGGACACCCAGCGATGAGCGACGGGGCGCGGAACGCGGCGGCCGCGGCCGCCGCGGTGCTGCTGTTGATGGCGGCGGTGCTGTTCGGGGTGCCCGTGGTCGCCCTCGGCGCGCAGACCCAGGACTACGGCCTGTGCGGACCGGGTGGGACCGCGCAGACCGTCCTGGGCGAGCAGCTGGACGCCGAGCAGATGGCCAACGCCGCGACCGTCGTCTCGGTCGTCCACACTCGGGGACTGCCGACCCGGGCCGCGGTGATCGCGCAGGCCACCGCCTACCAGGAGTCGAAGCTGCACAACATCACCCAGGCCGTCGACCACGACAGCCTCGGCCTGTTCCAGCAGCGGGCCATGCACTACACCGCGGCGGTGGCCGCCGACCCGGTCAAGGCCACCAACGCGTTCCTGGACCGGCTTGCGGCGCAACCGAACTGGCAGACCCGGCCGCTGACCGACGTCGCCGCCGACGTGCAACGTCCCCTCGAGGCGTACCGCGGCCTGTACGCCCAGTGGGAACCCTTAGCCGCCCAACTGGTCGCACAGCTCTGGCAGGGCACCACCGCCGGCGCCACCACCTCGTCGCCGACGTCGCCTCCCTCGCTGTCCGCGTCCAACGGCCCGTCAGTGGGAACGGCCTGCCCCGGCAGCGGCGGCGACGGGTCGACCGCCGGGCCCGCGTCGCCCACTCCCGGCCCGGGCGGGCTCACGCTGACCGGCAGCACAGCCGGGAACGGAGCGGTCACCTTCGCCCTGGCCCAGCAGGGCGAGCCTTACCTGTGGGGCGGAACCGGCCCCAACGCGTGGGACTGCTCCGGCCTGACCATGGCTGCCTGGGCCAGCGCCGGCGTCACCATCCCGCGCGTCAGCTACACCCAGGCCACCGCTGGCACTCCCGTATCTCTCCAGGACACACGATCCGGCGACCTGGTCCTGATCCCCGGCTCCGACGGCACCGCCGCCAACCCCGGCCACGTCGGCATGATCGCCGGCGTCGACGCCGACGGGAAGGTCTGGCTCGTCGAAGCCCCCCGGACCGGACTCAACGTGCGACTCACCCCCCTCAGCGGCTGGGCCGGCCAGATCGTCACCATCCGGCGTATCGGCTGACTCGATGGCTACAGCGATGCCGTGGCGACTCTCCCACCGGTTGCCTGCCGACAGCGGCGCCATGGCTGATCGGCACCACAACCGGCAGACACCGGGTTCGGCGCCGTTCGTGCCTCCCGGGCGATGTCTCCTCCCAGCAGCCGCGCCGAACCGGCTGCCCACGAAAGTTCTGAAACTTCTTGGCCTTTGGGTGTCGAACCGGAGGGGGGTTTGGTGCTTAGGGGGTATGAGCCCCGCCAATAGCATTGGCCGTCGTCGACCCGATCCGCTGCCGTGGGGGTGGGAGATTCCTGCCGCCGGCGGTCTGGCCTGGCTGTGTCTGGCCGCGGGGGCGTTGCTGGTGGCTCAGGCCGCGGCTTCGTGGGTGAGCGGGCATGGCTGGTTGTGGCCTAACTCAGCGCGGCTACTCCCCGCGCTGGGTGGCCTGATCACCGGGCATGTCGGCGCCGGGATCGAGCCTCCGGACGGCCTTCCATCGCCGGTCCTGGTCCCGGTCCTGGTCGTCGTCTTCCAGGTTGCGCTGATCGCCGCCACCGGATGGGCCGGTTGGTGGTTCTGGTCAAGCGTCGGCCCCGGCCGCCGGCATGGGATGGCCAACCGTGCCGAGGCCGAGACCATCCTCGGGGTGGGTCGGCTGCGCCGGGTCCGCAAGCTCATCCGACCCGACCTGTACGGCCGCCCCCAGCATCGAACCTGGGCGCGGCCGCCCTCGGCGCAGCGGCGGGAGCCGTCAGCTAAAGCCGTCGGGCAGGCAGACCTGCGATCGACTGTGCTGCACACGCCGGTCGACGATTCGCAGCCCGACAACGGTGCGTCATCGACGGCACGAGGCGGCAAAGGAAAGGCGCGGGTCCGGTTCTCGCCGAAGCAGGTCGGCTGGCCGGTCGGCGTCGGTGCGGTGCCGAAGACCGGTGACCTGTGGGTGCCGTTCGACCGGACCACCGGCGTCTACGGACCCCAGGGGTCTGGGAAGACGCTGGACGCGCTCACCCCGGCCCTACTGTCCGCCCCCGGCGGCGCGCTGGCCACGCTGACCAAAGTCGAGGACCTCCTGCTCACGGTGAACTCCCGAGCCGCCGGCGGTCGTCCGGTGGCGGTGCTGGACCCGTTCGGGCTCGCGCCGGGGCTGCCTGAGCTGGTGTGGGACCCCGTCGACGGGTGTGTCGACTCGATGGTCGCCGAACGCCGCGCCAAAGCCTTCACCGCCGGCACCGTCAAAGGGGCGGTGGCGATCGGCGCCGGCGACGACGCGGCCCGGTTCTACGCCGCCGAAGGGGCGAAGGTGCTGCAGGCGTACTTCCACGCCGCCGCGCTGACCGGCCGCAGCATCGAGGACGTCCTGGAATGGGTGGCCAACCCTCGCGGCGCCACTACCCCTGAGGAGATCCTGCGCAGCCACCCGCACGCGGCCCCGTTTTGGCACGGGCTGCTGCACGGCGCGTTGCACGGCGACGACCGGACCGCCGGCAACACCGCCACCACCGTCCAGCAGGCGATGGCCCTGTTCTTCCAGGAGTCCCTGCGAGCCAGGTGCACCCCCGGCCCGGGACGTCCCGCCACCAACCTGACCGACCTCATCACCCGCGGCGGCACCGTGTACCTGCTCGGCCGGGACGACCCGTACGCGTCCGCCTCCCCGCTGATGACCGCGATCGCCGAGCACGTCCTCGACACCGCCCTCGCCGTCGCCACCGCATCCCCGTTCGGGCGGATGTGCCCATCGTTCCTGGCCTGCCTCGACGAGCTGCCGTCCACCGCCCCACTGCCCACCCTGCGCACCCGGATGGCCAACGAACGCGCCCTCGGGCTGTCATTCATCTACGCCGCCCAGACCTGGCGCCAGCTGGTCATCTGCTACGGCGAGGACGAGGCCCGCGCCCTGTTCGGGCTGACCAACGTCATCGCCGTCTTCGGTGGCGGCAAGGACGGCATCTTCAATCGGGAGCTGTCCGACCTGATCGGCACCTCAAGGGTGTCCCGCACCACCTACAGCCGCGGCCGCGGCAACGCCGGCACCTCGCATGCCGCCTCGGACGAGCCGATCCTGCGGCCCGAGGAGATTCGGCTCCTACCGGAACGGCATGCGCTGGTCATCGCCGAGAACGCGAAACCGTTGGTAGCCAAGCTGACCCGGTCCGTCGACGGGAAACCGGGTCGACGGCTGCTGGCCGCACAGTCCGCCGCGGCCGCCCGGGTCGCAGCCGCTCGAGCCCAGCAGACACCCCGGTTCGCAAGAACTACCGCCGCCGTCGAGGCGGCCCAGCAGCTCAACCTCACGCCGGTCACGGGCCCCCTTGCGGGCTCGGTCTCGGACGGTGAACGGTCGTGGTGACCCGCCCCTTCCCGCTGCCCGGACTGCTGGTCCAAGGGGCCTACCGCGAGCTGCACATCGCGCAGTACGGGACCGACGAGGAACGCGCCGCCTTGGGGAGGATCGAGAACCTGGACCGGCCCTGGCAGCCGTTCACCTGCAAGCCCGCGGTGCGCCAGCAGCTGTGGCAATGGCTCGACGAGGTTGTGGTCTGGGTCAACCACGAGTACGGGTGGGGCGTCGACCTGCTCATCCCACCCTGCTGGCCCGCGCACCCGCACATCGCGCACGAGCTCGCCGTCCTGGCCGACCAGCGCCGCAGCGCCGCGAAGGCCGTGTTCAGCGACCCCCTCGAGGAGTGGCACCGGTACACGCTGCCGCTGTTCCTCGACCGGATGGTCGCCCGTCTCGGCGGCCGCTGCGTCAACAAGCACGACGACTGGCCCGCCGCCCCCCGGCACCGCGCCTACGACAGCGACCAGAACCGGCGCCAGCGGCACGCGTGGTTCGCCGGCGACCTGAACACGGCAGGTCCGCCCGCTGCGGCCGCCGCGGGCGGGGCGAACGCGCCGGCCAACGCCGCGGGCGGACCTCCCCGGCTCGTCCTGGTCGACCTCGAGACCGGAGAAGCCCCATACCCCGACCAGCCCAACGGCGGAAGGTAACCGATGAGCAGCAACCCTGAAGATCAACCAACGGATGGCCAGACTCCCCGCGCCGCCGTCGTCGACGTACCCGAGGACAGCACCTGGCTACCGACACAGGCCGGAGACGTGTTCGCCGACGCGGTGATCCGCCATCCGAGCACCGGTGACGCGGTCCGCGTCGTCGCGTTCGTCGACACCACGATCCTGGACACCGACGCTCAGGGCCCCTTGCGGCTGTGGGCTCGCGTTCCGGCCCGCGAGTTCACTCTCGCCCCGGACGGGATGTACGCCGAGAACGTCGTCGTGCCCCTTGCCGAGTCGACGGTGGTCGACCGCCTCGACCGGCGCTACTCCGACCTGCCGGCCCCGCACCAGCCCCAAGGTCGCGAAGAGGTCGAGCCCAGGCGACGCAGACCACCCGCCCCGGCCCGAGACGACGCCGCCCGCCGGGAACGGCTGGAGGCGTTCCACGACACCCTCAGCGAGCAGGTCCTCACGCTGACCAGCTCGACCGCCTGGACGGACTGGCTCCGCACTGCGGCGCGCTTTCACTCGTACTCCTTCGGTAACACCGTGGCCATCTGGATGCAGCGACCCGACGCCACCC
>JAABUJ010007105.1_pt1 | contig 10567 bp, 7 predicted proteins | sample 5559131 | NCBI WGS metagenome assembly JAABUJ01 (sample SAMN10711875, study PRJNA513366) | rock metagenome | isolation source: Antarctica rocks | place: Antarctica: Victoria Land, Mt New Zealand nord | collected 2016-01-07 | reverse complement strand
ATATAGCGTCATTGGGCTAGCGATCTTAGATCTTACTAGTTCTCGCAAAACCAATTGTATCATTGATTCAATTAAGATTGTGCAATCTCTCTATTGCGCTCGTAAATGCGTTCGTCTAGTATAATAATTATAATCTTCCTGCGTGAGATGCGCATTTGTTCTCTTAATTTATTAGATTTGTTCTCAAAGTAAACTTTGTTCGAATTGATAGAATTTGATATTTAAATCGAAAAACGTAATAATTTGAATTAACTATGCAACTAGCGAGCAACTACAAACGTCTATGCGCATCGCGAACATCAAAATTTTACGCGTCAAAACATAGTTTAACTCGATTGAGGTTTCGCAACTTTGTCGAATATAAAGAAAACAAAACAAGCTCTTTAAGTAGATTCTACTTCGACAATACTAACTTGAGTACGTAGAATAGATAGATTTGTAAGATCTGCAGAATCTTGTAAATATCTTGATTCCTATTAGCTCGATCTGTCTCCCGAAACGCGGATGTAGATCCTTTAATCTTTTTCAATAATCTAGATAATTAAAACTAGATAGACAAAATAAAGAGTTAGAAAAACTCTACAAATACGTGCTTTCTATATCTATTTCGCGAACGTATTTCTAAAGTAATTTGCAGATATGTAAAGAATCTTATCAATACTTAGAATTAATTGTTTAAATGTGCAATTGTCTATTTTACTAATTTGTAGTAATAATGTCTTTTCTAAAGAGATATTTTTTGATCTCTTAGAATTGTCTCTCTTGTTACTCAAAAATTCATTATATCTTCTTCAATTAATTAACTCGCAATAGATAATCTATAGAGTTTTATTTGCGCTTTAATTTAACGCGTTGTTTGTATAATTTGGATGTAGTGCAATAAAGTTATACTAGATATTAGGAAATTGTCGCTTTTTTGATAATTGAGATAATCTAGTAATTGAGGTGAGGCCCACCTAGTGGCGCAGGCCGACAGTAGGTGGGGTATCCACTTTTAGGACTGGGAAGTGCACCACCCTGGGAATTGCACCAGGCTTGCGACTAGTAGTTAGCGCGATGTTGGCTACTGTACGCTAGCCATATTAGGTGTACGCTAAACTCGATACGATTGACACTAGACCCTGGCAAGCCTCGCTTAATACTAGTTTCAAGCCTGGTGCACTTCCCAGTTCTAACGAGTAAGCCCAATCAGTTATAAGTGCCGAGCACACGTTGAGAATCTATAACAATACTCTTACTACTCAATAGCGCCTCTCTGTCAATTAGCATCGTATTCTAGGGACAGGTCGCATGCAGAATATAACTCAAGCAATGTATCTTCTCACAAGGGTCTTCTCGAACGACCGACGGTTCAGTACGGTCCCAAATAATACTTGTGAGGCTGTGAGATCACTCTGAAGTCGAATAGAATCCGTCTTGTATGGAAGCATAAGTATCCATATCGCTAGCTCACACTCTACTTTCATTAATCCTATACCATCATGGGAGGCAAACGGGAATATTTTGCGAAGGCATTTGCCATACCATTGCGGACGAAGAAGACGGCCAGACTTGCAGATCAAGAGCAATCCTCCCAAGTGCTAATCAGCAAGGTGGAAAGCAGTTCCTCGACACTGGAACCAGAAGAGGGGACTAAAGAAAAGATCGCACCTAAGTATGATTGTATCTTAGTATCTCCTATTCTTGGGCAACAATTTTGACTGAGCATAGTTCCTTGCGGTCGCCCCTACTATCTCTTCCCTTCGAGCTATACCTCGATATATTTTTGCTGTTGAGACCTCGCGATCTGATCTCGATCAAGCACTCGTGCCGAAGACTAGGCTATGTTGTCTCTTCGGAGGAAGAGACTCTTTTTTTCTTCTTCCTCAAGAGGACCGACCGTTTGCCCGGAGCTTTTGATGTATACCGGTCTACAATTCTGCCCGGAACTCTTCCGACGCTCGACGGCCTTGTCGACCTGCAATCTCGTGTGGACGTCGTAGACCGCTTACTACGCTTTCTGATCACTGAGATACTCAATGAGAGTTTTCGAGCCGACGCATCTGAATGGTACAAAGATCCCACCAAACGGGCCTGTTTCCACGATATTATCAACGACATCAGGCCCTACCTTTTGCTCCTTGGTCACTTCTTCGAAGCGTTCAAAGCGTACTTTGCTTGTCTGCTGCGGGAGAAAGGCGACGTTCGCTCCTACGACGATATCCGATTTCTGCAATCTTGGATACTGCGCCACTACAGTCCCCATGCCGCTCAACGACTGACGCTGATCTATCGTGACCTGATGAGAAGCCTAGGACGTAAATTACGTCCTCCGTCGTATGCTAACAGAGCGGAGAGAACCTTGAGAGGCTGGACGCATGATCCTGCAAAGCCCGAGGACTGCAGGGATATCGCAATTTTCGGAGGCCTCCAGGTACGCACTCGCTATTTATGTTGCACTGTCACACAACACAGGATGAGCAGATCTCAAATCCTAACACTCCCGCCAAACGTTGGACAAGCTGACATCATAGGCAAACAGACAATTCTACGCATCATATCCATGACCGGCTTCAACAGCCGAATGCGAGCCACGGATCGCTTCCTAGCCAGATATTTAGGCAGATCCAGATCTGTGAAGCCCGATGAATTCTCGAGCCGAATCACCCAGCCTTTTGACCGTGACATCGCAGAGCTTATCCGCCCATGTCTGACAGAGTTCCGATACTTCCTTCCTCAAAACGCGAGAGAACTTGCTGGCGTAATGAGGCTGGACGTTGATGAGTCAATCCACTATCAAGCCGGGTTTGGCTGCAAGGTCTTCGTAGCGGATTATGAGCCCGAGGACGATCCGCGCGAACGGAAGGATAAGAGCACGGGCTTGTCGCTGGTTGCGCACCCGCCAAGGCATGCCTGTGATTGTCAGGATACGATCTGCGAATGTGAAAACATAGATTATCTGGTCTACCTGCGAAGCATGACTGTGTTGCACGAGCATTCGCAGGGCCGCTCCTGATGAGAGCTAGCTTTATATCAAAAGACTCCTCGGCAAAGAGCCCGCCATGGCTAAAAGTGGATTGGGCGTTGTATCACATCTACACTTATCCCATGCGCTGGCTGGCTGCTGATTCCAGAGGCTGGCGGAACAGGAGCGATTGCTTTGCACCGTCGACGAATGACAGAACGACCACATAACGATCGGCCTGTGACCGCCCATTGCTATAGAGGCAAACGTCAAATGGTACGGATTGATGCAGAGGACATAGAGAGAGAGCAACAAGAGAGTGAGTGGACTCAACAAACGCCGCAAACGATTATCACCCACTTCTCCCAATGAAATTAATACATGGGATTACGATTATGGCGACTACCGTGTCAACGAAGAGCGTATCCAGCATCACTAAGCTCTGACACCATAACCACCTGAATACCAGGTATCCACGACTCACCAATTGCGGATCACACAGTGATTGTCGCCTTCCCTCGACAAGCAGGGCGCTCATCATTTGCCCGGGTCATTGAGTGAGCGCGGCAGCGCAGCCACCTAGTGCCTTCCAACGAGACTCTTGACACCCTCTGGTGGGAGATTAATGCTTGGATGAAGACAGTCATTTACTCTCTGCCATGCCTGCTCATTCACTGCTCCAAATCGTGTACCCAACGCCAATTACGCTCTCAACAATGCAGTCATCCTGTACTGAAGCCAACGTCCGGTCACCATCGATCACCTCATGCTACTCTTCCTTTGCTGCGCTCCCTTGGCCTTCATGGTCTCCAAACCCCTTACCAAGCTCGCTTTGAGCTTCTTCTGCTGCGACCATTCATGCGCCCACTTTTTCATCCTACAGCTCGCCAGCACCATGGTCGCCACCACCCGGAGCGTAGGCGGTTTCCGTGACTTAGGCCTCTTCGCTGGTGCCAAACCCATGTCGCGGAGGAGGTCGAGGTCAATTGCATTACTGGGTTGAACGTCAGCACGTTGCGTCTACATATCGCAGCCGAAGCCACGGCAAGAATTGGAAACTCATACCAAGCCTCAAACATCTCGCATCGCATCGTCAACCACCTCTTTTCCCACGCCAAACTCAGCCTGAACCCCTCTTCCCTTCCCAGCTTTGCCCGCAACCACTGAATCTGCTTCGCTAAGCCCTTCAGCTCCGCTGCATGTCGCTTCTCGTTCTCCTTCACCACGGCCTCCAACTGGCTATTGCCCTCACTGACGCTCACATTAGGAAATCGCACGCGCTTGCGTTCCGCTTCCCATTGCTGTTGTTTCCTTGTGAACTTGTCGAGAGTAGCTTCGTAAGTTGCTTGCAAGCTATCGAGCTCCGAAGCCAGCGCAGAGGATTTCTGACTTTGGAGGGTGCGTTCCTCGCGAACACGTTGCAGCTGGGCGCGAAGGTCCTTTTCGCGGGAGGTGGCAGCGTCGAGCAGGGATTGCCGTGTGACGATCTGCAGCCGCAAATCTTCGGCAGACAGTTTGGCGTCTTTGAGCATCTCGTGCAGGTCCTTACGCTCTTCGGCCATGGTTAGGTCGGCAGCTGTCGATACACGGGCGACTTGTAGGGAATTCTCGAGGTTCTGGATGCGTGTGCGTAAACGTGAGATGGTTTTATCGGCGATAGAGTTCTTGGAGATGTGAGACTCGATCTCGACACGACAGTTGGAAAGAGAGGCTTCCAGCTGGTCGCGCTGCTGGTCGAAGGCTTCGGATTCAGCATGTGCTTGACGCTCGGAGTCGAGGAGGCGGCGTTGAAGAGAGCGTTCGGATTCTTTGGATCTGGTTCGGAGGTCTTTAAGCTGGTGCTGGGCGTCGAAGAGTTGGCGGCGAAGTTCGAGGAGCTCAGTCTTACGTGCTGAGCCGTTGTTGGAGGATTTGGGGGTGTCGACTGCTAGGTGGGAGATCTCGATTTCATGGACTTGTCGTTCGAGATGAGCGACGTGTTGCTTGAGTTCGCGAATAGTGTCCTTATAGGTGGCTTCTCTGTGAAGATAGTTTGTCTCCTTGTGGCGGGCGGTGCCCAGATCTTTTTGCAGCATTGACAATTCGATGGGAAATCCCGCACCCTGATCACCATGGCCCGATCGAGTCTCGTGATCTTCCACCTGTTGCTCGAGTCGCTGCACTTTCTGTTTGGCGGACTGGAGCTCCCTGTCACGGCCCTCCGAAGATGAAGTGAGCTTCCGTTGCAGGTCTGTGACATTGTCGTTCAAGCGCGCTTCATCCGAGTTAGCTCGCTCGATCTCCGCTTCTAGCTCTCGCTCGACAGATTGATTCTTCTCGATGAGGCCCTTCCGCTCCTCACGCAGGCGGTGAACGTCATTCTCAAACTTCAGCTTCGATGTTCGCAGCTCGACCCTCTCTTGATCGAGCCTGAACGTTTCGTCAGCCTGGTTCTGCATTTGCTGGAGCTGGCCCTTCATCTCGTCTCGCTCTGCCTTAGTCTGCGCGGACGTCGTTCGCAAGGACTGAACCTCCACGTTGATCGTGGCAAGTCGGTCTTGAAGAGATTGCTTGTCGCTCCTAATGGTTTCGAGCTGGGCATTCAGATCTCGCAGTCGAGAATGCACTCCCTCAGAGGAGCCTTGAGCCTGCTCCACGTGCTCGAATTGTTGTTTCAAGGCGTGTAGCTGACTTCTTAATGACTCCGCCTCCTGCCGAGCTGCCTCTATTTCGAGTCTGGCTTGTTCCGTCTCCTCGTCCAGGCTAGTCTGCAGGACTTCAACCTCGTCTTCCAAAGCTTGAATCCTGTCCTCGTATGTCGACTGGTTTCGAACACTAATTCGGAGCTCCTCCTTAGTTTGTGAAAGTTCAGACTGAACGTTTTCAATGGCCTGACGCTTCTCGTCGGCATCGAAATTCAGCTCTTGAATTTGGCGTTCGAGCACGGCTGCCTCGCTTCGATGGCGTTGCTTCTCGCTTTCGAGTGCTTGCTGAAGGTTGCTCTCTCGATCTGTCAAGGTGCCTTCGGTCTCCTGCAGCTTGTTGACAGTCCGCTGAAGCCCAGCAGCTCGCTCGTCAGATCTTTCTCTTTGGCTTTGAAGATCTCTCTGTTGACTCCCCCAGCGTTCTCGATCCATATTGTTTTCGTTTGTCTTGTCGTCAAGTTCGCGACGTAGGCTATTGACTCTATCGGAAAGGCGGTCGATCTCATCCTTGGCTTCGCTCCGTAGCTGATGGTCGTTATCGAGCGCATGCTGTCTCTCCTCGTCGAGGCTCTCTTCCAGCTCTTCAATTTTCGACCGGGCCTTGGAGAGATCCTTCTGTAAGGTGTGTGACTCAACTGTGAGAGCATCATGGCGCGAGTGCAATAGATCCTTGTCTTCGGATTTGGCTTGCAGGTCTTTACACAGCTTCTGAATCTCCTTGGTCAGAGCCTCACATTTTCGAGCGGCAGTTTCATGGTCGTGGCGAAGTAGCTCATGTTGATCTTGTAGCCGCTCCTCGCGATCTTCCGCATCTTGCTTGGCACTTTGACTACCCTCCTGACTTCGCTTCAACTCTCTAGACTGATCGTCAAAACGGTTTTGCAGATCAGCATGCTTGGTGCGAAGCTCAGCTAAATCACTGTGCAATTTGTGGGCCTTGTCTTCGAGCTGTCGGCTTAGACCTTTCGTGTGCACTGACTTATTCGCCATTTCGTCTTGCAGCTACACAACGTAAGTCATGTGCCTGCAGCACACCATAATTGAGGGTGTACTGACCTCTTCAAGATCCTCCTCTGCTTTCTCCTTCGCTGCTAGAGCTTCTTTGAGATCCTTTCGCGTCTCTGTCAATTCTTCGGACATTCTGGCATGGTCTTCTTGATCTTCTTGAATATCCTGTGTGCGCCGTTTCTCGACCTCGACCTGATCCTGCGTGTGAGCTAACTCGTTAGAGTACTTCTGGGCTTGGTCCTTGAGGCGATCTATCACATCTTCTCGATCTTCAACCAAGCGATCCTTCTCTCGCAGATCAGCTTCTAAATCCTCCAAGTCGCCCCGCAGCTTCTCGGCCTCATCTTTCTGAGCATCAGCCAGAGAAACTTGTTGACGAAGCTGCGCTAGCTCGTGGTCCTTGGCCGCAACGCTATCTCTCAGAGACTCCAGTTCCCGCTGCAGATTCTCATCCAAGTGCCTGCGCTGGATGTTGCGTTGGACTTCCTGCAGATGCAATCTGTACTGCTCTAGTTCGCGCTCGGTCTTCACAAGGGTTTTCCTGGCCTGCGCAAGTTCCTTCTGCATGGTGATCTTGTCTACCTTTAAGTCGGTGTTCTCCTTCAGGGCCGCCGCATTGTAGCCTGGACCTGCTTTCTTCAGGGTCTCATCGAGGAAATGGATTTTCAGTTTCAGTCCAAAGTTCTCTTTCTCGATCTTGTTGATGATCTGCAGGCGCAATTAGCCTCTATACGCTCAGGTAGCGTGGTGAGCCTACATTTTCCTGCTCCCGCAGCGTCAATGCATTGCCTTCGGCAGTCAAAATCCCCCCAGCATCCCGTTGAGGCAAGGCCAGCGGAGTTGATTGAGCGCTGCTGGTGGCGACATGCGGTACCGGTGTACCATTTTCGTCAGCTCCTGCCAGGCTCCCAGTCTCTTCTCCATAGATCCTTGATGAATTGGTGCCCGGCAACGCAGGCGTCTCCCCATCCTTCAAGAAAGCAGGCGTCTGCGGCACGCCTCGAATGGTGTTGCTGCGATTGAAGTTCTTCTTAGTCACACTTTTCAGTAGAGGAGTGAACTCGCCAGGCTTGGGGACATCGGGCAGATTGCGCCTATCGGTGAGAGGGTTACGTGTTCGTGGTGTCCCTAGGTCAAGGCGACGGCCGTTGCGCATATGTGACAGAAGGTCATCATTCTTCGATGGGGCAACGAATGAGTTCTCGACTGAAAAGTCCTCCAATTTGCGGCCGTTAGTCATGAATGTCGCGTTCCCAGCGTCCGTACGAGGCGTCTCAAGGTAAGCCATTCTTGGTCTGGGTACCGAAAACTCGGCGTCCACTCCCGACCGTGAAAGAAATAGAGAGGTGATGCAGTCTAATGCATGCTTTCATCACGTTCGAAAGATTTAGACCAGCGTTATTGTTTACCCATAAACAATCGGCTAACTTACTCCTCTTGATTAGCGCAGCCGCCGCGGGGAGCTTATTTTCAGCCTTGTGGCGGCAATCTCGAAGTCACAGATCAGTACGCTTCAACAATAGTGTTATATGTTTGACCTGCGGATATCAGAGATGAACGGTTCGACAGAAGATTTCAAATGGTTTGGGGAAGGCTTTGATGGTTTTCCCAGAGGTCTGCCCGACGACTGCGTTGATTATGCTCTGTATATCATCGACACCAAGCTTCAGCAGATTGATATCCGGCATAAGCTTCGAGAAGTGCAAAAGTCAGCCAATGTACTGACCAAGAAGCTGTTGGAAGGCTACATATGGCAGCGAGACAACTTCAAGCTAAACTTTGCGCAAGAAAAGGGTATGTCATTGGGATACTCACGGCGGTCACGTGCTCGGATTAACGCCGTTACTCCAGGGCTACAATTTCTTCGAGGTCGTACGAACTATGGCGATTCCATTGAAGACGAATGGTTGATTGTGTATATTCTGCACCAATTAAGTAGAGAACATCCAGATGTCTGGATCAGGGCGGTAGATAGAGACGGGCAGTTTCTATTGATCGAGGCTGCAAATCAACTCCCCACGTGGCTCAACCCTGAAGTCGCCAAGTTCAGGGTACGTTGAATAGTCAGCGTCATTACTGGTCACTTACACTTATTCCAGGTATGGATCCACAGAGGCGAGCTTCGCATCATCCCCCCCGACCAGTCGACAGAGGGACGTACAAAGAAGCGGCCATCGGCCACAGCTATAACCCTTCAGGAAGCCCTAACCTTCCTAGAACATGATCACTCCAAGTTATTACACCTGCCTTCGGTGCAGAAAGAAGCGTTCCATCGATTCGAGAAGTATCCCGAGAAGGTCAAAGATAACCTTCATCACGCTCTAATCACGATACCTAGGAAGCTGGCGTATATCCTGCATGAGGATGAAACATATATTAGCTCAGCAGTTGAAGCATTCTATCTCCGAGATCCCATCGCTTTACGACCACTCAGGACTACTGATAGTGCCAGTCTAGTATTTCCACCCCGAGATCTTGTCACTGTATCCGTGAAATTTACGAAGATTGGGTACGCACAAATCAAAAGCCAGCAATTTACAGCGCCCATGATTTGGAATCAGGCTTTAACAGACAAAGACGATTACAATAATTATACGAAAGCCGAGACTGGTATGAAGCTTGCCTGCGGGTTTGAGATGCTGATGTCGGATCCCCAGAACAAAGACAAGAGGCAAGTACGGGAAATAACGCTTTTGCTCGAAGACGTCAACACGGGAGAAGATAACTTGCCGGCAATTGGCGAGATTGCACGATGGAGGCAAACCCAAGACGACGAGCGATGGCTTAACATTAACTTCGAGGATTTTGAACGAGAACTTGCCGGCAACAAGACAGATATTAAGTGGGATGGCAGTAGCGGCTTCGGCGACAAAGCTGCGCAAGATAACCTGCGCAGGATGGTTGCCAAATTTGAAAATTTTCTTGAAGACGACAAAGCTGGCCTTGAGGGTGCAGAGGAGCAAAAGAACGTGGATGGTGATGACGACGAAATTGGGGACGACACATCTAGCCAGCAGAGCACGCTTGGGTCTGACGACCCAGATATTTGTTTTGACGAAGAAGGCTTCACATTCATAATGAAGGAGATGATGGGCTTATCGATGACTGGATCACAACAGCCATCGAACGCTATGATCCAACCGCACAACCTCAATGCCGACGCCTCTGTTGACATTCACAGTGAAGAAGTAAAGATACGCAACACTATGCGTGCCATGGAACACGAGCTTCGCGATGCAGGCGCTTTGCGCTTGGACCCTGACCTGGCTTCGACGAAGTCCACGTCGCAGCTTGAAATGTGTCGCACTAAAACGAACGATCACGAAGGCCGACCTTTACTGTCTACACCTGCTGATGAATCTAGCGAAGAAGTGGACATTGACCTAAATGTCGCCAGGAACCTGCTTGCAAGCTTCAAAAGCCAGGGCGGTATGGCTGGTCCTGGTTCGAACATGATGGGCTTGATGGGTGTGCAGATGCCTCGTGACGATGATGAGGAATCAAGCCAAGCGTAACGCATCTGAAACACATATTCTAGATCATGCAATGGGCGTACTAAAAAGAGTTAGCGTCATGTGAATATAGGACGCTGGATTCTTCCATCACACCTCCTTGCCCCGCATCAATCAAGACAATCGTTTATAGGGCACTCGGAGGGCGTTCCAAAATCAGTACAATTTTCGGCGTGGCTGACCGAAGATCGAGATCGAGTGGGGTATCACGCATCGGACTCGAAATTTCCCGCGGCAGAAGGTGGCTGCAGGATTCCGGGAGTACCAAATCTAGACCACGTTTTCTTACGTATCGTCACAAGTGCATCTGGCAAGTCTAGACTGCAGGACTACGGCATGACTACGCCTTGGTGAGTCGATGGCCTCGTATCTTCGCTTCCTTTGCCGGTAGTGTACAGTCCGGTTGATTTCTTTGGTTT
>JAABUJ010007104.1_pt1 | contig 10567 bp, 8 predicted proteins | sample 5559131 | NCBI WGS metagenome assembly JAABUJ01 (sample SAMN10711875, study PRJNA513366) | rock metagenome | isolation source: Antarctica rocks | place: Antarctica: Victoria Land, Mt New Zealand nord | collected 2016-01-07 | reverse complement strand
CATAACTTATTCAGTAATATATCTTGTGACTGTGTAATTTATCCCTATATGACTAGTTAAGGTATAATTTATTATAACTAATATATCAATAAGCTTTCACATTTTTGAGCTTTAGCTCTGACCTTACCCATAATGACTAGTCTTACCTGCATGTGAATATTTACACAGATTGTAGATAAAGTTAATTTATACATGAACTTAATCTGATCTGACTCAGATTCTAGTGTAAATTCAGATTAAATGCACTTTTTTTCAACCTAACCTGACTCTACACTCAGTCTAGTAAATTTTAGACATTTAAATAGATAATTGCAAGTCATGAGTTGAAAGACTGAAAGAAAGCAATAAATAATGAGTATAACTTGTTAATGATTAACTTTACATGAACTTTAAAGACATTATCATTTAATTGATGAGCTTTAAAGAATAAATAAATCTATTATTACAAAAAAGAACCTGATGACTTAATTTTACAACATAAGACTCAATGAGTAGTTAAAGAATTTAAACAATGATTTAAAATTAATTATAAAGAGATCTTTGCAATGATTATTAAATCAATAACTTATAAAGTTATCTTTATCATAGTTACATTTTACAACTATGAATTGAAACAAATAAATGTCAAAATAACTTTCTTATACAGTGATTTAAAAGAAGAAGTTTTTGTGATTTAACTTACTGAATATGAAAAAGAAAAAGACAAAATATATAAATTGAAAAAAGCTTTATATAAATTAAAACAGTTATCTTATCTATGATATAAGATAATACATTGCTTTCTTGCTGATCTCAGATATACACAGATTCATATAGATAATAGTATGTTTAAAAAGAAAATCTTAATTATTGCTGTTTATGTTGACAATATTCTTTTATGTAAACTTAATAAGAACAAAATTCTAAATCTTAAGATTAGATTAAGTGATCATTTTGAAATGACTAACTGCAGAATGTGTAAGCATTACTTAGAAATGTTAATTACACAAAACAGAATTTTATAAATGCTTACTTTATTTTAGAAGATTTATCTTATGAAAGTATTCAAAGACTTTAATCTACAGAATATTAAGACAGTCATAATTTCAATGAAACTTAAGACTTATCTTATAAAGACTATTAAAATAGCTGAATCAGAGCTAATAACTTAATATTAAAAGATTATAGAATTTTTTATGTACATTATGACACAAATTTAACTCAACATCATATATATGATGTTAATTCTTAATCAGTTTGCACATAACTTTAACAACACACATTGAAAGACTTTAAAGCAAATATTTTAATATGTATAAAGAATTTTAGACATTGTTTTTGAGTATAAATTGAGTAATTAATTTAAATTGTTAGAATATTTAAATTCAGACTGAGAAAAAGATCTTGAATTGAGAAGATTTACATCAGAATACATATTTAAAATAATTAATGAATTAATATTTTAAAGTTTAAAAAGATAAAGAACAGTTATCTTATTCTTTTATAAAGTGAAGTACATGATTTTAATGAAGACTACAAAGAAAGTAATGTAAATGTAGAGATTACTTAAAGAGCTAAAATTAAAGAGATTTAAGACAGTTACAATTTAAATGAACAATCAGAAAGCTATTGCTTTAATTAAGAATCTTAAATTTTATGTTAAAATGAAATACATTGATATACATCATCACTTTATAAGAAAAGTCAAATTCTGTAGACTTATTCATCTTAATTACATCTTTATAAGCAACATAACTGTCAACAGACTTACAAAGTCACTTTTAACACTGAAATTTACTTATTTTACAAATCTTATAAGTCTCATCAGTCAGTGAAAGATCTTGTGATTTAATGATATGACACTTAAGTTCAAAACTTAAGAGACACTCATTTAAATTGAGTCAAAGACATTTCAATATTGTCTTATTGACTTTTAGAATTGATGAGACACTATGAGATTTTATTTTTTATCTCATCTCACTGTTGCTGAAACAATCTAAGAAAATGTATCAAAACATCATGTCTCATTTCATTATCTTAGTGATTTAAAGCTCTATGAAGATTTTAGAAACATGTGAAGTTTGCTAGAGCAAACAGTTTGTTATGAATAAAAGTTTTTTCTTTTGCTGATTAAAGACCTTCTTATAGGGTCACATTTTCATAGAGTAGCTAGACACTTATGATTACATGTTCATTTCACTAGTCACTTCTTCTATGTTTAACATCTACTAACTTATCTTACACATGTTAAACATAGAAGAAGTGACTAGTAAAATGAATGTATAATCATAAGTGTCTAGCTACTCTATGAAAATGTAACTTTATAAGAAGGTCTTCAATTAACAAAAGAAAAAACTTTTATTTGTAGCAAACTGTTTATTTTAACAAACTTTACATGTTTCTGAAATCTCTGTAGAACTCTGAATCACTAAGACAATGAAATGAGACTGAAAGTTTAACATACTTTCTCAGTTTGTTTTGATGACAGTGAGATAGAAAATGAAGACATACTTTCTTTACTTATAGAGTTAAGAAAGATGTATTATATCTTTAATTCAATTTAAATGAGTGTCTCTTAAGTTTTAAACTTAAGTGTTATATCATTAAATCACAAGGTCTTTCACTGACTGATGAGATTCATAAGATTTGTAAAATAAGTGAATTTCAGTGTTAAAAGTGACTTTGTAAGTCTGTTAACAGCTATGTTGCTTGTAAAAATGTAATTAAGATGAATAAGTCTGTGAGATTTGACTTCTCTTATGAAGTAATGATGTATATCAATATGTTTTGTTTTAACATAAAACTTAAGATTCTTAATCAAAGCAATAGCTTTCTGATTGTTCATTTGAATTGTAACTGTCTCAAATTTCTTTAGCTTTAGCTCTTTAAGTAATTTCTTCATTTAGACTGCTTTCTTTGTAGTCTCTGTTAAGATCATGTATTTCACTTTATAAAAGAATAAGATAATGATTTTCTGATGTTTTGAACTTCAAAATACTGATTCATTAACTATTTTAAATATGTACTTCAATGTGAATCTTCTCAATTTAAGATCTTTTTCTTAGTTCAAATCTGAATATCTTAGTAATTCAAGTCAATCACTTAATTTGTACTCAAAAATGACATCTAAAGTCTCTTATACATATTAAAACACTCACTTTAAAGTCTTTCAATGTGTATTGTTAAAGTTATGTGCAAACTGACTAAGAATTGACATCATATATGTGATGTTGAGTCAAGTTTGTGTCATAATGTACATAAAAATTTTTATAATCTTTTAATATTAAGTTATTAGCTCTGATTCAGCTGTTCTAATAATCTTTGTAAGATAGACTCTGAATTTCATTAAAATTGTAACTGTCTTAACATTCTGTAGACTGAAGTCTTTGAGCATCTCTGTAAGATAGATTCTTTGTGACAGAATAAATGTTTATAAAATTTTATTTTGTGTAACTAGCATTTCTAAGTAATGCTTACATGTTCTGTAGTCAGTCATTTCAAAATGATTACTCAATTTAATCTTAAGATCTAGAATTTTGTTCTTATTGAGTTCACATAAAAGAATATCATCAATGTAAACAGCAACAATTAAAATTTTCTTTTTAAACACACTATTATCTGTGTGAATCTGTGTGTATCTGAGGCCAACAAGAAAGCAGTGTATCATCTTATATTATAGATAAGATGACTATTTTAATTCATATAAAGCTTTCTTCAATTTACATATCTTGTCTCTCTCTTTTTCATATTCAGTAAGTTAAATCACATAGACTTCTTCTTTCAAATCACTGTGTAAGAAAGCTGTTTTGACATTTATTTATTTCAATTCATAGTCATAAAACACAGCTATGATGAAGATAACTTTATAAGTCATGAATTTAACAATCATTGCAAAGATCTCTTTATAGTCAATTCTAAATTGTTGTTTAAATTCTTTGACTATTCATTGAGTCTTATACTGTAAAATTAAGTCATCAGATTCTCTTTTGTAACAGTAGATTCATTTGCTCTTTAGAACTCATTAATCAGATAATAATGTCTTTAAAATTTATATAAAGTTAATCATTAACAAATTATACTCATTATTTATTGCTTTCTTTCAGTCTTTTAACTTATAACTTTCAATTATCTATTTAAATGTCTAAGATTCATCTTTAAAGTCTTCTTTCTTTTTCATGACATCAATGATTGCATTAAACACAGCTAAATAAATCATGATTACTTTAAGCTTTAGCTTTATAGAGAGTCATCTCTCTCTTTTAAAGTGTTAAAACTCAGCTGATACTGATCTGTCAATTATAAAGAAAATATTTATAATATCTTCTTTCTCTTTCTTCATTTCTTCTAACTGATTTAATGATATCAGTATGAAAAAATATGATGATATATACTCTGAAGATAATGACAATGATGAGAGTTAAATAAAAGATAAGAAAGATAACTGTACATTTTTTTGTTCTGCACTAACAATGTAAAGTTGAATGACTCTAGAAATTGAGACTGCAACTTTAATGTCATAAATTGATGAATCTTTGTTAAACTGCACATCTCTTGCTCTGATTATTCAGTCTATCTTTTTCTTTTCAGAAAGCTATACTTTATATTGATTTCTTTCTTTATATTTAACAAGAATCTTCTTATTGCTTTAAGATTCAAATTTAGTCTCTGTTATTCAGATCTTCTTTAAAATATGTATGTATGCTATGCATTTAAAACATTAAAGATGTCTAAGATTGATAAGATTCACTGATCTATTCTTATTAAGAGATTTAAACAGTAGCTAAATTGAGATTTTGTTGTTCTTAAGAGCTGACATTAAGAATTAATTAAAAAGATAGTATACTGTTTTGACAGTCTCTGATCATAGAGTTTTAGAGACTTTACTATTTAGAATTATAATTTTAACTTTTATTGTCAAAAGCTCATTACTTCTTTCTGTCATCTCATTCTGCTTCAGTTCATAAGAGACTGTTGTTTCATAAATAATTTTAAGACTTTATAATCATTTAATGATAAGCTTATCTCTGAATTTCTTTTCATTGTCAAGTTATACTTATACAATTTGTAAATTCATCTGAATAAAAAGCATATTAAGAAATCATTCAATTTTGTCTTTTACCTAATCTTTTGTTTTCATATTACAAATATATTGTCAGCAAATAAGATTATTTATGAAGACTATATATCACAAGAACTCATCATATACTTTCAGCATAATGAGATCAACAACATTAATGTAAATCAGTTCAGTCATCTTTGTAACTCAGTTTTGCAGTTTTCTTAAGATCTTCTTCTTTTAATTTGTTCTTATGTAGACATCACACAAATGTAATGATGTTTTTGTAAGTTCTTATAAGTTAAGTCTCACTATTCTGAGATTCTTTAACACATTGTCAAGACTTAAATTCTTTATATAATCAAAATATTGATGTCAAGTAGTTCTTAAGATCTTGTTATCTTTAATAACTGATATGATCTTATTCTTGTTCACAGATTTTCTTGTCATTAAAATTTAAAGATAATTTAGTTTGTCTTTACATACTACATAATTAAGTGTATTTTTTACTTTATTCTTTAGACATAGTAATTCATTCTTAATTTTAACTGATATTTCTTTTGTTTTAACTGTTTCAATTAAGAAGAGATTGAGTCTCATATTAGACATAAAATAAATGTTTATTAAAATAATATTTTAAGACTTTTCATTACTGTTCTTTAACTATAAGTCAATCATTTCTATTTCTTAAGTGTACATCACTTCAGACACTTTCCTTATAGAAGATTTGTTGTTGAATATTTTGATTAAGCTAAATGCAGAGAGATTACAGTATATATATTGTGTTATATTGAAGTCAGTTATTCATGACATCTTATTAATCACAAGACTATAGTTCTCTACTGCAATCAAGATTACTATGTTCTTATTATACTGCTTATCTTTAAAACTTAAGAATTTCTTCTTTTTTTTCTCTTTCTCTTTCTTCTTTTTAGTCTCTTACTTCTTTTTTAGCTCTTTAGACATCTTTTCTGAATGTAACTTTCAGCAATTGTTTTCAGAGTGAACTGCTTTCTTACAGTGAATATACATCTCATTTTCATTTTTATTCTTTTCAGCATTTCTCTTCTTATTCTTTCTCTTCTTATCTTTATGATTTCTCTTTTTACTCATTAAAACAAGCTTCTCATTTCTTTCTTCAAGATGCTCTTCATTAATTAGTTTGACAATTAAGTCATTAAGAAATGAAATTACATTATAAGCTTTGAAGCATTTTGCTGTTACTCATTGAGAATAGAAGAATTCTAGATTCAATAAAAAAGTAATAATCTTTAAAATTTCATTGATGATGAAACTGAAGACTGCAATTTCTTTTAAGAGTGTCTTATACTTTAAAGCATAAGCATTGACAGAGAAGTATTGATTAAGTTGACAGACATATAGATTGTTGAATAGAATATATTTAAGATTAAATTTATAAAATAAATAGAGATGTACAAAATAATTTTACATCTCTTTTGCTATTTTTATGTTATCTATAATGACAATAATCTCTGAGCTGACAATAAGAACAATGATAACTGTGATCTTGTTGTTTTATGTAATTTAGTCAGTTTAAGTAATGTTAGTTAAGATTGTTGATGTAGTTGTCATTGTTTTAAATATAAATTCTTCAGTCATTACTGACTAACTTAAAACATCTGACTTTAATGAAGTTTCAACATCATTTTCTACTATTAAATCTCATAATTCAGCACTCATCAGACTGTATTTAATCAACATTCTTTACAATGAGTAGTTTGTCAACTTCTTAAGTTTCATAATTTTTAAAAATGTAAAATCATATAACATCATAGTCATTTTGTATGATGAGAACATCTAAATTAATGACAGAGTTGTTTTCAATGTAAAGATTTAACTTTGAAATGATTATGAGAATTGTTTTTAATCATTTTATCTGTGAATTTATAATGATTTAATGTGAATAACTTCTCATTATACATTGAATTCACTTTATTTCTTAAGACTCTTTCTAGCATCTGTGAAATAACAGTAACAACAAAATGTTTTTTTTTTACTGTTTTGAATAGAAATAAATGACTTAATGAATGAATTTTAAAGAATATTAATACATATTCAGACTCATAATCTGTTAAATATAGAAGAAGTAACTAATAAAATGAATATGTAATTATAAGTGTCTAGCTACTCTATGAAAATGTGGCTCTATAAGAAGGTCTTTAATTGATGAAAGAAAAAACTTTTATCTGTAGCAAACTGTTTGCCCTAGCAAACTCTGCATGTTCCCAAAACCTCTGTAGGGCTCCGAACCACTAAGGTAATGAAATGAGGCTGAAAGTTTGACAACACATACCTACCTTACCGAGGATACCAGGTAAGAGTAGCAGCACTAAGACATCAACACGTGCCGCACCATGTGACTCGGATGTAGGTCTGTGTACAATCTATACTGCCAATGCGTTCTATTGGTCACGGTGACTCTAATTGAACATCCTTTCGTCATCCATTGTTTAATCCTCCCTTGTCTTCGACCATTCATTGCCATTGCTCGCCAAAGAACTCGAGCAGAGTCTTATAACCGCGAGCGTACTCCTCCTTCACACGGGGATTGGACAAATCGCCGCGCGCCGCCATCCAGCCATGCACTTGGTCAGCAAAGGTCTCAACGTGGTGTGGCACCTTTAGCTTGCTCTCAAACTCCTTGACTGTATCGGCAGTGTCTTCACCAGAGGCAAGTAAAATATATGGCACCGAGATCTTCTCCGCCCCTGTGGGGTCGATCAAGGCTGGATGAGCTGCGGCGGCAACAGTGAATGGGTTCGAAGAGGCAGATGTTACCTGCTCTACCACCTTGCCGCCCCAACAGTACTACAACCCTCCCGGTCAGTGGATTTGCGAGACAAAAGACGTATCTCAAAGATCGATCAACTTACGCCGAGGATGCCCCAGGACTTGATGGAGGGATTGGCAGCCCGCAAAGCGAGCCAAAGACGCACAACTCGGAGACCTTCGCGCTCACGCACCGTTGGCAGGGTGCGCCAGAATCTGTCTCAGACGATGTCAGGCATCGCAGCTTATGGGCTCGACAACGCTCGCACGCTGCGCGAAAAGGAGCGGTGGTGGTCCTGTTCATCTTGAATTGAACTGCTGGCCGCAACGGTGACAGATGCACTATTTTAGTAGATAATGGTCATGGCTGACTGGACCAAGCCAAGTATCGTTCCTCGTATCCATTTACGGCGCAGCCGTACACCTGCGCCAAAGCAATCCCTTCAAGGCTGGGATCCTCGTGCAGCTATCTTTAATTAAGGATCTGACGTGTCAGCCTGTGCCGTGTTAGTGATGGCACAGTAGACGTCTGCCCTTGGGCAGTTCTAGTGTCAGTCAAGCGCGCGAAGTCCTAACTGGCCCCCTCATTCAACAGGTGAGGGCAAGGAACGTTGTGGAACCCCCTTGAAGTATAAGGCATCCACAATTGCCAAAATGGTGCCATTACCGCGAAATAGTTTCACGTAGGTCAACAATATTAAATGTCAAAATCAGGATCCAGGGCCTGTTTGCCTCGACCTCTCACCGCTCGCTGCCGTACTTCAGCCCTGTATACCCAGGTAGGCCTAAGCCTTAGTTTCCGTACAATCTGCGTATATTTCTTAGGTGGCTTACCCTTGGAGCGCAGTTTCGAAAAAGAAAGTAAGGTAAGCACCTTAAGCTGACCCTTTTACTTTGTAACGAGCCGTCTTCAAGCCTGTGCTAAACGTTTAGTGCTATTGTCAAACTTTCAGCCTCATTTCGTTACCTTAGTGGTTTCAGAGCCCTACAAAGGTTTCAGGAACATGCGGAGTTTGCTAGGGCAAACAGTTTGCTACAGATAAAAGTTTTTCCTTTTGTCAATAGAAGACCTTCTTATAGAATTACATTTTCATAGAGTAGCTAAACACTTATGATTACACATTCATTTCATTAATTACTTCTTTTATGTTTGACAGATTATGAGCTCAAATGTGTATTAATATTCTTTAAAATTCATTCATTAAGTCATTTGCTTCTATTCAAAACAGTAAAAGAAAAAACATCTCATTATTACTGTTATTTCATAGATGTTAGAAAGAGTCTTAAGAAATAAAGTGAGTTTGATGTATAATGAGAAGTTATTTACATCAAATTGTTATAAATTCATAGATAAAACAGTCAAAAACAATTCTTATAATCATTTTAAAGTTAGATCTTTATGTTAAAAACAACTTCATCATTAATTTAGATGTTCTCATCATACAAAATGATTATAATGTCATATAATCTCACATTTTTAAAAGTTACAAAACTTAAAAGATTGACAAACTATTTATTATGAAGAATGTTGATTAAATACAGTCTAATAAGTGCTGAATTATGAGATTTAATAATAAAAAGTGATGTTAAATTCTCATTAAAGCTAAATGTTTTGAGTTAGTCAGTAATGACTGAAGAATTTATATCTAAAACAACAATAACTACATTAATGATCTTAATTAATGTCATTTAAGCTGACTGAATTACACAGAATAATAAAATTACAATTATTATTATTCTTATTATTAGCTCAGAGATCACTGTCATTATAGATGATATAAAAACAATAAAAAAAAATATAAAATTATTTTGCATATCTTTATCTATCTTACAGATTTAATCTTAAATACATTCTATTCAATAATCTATATATTTATCAACTCAATCAATACTTCTCTGTTAATACTTATACTTTAAAGTATAAGACACTCTTAAGAAAAATTGCAGTCTTCAGTCTTGTTATTAATGAAATTCTGAAGATTATTATTTTTTTATTGAATCTAAAATTCTTTTATTCTCAATAAGTAATGATGAAATGCTCTAAGACTCATAATGTAATCTTATTTCTTAATAATTTAATTGCTGAACTAATTGATGAAGAGTGTCTCAAAGAAGAGAATGAGAAGCTTGCTTTAATGAGTAAAAAGAGAAATTATAAAGACAAGAAGAAAAAGAATAAAAAGAGAAATGTTGATAAGAATAAAAATGAAAATGAGATATACATTTACTATAAGAAAGTAGTTCACTCTGAGAACAATTACTGAAAGTTACATTCAAAAAAGATGTTTAAAGAAATAAAGAAGAAGCAAGAGACTAAAAAGAAAAAAGAGAAAAAGAAGAAGAAATTCTTAAATTTTGAAAATAAGTAATATAATAAGAATTCAGTGATCTTGACTGCAATAAAGAGCTATAATCTTGTAATTAATAAGATGTTATGAATAACTGACTTTAATGCAACACAATATATATGCTGTGATCTCTCTTCATTTAGCTTGATCAAAATGTTCAATAATGAATTTTCTATAAGAAAAGTGTTTGAAGTGATGCACACTTAAGAGATAGAAATGATTGACTTATAGTTAAAGAACAGCAATGAAAAGATTTAAAATATTACTTTAATAAATATTTATTTTATATTTAATATAGAGCTTAATCTCTTCTTAATTGAAATGACTGAAAAGAAAGAAATATCAGTTAAAATCAAGAATGAATTACTACATTTAAAGAATAAAGTAAAAAATA
>JAABUJ010007103.1_pt1 | contig 10567 bp, 9 predicted proteins | sample 5559131 | NCBI WGS metagenome assembly JAABUJ01 (sample SAMN10711875, study PRJNA513366) | rock metagenome | isolation source: Antarctica rocks | place: Antarctica: Victoria Land, Mt New Zealand nord | collected 2016-01-07 | reverse complement strand
TCAAAATGCGTCATGATCGTCCCCGTCGCCCCGTCCTCCATCAGCCCTCCCTCATCCCGTCCGTTTGCTCCAGTATCACCTCCTCTCCCTTCTCCCGCAAGCCTTTTTATAATGCGATTGCCCTAGCAGTCTGTCGGAGAGAACGAAGCGATGGTGCGCGTGACCAGGGTTCTGCCGCCGGGGTGGGGTGCCCGGCCCACAGCCGCGTGTGATCGCCGCGCAGCCAGGGGCGGGGAACGGCGGCAGATGATCGCCCGCAGGGTGAATGCACGCTACCACTCCTCCTTAGTAGACCGGGGACAAGGTATGGAACCGCTTGAGATTGAAGGCCAGGCACACCAGCAGCCACTCGCCCGCAGCGGCCGCTTCCCCCCGCAACGAGAATTGGCGGAAGCCCAGTACCTCCGTGATGATGCCCAAGACGGGCTCGACCGTGAACTTGCGGGCGCGATAGATGGCTTTGCCCAGGGCGGTCTTGAGTTTGTAGGCCATTTTGACCTGAGCGCTGGCGTCCTCCGGCGGCGGGTCGGGCTCCGGCGCGAAGCGGTCCTGCCAGCTTTGATGATGGGGTTCACGTCCGGTCGCGATATAGGGTTCGATGTCCCGGCGGGCGCACGCCTCCAGCGTCGCGGGCCCCCAGTAGCCGTGATCCAGCGCCGCCGCGTCCGGCGTGCCCACCTCCGGGGGGATCGCGGCGAGTGTGGGTTCCGCTTCGTGCGTGTCGTTGGGGTGGGTGGAGAGCGAGGTCCCCACGATGAGCAGGCTCTCCTGCTCCACCGCGATGTGCACATTGTAGTCCTGGTCGAAGCCCTGGTCGGTCGGGTTCTTCATGATGCGCGAGTCCGGGTCCGTGAAGTTGTACTGATCTTTGGCGCGGGGACCGGGTGTGGGCGGCGTGGGGGCGCGCCCACGCGGGCGGTGTCCCGTTGCCTGCTCCTGCTCCACCCGCTGCGCCAGCTTCTCCTCGTACGCCGCCCGCTCCAGGGCGTCGCGCTCACGGGCGCGCGCCTCGATGACCGCCTTCGCCTCCGCCAAGCGCGCCAGGTGGTCCGCGCGGCGCGCGATCTCGTCGCGCACGACCAGCCCATCGGGCCGTTCACGCTCGTCCAGGCGCTCCGCCAGCGCGAACAACGCCTCCACTTCGGCGCGCAGGCGCGCCTCGATCTCCACCAGCCGCTTGTAGCTGACCGCCTTGCTTTTGGAGGCGTCGGCGTGGAGCTTGGTCCCGTCCAGGCTGATCGTGCCCAGCGTGAGCACACCCGCCTCCTGCGCCAGCAGCAGCACCTGCACGAACAACCCCTTGAAGTCGGGCAAAAAGGTGCGCCGGAACGTGGCGATGGTGTCGTGGTCGGGGTGCCGGTTGCCCGCGATGTAGCGGAACGGCACCGACTCATACGTCGCGCGTTCGATCTTACGCGAACTGAACACGCCGGTCGCATACCCATAGAGAAGCAGGGCGAGCAGCCCCTCGGGCGCGTACGGCTCGCCGCCACGGGACCCATAGTGCGCGTAGAGCGCCGAGAGGTCGAGCAGCGCCACGCTGTCCACCACGAAGCGGGCCAGGTGCTCCGGCGGCAGACAATCGCCCAAGCGCACCGTCAGGTCGCGCGCGGCGTCATAATCCACGGTCTTAAATGTTCTACTCATACTCACCACTCTACCACCACAGACGGGACGGAGAGCCCGCAGACGGGACGGAGAGCCCGCTTCTCTCCGACAAACTGCTAGGGCGCCCCCAAAAAACTTGCGTCCCCCTGAAACGTCTAGGTATACTGCCCCCAGCGTCACACCGGACGGGAGTCGGGAGTCGGGAGTCGGCCGGGCTTATCGGGCGTTGAAGCCTACAACGATGCTCATAGGCGCTTTGTAGCAAATCTTCCGACTCACGACTCCCGACTTTCAACTTGCACGGTTTAGCGAAAGGAACATGATGCGGGCTCGTATGATCGGACTCGTCGCGTTGACCGCCGTGGTCACGTCAACTCTGGTGGAGAGACCATCGATCGTCGCGGCGACGACCGCGCAGGTCTATGTGACCGGCTACGTCGACCGCGGGTACACAGCATCAGGAGTCTACACGCATCCTGGCACCTGCGCCGTCGACCCTCGCGTCATTCCCCTTGGCACGTACATCACCATCGACGGCATCGGTACCTGTCACGCCGAAGACACCGGAGGCGCCGTCATCGGTTACCACATCGACGTCTGGGTCCCGACCCTAGCCCAAGCGTACGCCCTCACCGGATGGCATACCGCTACCTGGAACGGCGATCCCTCGCAGCAAGTCTTGGGCTACCAAGCTGTCGCTTCGACCGCGACGCCCACCAGCCTGCCCACGGTCATAGCGAGCGCCACGCCGCCAGCCTCGGCGCCCAGTCCCCTAACGACAACCCCGGCGGCAGGGTCACCGACGCCGCTCCCCACCACAGCCGGCGTCCGGCGTCGTTCGCGCCGCACGCGCGACACTCATGCGCGGCGCATCCCCGCGAATGCGACCCCTATCGCCACCGCGACGGCCAGCGCTGGCACAACGACGCCTGCGCTCGATGTCGTTAGTACGCCAACGGCCATCGGCGCCCCGTCAGACGCGGGCCAGCCACGGCAAACGGGCTGCCATGCAATCCATTGGACCACGTACGTGGGAGGATACCCCTACAAGCACTGGCGCACGGTGTGCCACTAAACAAGTAGAAAGTAGTTAGTTACACTTTCTATTTTCCCTGGCGGCCATACGGTCAACAACGATTCAGTCAATCATGGAGGGCGACGAGCCGTAGGCCCTTGGCGCGGATGCCCGCGATGATGGCCGGCAGCGCCGCAACGGTGGCCGCACGATTGCCCCCGCCGTCGTGCATGATCACGATGCTGCCCGGCCGCACCGCGCCCAACACACGCGCGACGATCTGCCCGCTGCTCACGCCCGCGGCCCAGTCGGTGGGGTCGACCGACCACAGCGTCACGCGCAGCCCGAGCCGATGCGCCGTAGCTTCGACGTAGAGGGAGAAGCTGCCGCCGGGGGGACGGAACAGGCGCGGCGGCGGCGCGAGCCCACGCAGGGCGTTGCGCCCCTGCGCGATCTCCATGTCGATCTGCGCGGCGGTCAGCGCGGCGAACGGCGGGTAGTTGGGGTGGTCGAAGGAATGGTCGCCCACGGTCATGCCCGCGCGCGCTTCGGCCCGCACTAGATCGGGATACTGCAGCGCATGGTAGCCGACGACGAAGAACGTGGCGGGCGCGTGGTAGCGCTGTAGCACGTCCAGTACCTGCGGTGTATACAAGGGCAACGGCCCATCGTCGAACGTCAGCGCGACGCCGGGAAGGGCGGCGGGATGGAGTGGCGTCACACCCGTTCCGACCGCGTTGGCCCGAGCCGTTAGGCTACTCGTCCCATCATCGACGTAGAAACGTGGTGGCGGAGGCGGGCCGGTGATTAATGCGGCAGGGGCAGGGGCCGCGTGCTTCGTTCGTGCCAGGGATGTGGGCTGGACGACACGAACCGCGTGTCGTGGACCGACCGCGCTGACCACGGCCATCGGCACGGAGCGCGTGGGCGTAGGCGCCGACGTGGGTGGTATCGTCACGGACGGCGCGGCGTTGATGGGTTGGACATGGCGGGAGGCGCTAGCGGTAGCGAGCGCGGCGCGGTGGGGGCCGGGGCTGAACCCAATGATGACCACGGCTAGCAGCGTCAGCAACAATAGACCGGCCGCCGCGCCTCGGTGTGACATCAACGCCTTGCTCCCCACAAATCCGGCTATTCCCCGCTTTGTGCCCCGCCTGCCCAATGCGGTGGCTTGTCCACGTAGCATAGTCATAGCACGCGCGCTCCACACAGGTCACCGCGTTATACACAGGCGGCCAATCGGCTAACGACGCCACATTTATGATTTGTGCGATGCTCGTCGCCCGGATTCCGCTAGGAGGCATTCGCACCAATCTCCCTTCGACCAACTCATACTGCCAGCCGTCATCTGGCAGGGCCAGTAGATCATCAATCGTCATGGCCGCCATGTCTGGAACGACCTCAGCCCATGGGGCTAGAGAGTCCGAGGAGAGCGTCTGTACGTGACTCATAACCCCATGCCTCCAAACTAATATCCGACCGCGCAGCCATCGGCGCGCGGCTCGCTGCCGGCGACGTAAGCGCCGTTGGGCAGCCGCCAGATGATCTGGCCGCGCCCGAAGCCGGTCGAGACGCCCTGCACGGCGACGCGGTGGCCGCGCGCGTCGAGCCCCGAGATGATGTGCTGCGCCGCAGCCATCTCGACCTCAATATTCTTGCCCTGTAGCCATTGCCAGCGCGGCGCGTCCAGGCTCGCCTGCGGGTTCATGCCGTAGTCGACGGTGTTGACGACCATCTGCAAATGCCCCTGTGGCTGCATGTAGCCGCCCATCACGCCAAAAGGGCCGACCGCCTGGCCGCCGCGCGTCAGAAACGCCGGGATGATGGTGTGGTAGGGACGTTTGCCCGGCGCGACCTGGTTGGGATGCCCCAGATCCAGCGTGAAGCCAGCGCCACGATTCTGTAGCGCGATGCCCGTACCGGGGACGACGACGCCGCTGCCGAAGCCCATGTAGTTGGACTGGATGTACGACACCATCAGGCCGTCGCCGTCGGCCGCGCACAGGTAGACCGTCCCGCCGCGCGGCGGCGTACCGGGCGCGGGCTCCAGCGCGCGCTCCCCGATCAGCGCGCGCCGCTCCGCCGCGTACGCTTTATCGAGCATACCCTTGGTAGGGACATCGGCCTTGACAGGGTCCGCGACGTAGCGGAAGGCGTCGGAGAAGGCCAGCTTCATGGCCTCGATCTGTAAGTGATAGCTTTCCACCGACTCGCGCGGATGCGCGGCGAGGTCGAACCCTTCCAGGATGTTGAGCGCCGCGAGCGCCGCGACGCCCTGCCCGTTCGGCGGGATCTCCCATACGTCGTAGCCGCGATAGTTGGTACTAATTGGGTCGACCCATGTGCTGGTATGCGCGGCGAGGTCGTCGCGCGTCAGGTAGCCGCCCGTCGCGGCGGCGAAGGCGGCGATGCGACGCGCCAACTCGCCGTGGTAGAAGTCATCGGCGCCGCTCGCGGCGATGGCGCGCAGCGTGGCGGCGTGGTCGGGTAGGCGCGCGATGTCGCCAGGACGCGGGGCGCGCCCACCGGGAGCGAAGGTGTCGAACCAGGGCGCGAATTCGGGGGCTTCCGTCCGGCGGGCATAGACCTCGTGCGCGCGCGCCCAGCCCTGCGCCGTGACCGGCCCCACGGGGTAGCCCTGCGCCGCGTAAGCGATGGCGGGCTCGAAGAGCGTGGCGAAGGGGAGCTTGCCGAAGCGGGCGTGCAGGTCGCGCCACGTCGCGGGCGCGCCGGGGACGGTGACGGGGAGCCAACCGGCCGCCGGGACCGCATCGAGACCCTGCTGGGCGAAGAGTTCGGGTGTGTGCGTGGCTGGGGCGCGTCCCGACCCGTTGAGCCCGTGCAGTGTCGAGCCGTCCCACACCAGTGCGAAGGCGTCACCGCCGATGCCGTTGGAGGTCGGCTCGACCACCGTCAGCGCAATTGCCGTGGCGAGCGCGGCGTCGACGGCGTTGCCGCCGCGTTGCAGCATCGCTAATCCGGCCTGCGCGGCCAGCGGTTCGCTCGTCGCCACGACGCCGCGCGCGGCGAGCACCGGCATGCGGCGCGACGGGTAGGGGTAGTGCTCGGTGTACAAGTTAGCGGCTGCGTCGGTCATAGTTGTTCCTCCGGGCCTACGGTCCCGCTTGGACTGCTGATCATAGCTGAGAGCCCAATCCGTATGGCCGCATGGCAAACAAGCGCCGACCGTGGTCGGTTGAAGATACTATAGGGGTAGGTTGCTGGGTGAGCGATCTCGATCGCTCACCCAGCAACCTACCCCTATAGTACGCCTTTTAGACGGGCAGCCGCAGGCGGCGCCGCACGCTCGTCGCTAGTGTGCCGCTACCGCTACCTGCTGCCGGTCGAGCAGGGTCAGCTTGGCGAGGTCGAGGTGGGCCATGTCGTCGACGCGGTGTTCCCATACCCAGTCGATACCCTCAGCGGCGACGTAGCCGAGGTAGCCGCCGTCGAAGTAGCCGGAGAGGAACAGCACGAAGCGCACGCCCGCGCCGTACGCGCCGCGCAGACCGGCCAGCTTGGCGGCGTCCTCGACGCGCCGTCGATTGGAGCGAGCGTAGTCGCCGGACGCGCGCGTATCGATCAGCAGCGGCACATCACCGACGCTGGACTGGTGTGGCATGACGGCGACATCGATGGACAGCGCGTCGAGCGCGGCCTTGCCGGGGCGCATCACGGGCACGTTGAGCTCGAATGTGAAGGTTCCAGGGAGCATACGGTCGAAGCCGAGGCGGCGGCCGGGCTCGACGTAGCTGTAGCCGCGCCCATTGAGCCACATCTTGATAGCAGCGAGTTGGCGGCGCTTCTGCGCGTCGCGGATGACCGCATCGGCCGAGGCCAGGCAGAGGCGGTCGCCCACGATCGTGGCGGCGCGGCGCAGCTGCACGCCGGTGAGGTGGTAGGTCCCGTCGAGCCAGGAGCAGATATCGCGGTCGGCCAGGCGCATGATGGCGTCGCCGATCCTCCCCAGGTCGTCGTCCACGACACTATCGAACAGCTGCGGCGGGATATGGCCGTCGCGCTCCATCGCCGTGACGAGGGCCGTGGAGGCGTGCGTGACGCCGATCAAGGTATCGCGGGCGATAGGCGGGTCGGTCATCATGCGCAGGGTGGTGAGCATACGGGGGTCCTGGCGCAGCGCCTCGGGCGTGACGGCGGTGAGGTTGCCGGTGGCGCGCAGGATCTCCTCGACGCGGTCGGCCGCCTCATTACGGGCGTCGCGATACGCTTGGGGGGCATAGCGCAGATACCAATCGTCGTAGTCGCCGGCCGACTGCGCGACATCGGCCTTCCACACCTGGGGCTTATCGGCGTTCACGGGCATAGGGCGCCTCCAGTTTCAAGTGGTCGCGGCGACGCGCCATATATTGTTGTGGGCGCGTCCTTTGCTCCTACCACACGACCGATCGCGGCGCAATCGCCACGATCCTTGCCCGTATCATGGCACACCCGCCGCCGCCAAGCCCGCTTTTATCCACAGCCCTACCCTATCACTCTATAACGTACTGCTCTAATTGGATGAAAATGAATACAATATAGGGATAATTGGGGAGTGAGGCGGGATGGGTTTTACCTTCGAGTGGAATGTTACGAAAGCGACGCGAAACGTCGAGAAACACGGCGTTTCGTTCGAGGAAGCCTCGACCGCCTTTGGCGATCCGCTCTCTTTGACGACCCCTGACCCACTCCACTCGACGGACGAAGAACGGTTTGTGCTAATGGGGGAGTCGGTCAGAGGCCGCATTCTTGTGGTCGTTCACACGGACCGTGAGGGTGGTATCCGTATTATCAGTGCCCGTGTAGCGACGCGGCGAGAAAGGGGGAATTATGAACAAGGAAACGAATCTTGATCCCGGTGATCCGGATATGTTGGAAGAATATAACTTTAGTAGCGGCGTACGAGGGAAGTATGCAGAGCGCTATGCGGCGGGAAGTAACATCGTTGTCCTCGCGCCTGATGTAGCGCCGATGTTTCCCGATTCAGACGCCGTCAACGACGCGCTGCGCGCGCTCATCAGAATCGCGCAACAAGCCTCGCAGAACGCCCCATCATAGGGCTATCAATCCAAGGAGTCGGGGAGTCTGCAGGCTAGCGGTATTGAGTTCACCCCTGATCGTGATAGTTCGCTCGTCATCGTGGCCATAAAACTCCGCTTGCTCCCCGGCGTTTGCTGGGATGACGACGATCAATGCGCGATCGCCCACCGACCATTCGATAACTATCCGTCCCAGCGCCCCCGGTTGGATATCGGGGGCTTCCATCAGCTTTCCCTCGTCTTCCCACAGCCGGATAGCGTTGTCGCCCACAAAAGCAGTGGCCCGGTTCCACGTCGCGTCGTCGTACCTTGGGCTGCCCTCGCCGTCCCAATTATCAGGCCACTCCAATATTGCCCGTGATTCAGCGATGGCGTCGAATACCGGTTTTAGTCCGTCCGCCATCGTCGGATCCGCAGCGCTGATAGGGCGTCGAACCTCTCGCCCTGCCATTGTCGCCATAACAATCTTCCCACCCGGTACGTTTTGCTACTCGATGCCTACATCCACTATACTACGCATCTCATCGGCTCCCTCTGCCATCGCCTCGCGCAGTTTGTTCCACAGTTCGAGAGGCGGGATCTAGCTGTGGCCGGCGAACTGGCCGTCGCCGACTTCGATGATGGTCCATTCTCCGCTCTCAACGTGCCCCACGTCGATGGCGACGTAGGGCACGTTCAGGCGCTCCGCCCCACGCTTGACCAACGCCGCGACGGTCGCCCTCTCTTCCGTGGACAGCACGCCGAGCGAGTCTTCGCCGTCCCAGTAGTAGCCATGGGCAAGGATACGCCCATCGTACACGACGTAGCGGAACTCGCGTCCGGCTGGGAACCCTGCGCCCGATGTGCGCGTGTGCCGCAACCGGACCAGTTCGCGCACGACCACGCGGCCGCGCGTCCTATTGTCCAGTTTGAATAGGTTAGCCGCGAGTCGCTCCAACTCCTCCAGGTTATCCGCGACACAGGCGCGCCAGCCCCTGACCTTGCGCGACTGCACGACGCCCTTGACGAAGACCGGGTAACCTACGGACGCCCTTTAGCGTTTAGGGTTTCATTGATATAGTTAAAAAGTAACGGACAACTGTGGTACGGAGGCGATTCATAGTCATGACCGCGGAAGCACAAGAGACACAAGAGACACAAAAGGAAACGCTCGGTTTTCAGGCCGAGGTCGTACAATTACTCGATCTGATGATCCACTCCTTGTACAGCAACAAGGAGATTTTTCTACGCGAACTTATCTCCAACGCGTCGGACGCAGTGGATAAACTGCGCTTCGAGGCGCTGTCGGACCCCGATCTGTACGAGGGTAACAGCGACCTCAAGATCCGCGTTTCCTATGACAAGGAGGCGCGCACGATCACCGTGGCCGACAACGGCATTGGCATGAGCCGGCAGGAGGTCATCGACAACATCGGCGCCATCGCCAAGTCGGGCACGCGCGAGTTCTTCCAGGCGCTCTCGGACGACCAGCGCAAGGACGCCGCGCTGATCGGCCAGTTCGGTGTTGGCTTCTACTCGTCCTTCATCGTCGCCGATCGCGTGACCCTGACCACGCGCCGCGCCGGGCTGCCCGCCGCCGGTGGCGTGCGCTGGGAGTCGGACGGCAAGGGCGACTACACGATCGAGCCCTTCGAGCAAGCGGGCCGGGGCACGACGGTGACGCTGCATCTGCGCGAGGGTGAGGACGACCTGCTCGACGGCTACCGCCTGCGTTCGATAGTGCGCAAGTACTCCGACCACATCAGCCTGCCGATCGTGATGGCAGCGGAGAGCGCTGGCGCCAAGGAAGGGGAGGACGAGGCTCCCACGCCCACGGAGGAAACGGTCAACAGCGCCTCGGCCCTGTGGACGCGCGCGCCGCGCGAGGTCACGGAGGAGGAGTACGACGAGTTCTATAAGAGCGTCGCGCATGACTTCACCGATCCGCTGGCGCACGTTCACAGCCGCATGGAGGGTCGCTACGAGTACACGTTGCTGCTCTACATCCCCTCGCGCGCGCCGTTCGATCTATGGAACCGCGACAGTCGCCACGGCGTCAAGCTCTACGTGCGGCGCATCTTTATCATGGACGACGCCGAGCAGTTGCTGCCGGCCTACCTGCGCTTCGTGCGCGGCGTGATCGACTCCAGCGACCTGCCCCTCAACGTGTCGCGCGAGATCTTGCAGCACAATCGGATCACCGAGAGCATCAAGTCAGGCGCCACGCGTAAGATCCTGGGGCTGCTCAAAGACCTGTCGAGCGGGCAGCCCGAGAAGTACGCCACGTTCTGGACCGAGTTTGGCCAGGTCCTCAAAGAAGGTGTGCCCGAAGACCCGGCCAACGCCAAGGATATCGCCCCGCTGCTGCGCTTCGCCTCGACGCACGTCGACAGCGACGCCCAGGACGTGTCGCTGGCCGACTATGTAGCGCGCCTGAAAGAGGGCCAGGACAAGATCTACTACCTCACGGCCGACTCCTATACGACGGCCAAGAGCAGTCCGCTGCTGGAACTCTTCCGCAAGAAGGGCATCGAGGTCTTGCTGCTGACCGATCCGATCGACAACTGGCTATCCATGAGCTTGACCGAATTCGAGGGCAAACAACTGCAATCGATCGCGCGCGGCGACGTCGATTTGGCGGGGTTGGAGGACGCCCAGGAGAAAGAGGAGCAGCAAAAGGCGGAGACCACGTTCGCCCCCCTGGCCGAGCGCGTCAAGGGCGCGCTGGGCGACAAGGTCAAGGAGGTGCGCGTGACCACGCGCCTCACGATGTCGCCGGCCTGCCTCGTGGCGGGCGAACATGACCTGGACGCCACCTTCGTGCGCCTGCTCAAGTCGTCGGGCCGGCCCGTCCCACAGACGCAGCCGATCCTGGAGATCAACCCGCATCATCCGATTCTGACGCGTATGGACAAGGAGACGGACGCGG
>JAABUJ010007101.1_pt1 | contig 10569 bp, 11 predicted proteins | sample 5559131 | NCBI WGS metagenome assembly JAABUJ01 (sample SAMN10711875, study PRJNA513366) | rock metagenome | isolation source: Antarctica rocks | place: Antarctica: Victoria Land, Mt New Zealand nord | collected 2016-01-07 | reverse complement strand
CCGATAGGGCATGTCTTCCTCCCTGTCTATGCTGAGATTTCTACACCTCTAGCATACGACAGGGGACGCATGTCCTATCCTCCTCTTCCCGTCCGCACACTGTTACCCTATTTCTGAACCATGCCCAGATTGTTGGTTCCAAAGATAGCGGTCGGCCGGGGGGCCTGCGCCAGGAGTACGGTGGCCCGCGTCTGCGCTGCCTCGATGTTGGACCGACTCTCCGCCACGTATGCGGGCTGGACAGGGATGCCGGCGTCGTCAAGAGCTTGGCGATACCCTGCGACCCGCTCCATGATAGCGCTTGACTGGAGGCTGGCGACCATAACGGCGATCCGGCGATGACCGTGGTCGATCAAATGGGTCACCGCCTGGTGGGCCGCCTCGACGTTATCCACCATCGCCGTATCAACCTCTATGCCGGGGAGCCAACGATCGACGAAACTGATCGGGATACCCGTAGTGAGTAACTCCTGGAAATATTCCTGGTTGCCGCCGGACGGGGTGACGATGAAGCCGTCGACCCGCTTGTCGAGCAGCACGTCGAGGTAGTGACGCTCTTTATCGGCATTCTCGTCCGTATTGCAGAGGATGACACTGTAGCCGTGAGCGCTAGCCACATCCTCGACACCGCGCACGACATCCGGGAAGAACGGGTTGGCGATATCGGAGATGAGGAGACCGATCGATCGTGTTTGATTGCGCCGCAGCATCCGGGCGAGTCCATTGCCGCGGTAATTCAAGGCCGCCATCTCTGCGAGCACCTTCTGCCGGGTCTTCTCCGACACGTACCGCGAGTTGTTAATGACGTGGGAGATTGTCGCCGTCGAGACACCCGCCATCTCTGCGACGTTGATCATGGTCGCGGTCTCGCCACCTTTTTGCTGGTGTCGCACGCCGCGTGAGGACTGTTGTGCTGGCTACTTACCTCATCCGAGGTTCGGATGAGGTAAGTAGCCAGCACAACAGTCCTCACGCGGGCGCGCCGCCCACGGGCGGTCAGACCGACGCCGCTCGGGCTGACCGCGGCCGCGCTCCGCCGCGTGCTCATGCTGGTGCAGGGCGGCGGCGAGCGCCACCAGGGCGCGCATCTCTGCCGCTAGGCGGGGGCACGCGCCCGCACCCTCCAGGGGCGCCGCGACGACACCCCATCAGGATCAACCACAAGTGCATCCCGAACTATGGAGAGTGGTATCGCTCCGGCGAAACGATCTCCACGGCCTTTGTGGAATCGGCCGTAAATCAGGTCATGAGCAAGCGCATGGCGAAGAAACAGCAAATGCGGTGGACACGCTGCGGGGCGCATCACATGCTGCAGGTGCGCACCCAGGTGTTGGACGGAGAGCTACGCCGCACGTTTTGCCGATGGTATCCCGGCATGGCACCGGAAGCGGCCAACGAGATGGCGGTCGCAGCGTAGCCCCCAGTTTGTCCTGGACGGAGACCAGGACAAACTGGGCCATGTGGTCGGGCGGTAGCCAGTCCCGCCGGCGAACTGTCAGGTCCAGGGCAGCCTCACGGTCAACGGTCTTAAGTTGTCGGCTCATGCCCTTGTCTCTACCACGCTGCGCCGCTTGCCCGCTCACTCCCTATTTCTCCGATACACTGCTAGGCTTGTGATGGTTTCACCGTTTTTACATCCCGGTTGCGACGTAGGATGCGACGCGTCCCTTTAGTGCGTTCACCATTACAACCAGACGAGATTGTAGGCGCATGAGGCCAGGCTCGTTGTCTTGGCTTCGATCATAAATTATCCCGAACGTGGTAAACAAGATGTTGCGATCTACCGATACAACATCCATGCTCAAGTCGTGCCGTGCAGGAGGTGTGAAAAAGTCGTAAGTCAAGCTCCACATATGCGGCGCGATGCGTGTAACCGAAACCGTTTCTCCCGGAGCTTTCTGATTGGCAGGCTCAGGAGCCAGCTTCGCGTTAAGGGCCTTCTGTGCATCAACATCCGACGACGCAATAGCAACCGTATATTCGAGGTGCCACAAGCCCGTAATAGGAGGAACCTGATTGAAATAGTAGTATGTATCGTTAGTAGTAGTTTGCGTCGACTCATCCATCGGGCCGTTAGTAAGCCCGACCGGGAGTAAGAAAGTAGTCACTGGTGGATGCAACGGTCCTTCTGCGGCCGCTGCTGATTGGCCATACCCATGCGTTTTGGCATAGGATGCAGTCTGTGCTGCCAACAAGGTGATGATCCGGGCCGCGTAGTCCTGGCAGCCCTGACCACCAGGTTGGCCGCAATCTACCTCGATGGTAAACAGAATATTGCTATAAGTGGCCCCAGCACCATACGCACACTCGGAGGCGCACCCGCCGCGCAACCAACCGCCAGCAGGACGTGCCAAACGGGGTGTGTTCGGTACTCCTACGTCGCTACACCCCGCGCCATTTCCGACGCATCCGTGAGAGGCTAGAGTATCGCCCTCCTTGCTCTTAGTCTGTGCTTGCGCGTCGCTGCGTAGAACGGTGACGGTGTACGTCGCTTGGATTCCAGGCAAGGGTGCTGGCGGACGCACAGACCACCAATAGAGCGCGAGGGCTCCTCCGGTCATATGGGATGCGCCAGACGCTGGACCGCCATAGGGAGAAAAAGGCGGCCCCGTTACCGTCGGTGAGAGTGCAAAGGCGGATACAGGTGGCACGAGCACCATCGATGTTCGTGCCCCTGCCGGAATTGTTGCTATCAAGGCCGCGCTACTCCCCAACGTGACTGCTGTAAGGATGCGACTCATTCTGGCTAAACGGCCCATCATCTGCCACTCTTTCCTTCTACTTCTATCATTTATCACTAGTACCTTTCGCTGGAAATGGTTCCGCACGTTCAGTAAGCGTTTCGAGGAGTCATCACGCGCTTGTAGCGTGCCGAATATGCGGAGAAACTTCCAGCTAGCGGTACTAGCATAGGGTAGGGAGCGAACCATAGTCAAGGAGATAGGGCAGGTTAGCAAGTGATAACGTCCCTTTGCCTCGCCCCAATCGTTCATTAGCGAGTCGTCAGTGTCACTTTGTCCGCTTTCTGGTTCTTGGGCACTTTCGATACCGATGGCGAAGTCCAGCAACCCTCCGCCTATTCGGGCGATAACTCTCGCCAGGCTATAAGCGACGAGCGAAACGGGTCGCGGAACGCTGCCAATTCGGCTACCGCAGCCGTTCCGACGACTTCGCCATCGGTATCGGATTTGATGGTGAGGGCCCGCGCGTCCGTGGTAGACCGGAGGCAACACGCGCTGTCCGTGCGGCGCGTCGGTCTACCACGGGAGGTGCCCATGCTCGTCGATCCAGCCAGCTTCTTGCCACACCTTGCGGATGTGCGCTTCGACCAGATCGAGGTCGCGCCGCAGCTCATCACCCTCACCGTCGCCGCCGTCCGCCCGGAGGCGCGCTGCCCGCTGTGTCACCAGCCGTCCGCCGCGGTCCACTCGTATTACACGCGGACCGTGGCGGACCTACCTTGGGGTGGTATCCGCGCGACCTTGCGCGTCCGGGCACGGCGCTTCGCGTGCCCGGTCGACGCCTGGGAGCGCAAGGTTTTCTGCGAGCGGCTCACGGAGTTCGTTCCCGTCTACGGACGGCGGACGCACAACGCGCGCGCCTTCTTGGAGCGCATCGGCTTGGCGCTGGCGGGGCGCGCTGGGGCGCGGCTGGCCCAGGCGCAGGGGATGCCGGTCAGCCGCATGACGCTGCTGCGCCTCGTGCGTGCGCTGCCCTGCCCCGCGGACGTCGCGCCCGTCGTGGTCGGCGTGGACGATTTCGCGCGGCGGCGGGGCCGGACCTACGCCGGCCTCGTCGTGGACCTGGAGCACCATCGCCCCCTCGACCTCCTGCCCGACGCCTCGGCCGACACCTGGGCGGCTTGGCTGGCCGCGCACCCGAGCGTGGAGGTGGTGAGCCGCGACCGCGGGCAGCCCTTCGTAGAGGGCACGGAGCGCGGCGCTCCCGCGGCGACCGCCGTCGCCGACCGCTGGCACCTCCTCGCCAATGCCGGCGACGCGCTCGAGCGTCTCTTCGCCCACGAGCACGCCGCGCTCCGCGCCGCGACCCAGGCGCCGGTGCCGCAGGGCAGCCCGGAGGCCGCGGCGAAGGCGACGCCGTCGGCGCCGGCCGCTGACACCCAGGGTGCCGGCGCGGAGCGTCGGCGTACCCATCAAGCGCGCTACGAGGAGGCGCGCCGCCTCCATGCGGAGGGCCACTCCATCAATGCGGTCGCGCGCCTGCTCCACCTCCACCGCGACACGGTGCGCGCCTATCTCGCCGCCGATACGCCGCCCCTCGCGCGGGCCCGCCCGCCCCGCCGCCGTCCCGCCATCGACGCCTACGTGCCCTACCTGCGCCGCCGCTGGGCCGAGGGCTGCCATAGCGCGACCGCCCTCTTCTACGAGATCCGGGCGTGCGGCTACCGGGGCTGCTACGCGACGTGCGCCCAGCTCATCGCCACGCAGGTGCGCCCGGCCGGCGCGTCCGCGCGCACGCTCTCACCCGGCGCCAAGCCGGCCCTCTCGCCGCGCCAGGCCGCCCGGCTCTTCCTGGCCCGCCCGGACACGCTGACCAGCGAGCGGCAGGGCGAGCGCAGAAGGTGAGGATTGGCGCAGGGTTAAGGGGACAGGCCGCGCACCTTTACAGCCTATCCGAAAAGTGATCGTGATGGTCAAGAAGAGGCGCCCTCGGAGACAAGACGGCCCCCACCGCACGCAGTGAGGCGTCTGGGGTGGCCGTCTACCCATCGCGCGCGCTCCCGACACCATGCCCCCCTACTTTTCGGATAGGCTGTTAGTGGCCAACGGCGCAACTCACCTGGAATCCTACACCTGAGCACAGTATTCGCCTACCAGTTTGGTGACGCCTTCGAGCTGTCCAGCAGGCTTATTGCCAGAATCAACAAAGTACCGTTAGCCGCTTAGCTGCGCACTATCGCATGCGACGGGACGCGTACACGGACGCCAAAGGGCCTTTCGTGCGTGTGGCAATGGCAGACGCCGAGGAGTGGGCACGGATGACCGAGTGGGTTGTTCCTGAACGACAGGCCTGAGCCGCACAGCCCGATTCACGCAAAGTGCGGGAGGGCCAGCGTCATGTGGCTCAGTCCAGTGCATGACGACCGTAATCATCCCAAGTGGTTCATCCGGTAAATTCTCGTTACCTGCAGAGCTACACTTCTCGCCGTAATTTGCTCGTCTTCACGCGTGAGTTGCGACGACGTGACCCGACAGTGAGGTGGAATGGCTCGATAGGAATTTACCGAAAGGATCACTTAGTAGTTATAATGGTTCAAGCTACGGATATCAGTACAAGGAGAAAGGAAAAGAGGGTGGACGACCCTAGGGAAGCCGCTCAACCAGTATTGGAGGAGAATCGCGCGGCGTCTTTGGAATCGCCGTCGGTTGTGCCTGATGATGCACCGACAAACGGTGCAACAAGCACTCCATCAACGCAGCGTGCGCAGGAACAAACCGAGGTTTTCACAGCCGCCACTCCAACGGAGGATCGGACTGCTAATCCACTACCTTCTCGGCCCCCGACGCCAGAGCCGACCAATCGGGGGCGGGGGGGACGTATCTTGGGCTGGCTCGGGCTACTGACTCTCCTCATCGTCATCGGTGCCCTGGGGTTCGCGGTCTATCGCCAGACGCAGTGGGGGCAACATGTATACGCCGTCCTACGCCATTCCCGCGCGACGGCAACGGCCCAAGCACATCATGCGGACGCCATCGCGACGGTGGCAGCCGGGTACGTGGAGGCGACGGCAACGGCCCAGGCCCAAGCGTACGCCCATCTTGCCAATGATGCAACAGCTACCTCTAGTACTACAACGTTACTTGTCTCCTGAGGCCGTGGTAACGACTTGGAAGCAGGCGTGCAACCGCACAGTTTAGCGGCGAAATGGCCCTTTGCCTAACGGTCGCTACAGGTGAGTCTAGCGAGGTAACGTTGTAGTACTAGTCAGGATGCAGCGACCGCCACAGCCCAGCAGGGACTCGTGGACCAGGCGCCGCCCACGGCGACTCCGACCCCGGATACGCCGTTCCTGCAGACGTGTTTGCAAGAGGATATCAACCAGCAGCAGGCGGCGTGTACACGCACCGTTGATAGGTTCTATGTGACTGGCTCCGCAGACGATGCCATCGCGTTTGTCGTGCCTACGTTGGGGAATTACAACTACAGCTCGATCGAATGGCGCATCTTCAAGGAGACCGCAAGTGGAGGGGCGACTCCACAGGGTAGCTACACGGATTCCAGCGGTGACCCGCAAAATCCCGGCGTCTGGTGGCAACTCAGCAGTTTGTTGTATCATTTTTCATCCATTTCGTTCGGTACGGACACAGGTACTTACAAGGTAGAGGTCCTCGATCACGACGGGAAGGTGATAGCGTCCACGTCGTTCACGATTATGGCTTCGCCCTTTGCGCAGTCCAGTGGTAACGACACGCCAACGCCTGATGCCTCCACGTACAGTGATACGCCGACGCCAACCGGCTATTAACAAAAGGAGACGAGTCATGGGTCGCTCCCTATCGCAGCGCTATCAGCAGTTGCTGGTCGCCGTGGCCCTCGCTGTGGGTTTGGCGAACGCGCACACGGTCACGCCGACGCAGGCTGGAACCGCCCCGGCACGAACAGCGTGGCTTCATGCGCAACGCGCCTTCGTCGCTGCACTAGGGCATCAGGAGGAAGCAGCGCGCTGGCATGCGTACGTGCAGGCCCTTGTACCCTATCTGCACGTGAGCAGCTTGTGGCAGCTGAATCCAGCGATGCTGCAAAAAGACCTCAATGCACCAAGCCAGATTATCGCTTACCAGGTTCAGCAGTGGCGGACGCTGGTAGGTACGATCCGATTGGTGACTGTCACCGACAGTGGCCAAGCGTTCCCTAACCTATGTTTTGCGCCTGCACACGGAACACTGTATACGCTACAGGTGCTGGTCTGGGCGGACGATCATGGTGTGATACGCTCTCAACCGATGTGGGAAGGTCACGGTTTCGCGCCGACGCAAGGGATTATGGTCGGCGGCAACACCGTTCTGGACGCCCGTGCGTGGCGTTCAGCGAACGGGACGACCCATGTGGCGATCATAGAGCAAACGTCCTGCGGTGCCTCAGGGTGGACGAATGCCTTTACCGGCATCACCTTACCATATGGTGCGACGGCATGGCAGGCCGCGCCGTCGCTTTTCCCCCATAATCCTATTGATACGGACCAAGCGTTCAAGCCGTTTCCCTCGTTCCTGGACCCTGCGGGCCAGCGTATCAACATCCAGGCGTATTTCTTCAACAAGGCCATCGGTGAATGTAATGGCTGCGAACATGAGTTCGCCCAACGCATCGTCTCGCGTGGGGCCGGGGACACCTACCATTTGCTACCCTGGCACATCGTACCGGGCCCCTACCCCACCCTGGTCCAGGCGGCAGACGCGGCGGGACGCGCCCAGAAAGCAGGTGGCATCTCGGGTTGCACGGCGCAAACGGTGGTAGGCCTGGTGCTGAACGACCAGATTGCTGCGCAGTTCTGCCAATTAGACTGGAGCAGCGGCGCGTCGTGGGTCAAGACAACCCCTGATGATGATGGTGGTCCTCACTACAAGCATAGGCCGATCACCTACGATCTCTCCCTGGGTAGCGTGGTGGGACAGAACGTGGTGCATTTTGCCGTCAGCCCCGTGCAAGGAGCGTGGCTCATTACCCAAGTAACCCCGTCAAGTCCTTGATTGCTGACTCAGCTGTAGGATTCCAGGTGAAATGCGCCAACCTCAGGTGTGAAAGGGGCGCTATTCCACGTGAGATGCGCCGATTGTCCCCGCAACCCTGCGCCGATCCTGCAAAAAATCCCGGATACCCTGCGCCGATCGATCCGCACAGAGCGGGGGGAGGTGGGCCGTCCTGTCACGGGGGATAGCAGGCGCGAGAGGGCGAGGCGAGCGCAGAAGGTGAGGATTGGCGCAGGGTTAAGGGGACAGGCCGCGCACCTTTAGTGGCCAACGGCGCAACTCACCTGGAATCCTACACTTGGTGCGCTGATCGGCCGCCGCGTGTGCGCGGAGGGGGCGCAACGATCGTGACGCCTTACAGAGGCGCGCTGGGTGTCCTGGTCCATGGGGCGTCTCCTGAGCCTGGTGGGGGCTCCTGGGGCGTCTGAGCGCGCCGATGCGCGCGGCGCGCGTCCTCACCGGCCAGGGGGGACGCGGGGGCCGGGGGGGCGCGCTGAAGGAGAGGGGACGCTGCCAACGGGGTACACGATCGCGGATTTCCACCTGCTGCCGGAGAGGGAGCGGGCGGAGGCATGGCGGCGCTACACGCTGATCCGGCCGCTGTTGACGTGGCCGGCGGGGGCGCGGACGCGGCGGGCGATCGAGGAGTATCTGTCCACGGTGTCTGGGGCGCGGGCGTCGAGCGGTGGTGAGGGCGCGGGGGCGGGAGAGGGGGGCAGGAGCCGCCCGAGCGTGGAGCGGTACCTACGGGCGTTCGAGGCGAGTGGGGGGGACATCCGGGCGCTGGCGCCGGCCACGACCCGGGGGGACGCGGGAGAGTCGCGGCTGGACGGGGAGCTGGAGGGAATCATCCAGGGGGTGCTGGCGGAGTGTCGGGCGGCGCCGGCGCAGCGGACGGTGCGCGACGTGTACTTCCTTGTGGTGGAGCGGGTGCGGGTGCGCAATCAGGAGCGGCCGCCGGCGGAGCGGATGGCGCCGCCGGGCGTGTCCACGATCGAGCGGCGGGTGCGGGCCAGCGGGGGGGCGGAGGTGCTGCGGCGGCGGCCGGGTCCGGGCGAGCGCCGGGCCGTCGAGGGCGTGCGGCCGGGGCCGCGGGCAATGCGGCCGCTGGAGCGGGTGGAGCTGGACCACACGGTGCTGGACCTGATCGTGGTGGACGAGGAGGACCGGCTGCCGATCGGACGGCCGACGGTGACGCTGGCGCTGGACGTGTACTGTAAGATCCCGGAGTTTTTGAGCCACCTCCAGGCGTGAACGGCACCAGAAATCCCACAGTTTTTGCGCCGGAAATCCCAGAGTTCGTGCGCGACCCTGCAAAAGGTCCCATAGTTTCTGCGCCGATCCGCGTGTCACGTCCAGGGTAGATGGCCCTTTTCACGCCTGAAGAAGAGTCTCCTGCCCGATGGCTCAGAAACTGTGGGACTTCTGGCTCGAAAACTATGAGATTGCGCGCAGAAACTCTGGGATCTTACAACACGTTCGAGATCGACAGCCGCACCCGCCCCGGCCACACCCATAAGATCGACGCGCTACGCCTGACGTGCAGTTGCGAAGCCGGCAAAGAGGGGATGCGCTGCTGGGCGCTCGTCCTCGCCCTCATGACGGAGCAGGGCTACCGCGCCATCACCCCCAAGCGCGTGCGCACCACGCCGACCCCCGCGCTTGCCCGGCCCGCCGGTGCCACCGCCTTGCGCGAAGCCTTCGGCCTCTAAACAAAAAAGTGGGCGGGGTGTAAAGGCCCCCGCTCACTTTTAACCGAACCACGGAAAGGACTCACAGAGATGACCGTTCACGCCAAGCCCGCGCTCCACGTCGTAGCCGGCATCCCTAGTATACTGCCCTGCCCCGCCGTCGCACTCTACGACGGCGACGTGTCCGTGACTACCACCTTTCGCCCCCATGATCCCATCGGCGCCACCGAGGTTGTCGCCTCCCTCGACCTCCCCGATGCTACCGCCCTCCTCAACCTCCTCGACGCGACAATCGCGCGCCTGATCGCCTACCGCGACGCCTACCAGCAGGCCATGACCGAGGACTCGGAGCCCGCGCCCGTCCGCGCCCCGCTTCCCCTGCCCGTCCCCTGGTACGCCTGGTAGCACCCCTAGCGCCCGCCGAGGGCTGGCCTCCCCGCCAGCCCTCCCCTCATAGCCGATGGAGCGTACAAAGATGATTGTGCTACTCGTGGACCAGTTAGGCCAGATCGTCGCTACCCCCGGTGCCCTTGTCGCCCTCGCCGCTGCCGACACGTCCCCCTCTACCCTCCTCAGCCGCCACGCCAGCGGCGATTGGGGCGACCTCGACGCCCATGACCGCGCCGCCAATGACGCCGCCCTCCGCGACGGCTCCCGCCTCCTGAGCGCCTACATCATCGCCGAAGGCGTCAAAATCTGGATCATCACCGAGGCCGCCGACGAGCACGGCCACCGCGCCGCCACCACCCTGCTCCTCCCCGAAGAGTACTAGCAGGTCTAGCGAGGGCTGGCACCCTGCCAGCCCTCCCCCCCATAGCCGATGGAGTGTAGACCGATGACCACCGAGACCCGCGCCAACCCCACCGCCGCCAACCTCGCCAAGATCGACCAGTGGATGCAGCGCCTCGCCGACGAGACCGACCAGGCCGCGCAGAGCGCCGAACTCACGCGCTACCTCACCACCCTCTCGCGCTTCTACACCTACAGCGCCCACAATTGCGCCCTGATCGCCATGCAGCGCCCCGACGCGCGCCGCGTCGCCAGCTACCGCGCCTGGCAGGCCATGGGCCGCCAGGTGAAGAAGGGCGCCAAGGGCATCGCGATCTTGTGCCCTGCCCCGATCAAGGGCAAGACCGACGCGGGCGATGATGCCGTGATCGCCCTGAGAT
>JAABUJ010007100.1_pt1 | contig 10570 bp, 5 predicted proteins | sample 5559131 | NCBI WGS metagenome assembly JAABUJ01 (sample SAMN10711875, study PRJNA513366) | rock metagenome | isolation source: Antarctica rocks | place: Antarctica: Victoria Land, Mt New Zealand nord | collected 2016-01-07 | reverse complement strand
GACGGCTATAAGCAGGCCGATCTGGACGCTTACACCACGCGGTATCACCTGCCGCCCATCCATCCGGTGATCGCCTCCGGCCCCCAACTCTCGAACGTCGACGGCGAGACCGAGATGGATCTTGAGGTCGTACACGCCATCGCTCCGTACGCCAGGCTCGTGCTCTACAACTTCGACATACAGGCGGCGGGGCAGGCGGCGACGAGTGCTACGGACTTTTCTAACAGCTTCCTTGGCCCGCAAAACGCCTTAATCAATGGGAGCAAGGGTCTGGTCATCAGCCAGAGTTGGGGCCGCTGCGACATGATTCAGGGGACCGCGGTCGCCCAGGCCTACAGCAACGCCTATTTCAAGGGTGTCGCGCTCGGAGAGACCGACTTCGTCGCCAGCGGCGATTCGGGGGCGTACGAGTGTCTGAACACCGCCAAGGACGGGACGCCGCCCTCCGCCACCTACGTGACGGTCGGCTTCCCCTCGGCCCTGCCCTACGTAACGTCCGTCGGCGGCACGCGCTTGAGTCTGGACGGTCGCGGGAACTGGTCCAACGAAACGGTCTGGGAGGGACCCGCCGAGACCGTCGGGTCGGGAGGCGGCCTCAGCTACTACTTCCGCCGTCCGTCGTGGCAACAAGGACCCGGCGTGCTGAATCAGTACAGCAACGGCATGCGCGAAACGCCGGATGTCGCGGCCGACTCAGACCCCGCGACAGGTGTGGATACGTACACAGGCGGGTCGGGGGGTAACGGCGGCGGCACCAGCCAGGCCGCGCCGATCTGGGCCGGCATGACCGTACTCATCAACCAATACCTCAAGAGCAAGGGCTTGCGCCCGGTCGGATTCGTGACTCCGGCCCTCTACGCCCTGGCCGCGACAGCGCAGGCGCATCCGCCGTTCCACGATGTGACGGTTGGCAGCAATCTCGTGTACCCGGCCACACCCGGCTACGACATGGCGACGGGCCTGGGTACGCCCGACGCCTGGAATCTAGCCCAAGATCTGGAAACGTACGAGAGGAGCGGCCACTGATGGACATGGACGAGCAACCTACCAACCCCGTCCCCACGACAGCCGGAACGCCACTGGCCGCGTGCCACAACTGCGGCCGCGAGGTCCCGGTCGGTGAGTTCTGTGGGGCCTGCGGCGCGCACCTGATCACCCACACCGCGGGCGGCGGGGGGCGCCACCACGCCTTCGCCGCGAACCCCGCCGAGCACATGCTACAGTTGAGCGTGGTCTCGACCCTGTTCCCCCATCTAGCCCACCGCCGCAGCGCGCCCTTCCGCATCACGCTCGCCCTCGCGGCGGCCGTACTGCTCGCGCTCGGCCTGCTGCGCCTGACCGGTCCGGCCATCGCCGCCGCCGCCCTGGCCATTCCCCTGCTCTACCTCATCTATCTGTACGAGGTCGAGGTCTTCGAGGACGAACCGGCGCTGCTCATCGGCGCGACGTTCGCGCTCGGCCTCTTGCTTGGGATCCCATGGGCTCTCTACGCGGGACCGATCGTCACGCGGACCCTGGTCGAGATCACGGTCCTGGGCCCCACGCCCGGAAACGTATGGGTGGCCGGCGTGCTCTTTCCGCTCATCGCGCAGGTTCTAATGCTCGTCGGAGCGCTGGTCGTCTACGCTGTGCGAGGACGGCGCTACGACGAGGCCCTCGACGGCTTCAGCTTCGGCGCGGCCGCGGCGCTCGGCTTCACGCTATCCACGACGGTGGTCAACCTGGCGCCAGAGTTGCAGGCGGGCCTTGTGTCCCAGGCGCCCCTCGTGACCACCGTACTCTCGACGTTACAACGCGGCCTGCTCATCCCCTTTCTCAACGGAAGCACGACCGGCTTGATCGCGGGCGCCCTGTGGCTGCGCCGGGGGCGCGTGCGCGCGCTCCGCGCGCACGGTTGGTCGACCTCGCTTGCGGTCGTCATCCTCATCGCGGCGGCCGTCCGGGTCGTCCTCGGGCTCGTCGACATCTACACGCTCGACCTCGTCAAGTCCGTCGTCGCGTACGCCGTGATCGCCATCGTGCTGCTGCTGCTCGTGCGCGTCTCCATCCACCACATGTTGCTGGCCGAGGCCGTCGATGTCTCGATCGGACCCGACCAGCCCTGCGTCCATTGCTACCGCATCGTGCCGCGCATGGCCTTCTGTCCACACTGTGGCGTAGCGACCCGCGCTACACCCAAAGTCGGCGCCGGGCGGCTGGCCCGCGCCACACGCCCCGCGTCCGGCGCTATCAGATAGGAGAGATGGATACCATGTCAACGTCACAACCAACGCCGGCGCCGGCTCCCGCCGCGATGTACCGGATCGCCACCGCGTCACAGGTAGCGGCGGCGCTACCGAGCAAAACGGCTAAGCGCTCGCCCTGGCTCCTCCTCGGCGGCGCCCTCATTCTAGCCATGCTCGCGCTGGGCGTCGTCGCGCGTCTAACGATGGTCACGCCCAAGCCGGCGTGCGGCCCCGGCTGCGTGCCTCCGCCGCCGCGCCAAGGCCACGAGCGCCTGTCGCTGCGGGCGTCCAACGCGAGTACCGGACCCCTCTTCGCGGTCCAGGTCGACCCCAACCTGCCGCAGCCGCAAGTTAGCACAGGCTCGGCGATCGGGTGGTCTTTGCACACACAAGGGGGTGGCAACCTCGTGTCCGGCTTCGCGGGCGGGAACGCCGGCGGACACGGCGCCGAGGCGTTCGTGGACGGCTATCAGCAGAGCCAGCTCCCTCAGGCCATCCAGGTTTACCAGGTACCGGGCGACGAGATTGGCTACATCCCCGCCTACGGTGTCGTGTATGACGTGCCCGCCTCGCCCGGCTCGGGGCAGGCGCTGGAGGAGCGCGCGCTGGTCTCAGCGGCTGTTAAGGGGAATGTGGTGATCAGGAAGGTGGCGATAACACCCGTGGTCGCCAACGGGACCTCTAAAGCCAACCCGTCGCAACTTTATCCCCCCGTCGCGCAGATCATCGACAACATGGCCAACACGGTCATCTGGAAGGGCGATTAGATCGTTATCGATAAGATGAGGTAGGGAAGAGACATGCCCGAGTCGCGTCCGTCCACGATCGTGATAGTGCGCCATGCCGAGTCGCAGGCCAACTTCAGCCTGAGTCAGATCGACGAGGGCCTGCTGCCGAGCTTTCCGAGCGAACTGACCTCGCTGCGCGACGCCGACGTGCGGCTCACCGAGCGCGGCGTGGCCCAGGCGCGGGCGACCGGCCCGTATCTCGCCGCGCGATTCGCCCCCTTCGACTATTGCTACGTGTCGCCCTGGATGCGCACGCGCCAGACCTTTGAGCATCTCCTCGAGGGCTTCCCGGCGGACCAGCGTGCGCGTTTGGCGCGCTCTACCAGCTACGACGACCGCCTCCGCGAACACGAGCCGGGCGCGCTACTGTGGCTGACGCCGGCCGAAGTCGCGGCGCGCTACCCGGACGAGGCGCGCCGGCGCGCGATCGAGGGCGAGTACTTCTACCGCCCGCTCGGCGGCGAGAGTTGGGCCGATGTTGGCATGCGTCTGGCCGGCGTGCTCGGCACGCTGTACCGCGACCACCCGGGCGGCCGCGTACTCATCGTCACGCACAGCACCGTCATCCTGGTCCTGCGCAGGCTGCTGCAATATCTCAGCGAGGAGGAGATCCTGGCGGTGCGCAAGCAGGGCAACGCCCGCAACGCCTCGATCACCGTGTTCACGCACGGCGCGGGCGCCGGTGGGGCCAATCCTGCTGACGAAACGGGCATAGCCGGGACCACCGATGAGGCCGGTGCCCACCCGCTGAACCACTGGCGCCTGGACCAATGGGACTACCTCGCGTACGGGCCCGAGCTAACCTCGGTGGTCCCCGACAACCAGCAGCGCCGCACCCATCCCGACGCCTTGACGCCGTAGAGCAGCGCCGTCCCACGATGTGTGTGAACGCATGCTTAACGCTTATTCCGTCCCGAGCGCGTACTGATGCGCGCGGATGAGATCGAGTCGCGCGCTCTTCCAGGAGGCGCCGCCGGTGGTGGTGGACAGGAAGGTTCCGTGGTCGCCCACGGCGTAGCAGACGCGGGCGCTTGGGCAGGCGAGTCCGGAGAGCGTCGCCTGGCTACCTGTCGGCGCGGCGCTCCCATCCAGACGCAGTATCGCCCCACCTTCCCCGCCGATGAGGCAGGTCGCGGCGTCCGCGCAGGCAATGCTCAGTAGGCCGGGGGCGTCGCTGATATCGTCCTGGAACCGGGTCTGCCAGTCGTGACCGCCATCGGTGGAGTCGAGGATCAGGTTGACGACGAACCGCCCGTTGTAGGACGCTCCGATAGCGTAGCAGATCCGCGCGGTCGGGCAGGCGACGCCCACCAGGCCCTCGTCGTACTCGTCCTGGCGCGCGCTCTCGTCCAATCGCGCCTCCCAATGCCGGCCTCCGTCCGCGGTCCCGACAATGATGGCGTGGTGGTCCGCGTCGCCGCCGACGGCGACACAGTCGCGCGCGTCCGGGCAGGCAATACCGTCGAGCGGGAGCCTTGTGCCGCTATCCTCGACCGCCCAGGTACGTCCGCCATCGGTCGTGGCCACGATAGTCCCTCCTTCGCCGACGGCGTAGCACACGGTAGGGGTGGGACAGGCCAGGGCAAACAAGGCCGCCGCGCGCTCCTGGCGTGGGACTACTTGCGCGCGCCAGCTATGGCCGGCGTCCGTCGTCGCCGCGACGGCGCCGCCCGCGCCGGCGGCGTAGCACACGCGCACGGTCGGGCAAGCGTCGGCGTACAACGTGGTGTAGGGACCAAGGGGCGTAGGCTGGCGTCGTAGTGTCTTACCCCCATCGGTCGTGACCGCCACCGTGGCCGCGCCGCCGGCCGCATAGCACGTCGCGGGTCCAGGGCAGGAAACGGCCAGCAGGTCGTCAGAGACGTGGGTCAACGGGTCGCGACGAGCTATCCAGGTGACGCCCGCGTCGGTCGTAGACACCAGGGCGCCGGCATAACCCACGGCGTCACAGGTCGCCACGGTGGGGCAGGCGACGCCCGCGAGCCCATAGTCGGTCCCACTGAAGCCGCGGCGCCAGGTGCGGCCGCCATTCAGCGTGATCAGAATGGCGCCGTCCTGGCCAACGGCGTCGCAATGGAAAGCGTCGGCGCAGGCTATCCCACTCAGGTCGGGGTCCGGCCCCGCGAGCAGATTCTTGAACGAATCACCACCATCCGTGGTCACGAAAATCGCGCCGCTCCCGCCGCCGGACCCCGTGATGTAGCACGTACTGGGGCGCGTGCAGGCGATGCCGGTCAACGAGGCGCCTGTGCCGACGCTCCGCACGCGCCATGTCACACCGCTATCCGCGGTCACGAGGACCTGGTCCGTGGCGCTCACAGCGTAACAACGGCTTATCTGGGGGCAGACTACGCCGATGAGGTCGGCGCCGCCCCCCAGCGCGCTCGCTTGTGATCGCCAGGAGGCGCCCCCGTCGGTGGAGGCCACGATGGTTCCCCGCGCGCCCACGGCGTAACAGACACGCGCGTTCGGGCAGGACACCGCCTCGAGGACCGCCGCGACGACGCCGCGACGCCGCCAGGTGGCGCCGCCGTCCGTCGAGGTTATGATGGCGCCGCCCTGGCCGACCGCGTAGCAGGCCGCCGTGCCAGTCGCGCAGGTCACACCGTCGAGGATCGCGGTCGTCTTGCTGGGGCGGCTCTGCCAGGTCGCGCCGCCGTCTATGGTACCAATGATCGCGCCGCCTCCACCGACAGCGAGGCAGCGTCGCGCATCCAGGCAGACCACGCTCCGCAGGCTCGGCGTGTCGGCGTTAACGCCCGTCCCACGCGCTCCTACCCACGAGCGGTCGCTTCGGACAAGCGTGTTCACCTGGCGCCCGGAGCGCGCCGCCGGCTTAACCGAGGCCGGCGCGCCGCCCACCGCATGCGCATGCGCGAAGCGGGGACGTGAGACCGGCGCCGCCAGCGCCACGACGCAACACAGCAGGGTAAGCAACCGCATCGATGTCATAAATGCTCGCCATCCTCTCGCGCGTCCAGTCGCTCCTCTACTAGGACCGCCGTGGACATACATACGTGATCCCCCACTAGTCCCGCATGGCCCTGGCAGGGCCATGCCCCGCGGGTGAAATGAGGCGTGTTCCATCTCAGTTGGTCGCGCCATCGACTTGCGTGCGCCAGGTGTGGCCGCCATCGGTGGTGGCCACGATCACACCGTTATCGCCGCTCGACGACTGCTCGCCTGCGGCGTAGCAAGTGGCGACGCCGGGGCAGGCCAAGCCACGCAGGATAGCGTCCGTTCCGCTGTGCTGTATGCGCCAAGTGGCGCCGCCATCCGTCGTCGCCACGATGGCGCCATCGTACCCCACCGCCGTGCAGACCGCGACGCTCGGGCAAACGACGGCATTGAGCTCGTCGTCGCCGCTGGCTCCCGCCAGGGGGTCGCGCCGGAGAACCCATGTCCGTCCTCCATCGATCGTAGTGAGAAGCGCGCCATACTTGCCCACGGCGACGCAAGCGCGCGTGTCAGGGCAGGACACGGCGTTGAGGTCGTCGGCGGTGTCGCGTAAGGGGGTGGGTGGGCGGCGCCAGGTCGAACCGGCATCCATCGTGACGAGGAGCGCGCCGTTCGCGCCCACGGCGACGCAGGCGCGCGCGTCGGAGCAGGACACGGCGCCGAAGTTGTCGGTGATGCGCGCGTCCGGAGCGCCCTGACGTCGCCAGGTATGGCCGCCGTCGTTTGTGGCGACGATCAGGCCGAGGCCGCCCACGGCGTAGCACGTCCGCGCGTCCGGGCACGTCATGGTGGAGAGGCCGCCACCACCCGTCGCCCGGTAGAGGACGCTCCAGGTAAGCCCCCCATCTATCGTCGTGACGACACGGTTCGACGACACGGCGACGCATCGGGTCACACTCAGGCAAGACAGTGCGGCCACATCTAGCGGCGCGCCCGCGCTATCCCGCGCGTCTCGCGCGGCCCAATGCAGCCCTCCGTCAGCTGTCGTCAGGTACGTGTCGTTCGCGCCAGTCGCGAAGCACGTCGTTACGCGCGGGCACGCAATGCCGTCGAGCGGCGCAACCATGGTGTCCGATGTGAAGCTCGCCGGCGTGACCGGGGCGATGGTGTCGTGCGCCCCAACGATGTAGCACGTCGCCACCCCTGCGCAGGCGATACCCTGCAGCGATGCACGGAGGCGCGCGACGCGGCTACGCCAGCGGCGGCCGCCGTCGATAGTGGTGAGGATACGATCCCCTTGCGCCGCCGGCCAGACCACGGTGCAAGCCAGGGGAGTGACGCAGGCCACGCCGGAGAGGGTATCGAGCGTGCCGGCGGCGGGGTTATCCTGACGTGTCCACGTACGGCCGGCATCCGCGGTGGCCAGGATGGCGCCGTCATAGCCCACCGCGACACAGGTCCGCACGCCTGGGCAGGCGATAGACGACAGGTTGGCGTCCGTCCCCGTTTGCTGGGTATGCCAGGTGGCGCCGCCGTCGACGGTGGTCACGATCACACCCCCGCCGCCCGCGGCGTAGCAGACGCGCGACGCGGGGCAGGCCACGCTCGTTAACCCGTACGGCGCGTCGGAGCGTCCGGCGCGCCACGAGCGGCCGCCATCTGTCGTAACCATGAGCGCCTCTGTCGTCGTCGCGTCTCCGTCGACCACCACGTAGCATGTCGTCGGGGCGGGGCAAGCGATGCCGGTCAGCGTGATGAACGAGCCACTCACGGGGGTGGGCAGGCGGCGCCAGGAGCGGCCGCCGTCCGTCGTGACCACGACCGTGCCATACGCGCCCGTCGCGTAGCAGGTCCCGCTAGTGGGGCAGGAGATGCCGCCGAGGGCGACGGCGGTCCCGGTGAAAAGACCGCTCTGGGTATGTCCACCGTCGCGGGTGGACACGACCGTCCCGGTACCGCCGACGGCGTAACAAACGCCGATAGCCGGACACGCGGCGGCCATCAGCGCCGTCGGGACCTTGCTCAACCTGTTGCCGCGCGGCGCCCATGTGGCGCCGCCGTCGACGGTGGCCACAACCGTCTCGCTCTCGCCCACCGCGCTGCACGCGCGGACGCTCACGCACGCCACGCCCAGCAACGTGGGCCGGGCAGGATAGGACCCATCGTCGGCCGGGTTAGCCTCGGATCGCCAGATATGCCCGCCGTCCGCCGTCGCCGCGATGGTCCCATGCTCGCCGGTAGCGAGGCAGCGGCGCTGCGTCGCGCAGACGACAGCGGAGAGGCTATCGAAGGTTCCAGATTCCTGTTCTTGCCAGGCGCCGCCGCCGTCGACCGTAGCCACCACGACGCCATTTCGCCCGACGGCCTCGCACATGGCGACAGTGGGGCAGGCCACGCCATTCAGGGCAATGGCGCTGTCGGGGTCGCCGGACGTGTCGGTGACCGGGTTCGGCCGCGCCTGCCAGGCGACGCCGTCCGTGGTCGTAACGATTGTTCCCGCGTCGCCGACGGCCACGCACACCTGTAGGGCAGGACAGGCGACGCTACGCAAGCTCGCGCCGGCGACGCCGCGCAGGACGCGCCAGGACACGCCGCCATCGGTCGTGCGCACGATGATCCCACCGTCGCCCACGGCGTAGCAACCGCTATCGGCGGGGCAGGCCACGCCGTACAACGCGACGCGCGTCCCCCCGTCCCGACGCCGCCACGTCACGCCGTCGTCGGAGGTCACGACGGCGCCCCCGTCACCCACGGCGACGCAGAGATGGGTCGCGCAGGCGATGCCACGCAGGCTCGCGCCGGCGCCGCCGGTCTGGGCGCGGCCACCGTCGGCGCCCGTCGTTAACAGCACGATCGCGTCGCCGTCGCCCACGGCGTAGCACCGGCCGGGACGAAGGCAGGCGACGCCGCGCAGGGCAACGTCCATACCGTCCGCGGCGGTACGGCGTGCTGGATATCCTACGGCGGCGCTGGCCCGCGCGTGTACGACTGGAGAAACGCCGTGCGCGGCGCTCGCCGGCGGACCGCTGGCGAGCGCCAACGCGAGCAGCAAGATGGCCGCGACGCGTCGAGCCCCATGATTCCCCATCAGGACAATCCCTTCGCTTTGAGCATCTCCAGGCCGAGCGGGCCGAGTTGCACCGCGTAGCGCGTGCCCTTGTTCTCCGCGTGGTACTCCAGCCGGCCGTATTCGAACCACTGTATAGGGTAGCGGTTGCCGCTGCCGTCACCGTTACCCTCCATGACGACCTCGGAAAGCGGCGCGCCCAGGTACGTCGCGCCCTGGTGACCCTTCCAGTAGGCCAGGAAAAGACCGGAGAGGCTGTGCCCCGTCGCCGGGAAGTATCGCCGCACGGCGGTGGATGGGAAGGGCGCGACCCGCGCGAAGGCGCGCGTCCGCGTAAGCAGGCGGCCCAACGGCAGCAGCGCGACCCGCCCGCCTTGGTTTTGCATGGCGACGCGGTCGAAATATTGCACCGGGCGGCCGTCCTCTATGAACGCCTTGGTCTCAGGTTGACCGTACACCCGTGGCGCGTCGGGCGTCTGGTGGTAAAAACGGTAGAAAGCGCCGGTGAGATTGTGCCCCGTGACCGCGTCGTACTCCCCCGGCGTGGCGCCGGAAGGAAAGACCGGGTCGGCGGGCGTAGGGGCGGCGATACGGACGGCGCCGGGCACACTGGCGCCTGACCCCTGTCCCCCCTCGACATGCAAGTGTTGGCGCGACGCCGCCTGCGCTGGGTGCGGAGACAGCAGCGTGATCGCGCCGCCACGGCCCGGATATCCGGCGTCGGGATTGTTCTGGTTGAGGGCGTAGGCGGCGCCGCCGTCGCCGCCACGCGCCGAGATAGTCCCCATTAACGTCAACGTGTCGGCGCGTAGGACGATACTCCCGCCACTGCCGCCGTCCCCAGGCCCGCAGTGCCCGTTGGCGCCGTATCCTCCATCGGCTGAAATAGCGCCCAGGACGACCGCCTGATGCGCCAGGATCGTCAGGTTGTAGCCCGATGTCCCGCCCCACTTTTCGGGGTCGCCGCCGAAGTCACCGCACTGCCCATCCGTGCCGCCGGCCGCGATCGCGCTCGGCACGGGATTACCGTCAGCGTCAGAGGTCGTCTTGCCGTCGATATACAGGTACCCAACGCGCAGCCTCAGGTCGCCGTCGGCCCGCAACGCGCCGCCGTCGATGATGCAGAGGGCGTCGAAGGCGTAGCTGCCGTGGAGGGTCATAGAATCCAGGTCTGGATCACCGGCGTCGACGATAGTGGCGCGCGGACTACGGCATGGCGCTGGCACACCCGGCGGCGGAGCGGGCACGGGGAGGGGCTGGACGACGGCGAGCCGGCCGGCGGCGGCCAAGCCGGCAATCCGCCCCGCTTCATGGCCCGCCACCAACGTCGCGTCGGCCTGCGCCTGTCGCTCCGACGCCGCGATGTCCTGAGGCGCGCCGGTGTCGACGCCCACAATAAATTCAGCCTTGTCGACGACGCCGACAATGTCGAAGGAGGCGCCGTCCAGGACGGCGCTGGCGCACGATTGCATCTGGCCCCCAAGGGGGGCTTTCACGGCGGCGAAGCACCGCGACGATTCGTCGCTGCCGTGAAAGCTCTTGGCATATGCTATGTTCTGCCGTGCATCGGACGCATAGGCCTGCCGCGCGGT
>JAABUJ010007099.1_pt1 | contig 10571 bp, 5 predicted proteins | sample 5559131 | NCBI WGS metagenome assembly JAABUJ01 (sample SAMN10711875, study PRJNA513366) | rock metagenome | isolation source: Antarctica rocks | place: Antarctica: Victoria Land, Mt New Zealand nord | collected 2016-01-07 | reverse complement strand
TCATGACCATTCGTGTCGGGACCCCTTTCCAGCTCGACATTCGTGTCACCGAGCTGCCAGAGTATGACGACAACGACCAGTACATCGGCAGCTGCGAGATCAACGGCGTGCCCCACCATATCACGCTCTTCCGCGTGATCGGGGACGACTGGGACCAAGATGCGGGGTCGGGACACCACTATCGTCTCGACGCCCTCCGGGCGTTCGAGGCCGACATCCACGATTTTGTGCCGATCACGATCGGTACCAGGGAGTACCTGTGTGTCATCACGCCGCACAGCATGTAGTCGAGGAGGATAGGCTTCGTGGCAGGATCGTTTAATCGCATCACCATCGTCGGCAACGTGGGACGCGGCCCGGAGGAGCGCATGCTGCCCTCGGGTAATCAGGTGACCGAGTTCAGCGTCGCGACCACAGAGCGGCGCAAAGATGGCGCCGTCACGACCTGGTTAAGGACGCTGAAACGGCGGGCCAGTACCTGCGCAAGGGCAGCTACGTCTACGTCGAGGGCACGCTCGCCCGGCGCGCATACACCGGTCGCGACGGCCAGCAGCGGCAGTCGCTGGAGGTAGGCGCGTGCGACATGCGTATGCTCGACAAGGCCGGCGAGCGTGGCGAGACGTCCGCGCCAGCGCTAAATCCTACGAACACAGACGCGCCGCCGAACTCCGACGACGTGCCGTTCTAGCCCGACTGGAGGGAGTGTCCACTGCGGTCACTCCCTCGTAGGCCGAGTCGAGATGATGCGCGTGCCGAGCCGGCAAGAGGGTGTGTATAATCCGCCCCATTGTCTTTCATTCGATCCGATCAACCAGAGGTCCTAACCGCGGCGTCGATACAATGGACATAGACGTGCGACGGGATGCGACGTTGCTCGGCAAGATGCGCGTGCTTTGAATAAATACTATTATTCAAGCGCCATCACGGCAGCCGATGAGTGGAAAGGGCTACCTGGAGAGGTCATCACCGACGAGGCAGTCACCTCCCAATCGGTGTGTTACATTACGGGAGGGTCCGCAGCCGCACGAGGAGCGGTGCGAGATGTCGTAACGCGGGCGAGGGCAACTGTTCGTACAGGCGCTGCACGAGCGGTTGGAAGCGCGAGGTCAGGAGCGTCGAGGCGTCGATGATGCGATTGGACAGCGACGCGAAGTCTCCGACGCCGTCGGCAACAGCTCCGCTCCGTGCGCATAGGCGAACGGCATCGATGAGGAGGATCAATCCCAACTCGCCCATCGCTTGGCGCGCCGCATCCTCCATGTCTCCCGCGTCCCTGCCTTCTACTGCGATATGCCGTGCAATGTCCACGATCTGCGTTGCGAGGTGCGCGTGGACATCATCGCCTCTGCACAGAGATTGGACACATGCGATGCGCAGTGCGCCCAACCCCGACGCTAGGTCTTTCTCTACAAGATCGACGAACGATGTCGCGAGGAGGACGGTATGCCACCCCGACTCAACGGATGGTGCCGGCGGCGTATCTCCTAAGAGAGCGCCAATCAGGTCCCATGCCTCGAAATCGCTCGCAGTCACGCTTAACCGCGCCACGGCCAACCGAACAATCTCGCGCACGGCGTCGGTGGTGACGACCTCGCTATCCCCCCCTAACCGCAATGAGGGATAGTGGTCGATGACCGGTTCCGCGAGGAACGATCCGAGGCGATTGTTAGCCCGCGCGGGATCAAGGATCAGCGCCGGATGTACGGATGTATTGTCATCGGCCACTGCGGCCCCGATGTGGAAGCCGGCCACGAGCGCGTCGACTTGGTCGCCGCAGGCGTAGAGGAGGCCGGAGAGGAGCAGCGTATCGGGGGCTTCGTCGATCCGGTGCGGATGTGTGATGTCGGTCCACTCGGCGCGGGAGGACTCGAAGAGGTTATCCGACATATCGGGGACAATACGGTGGATGGCGCGCTCCAAGGACGCCACGTCCGTCCCCGTGCCCATGAGAATAGCCAGGATGCGGTGCGCATGTGCCCAGGCCACCGCCAAGCGCACGGCGGGTGCCCACCTGTGCGTTTCGGGACGGCGCGCGAGCGCGCGGTCGATCCAGCGCAGGAGCGCGGCGTAGGTGCGGTTTGCGCCCTGTCCCTCTACTCCGATCAACGCGCGAGCGACACGCGAGGCCAAGCGCCGGTACGCGACGGCCTCGCCTGCGCACCGCCGCAGCAGGTAGAGCAGATGGATGCGGGCCAGCGGCGCGCGACTAGCCCGTACCAGGTCCTTGATGAGTGCCCGTCGCGCCTCAGCGGTGAGCGCGTCGAACGCCAAGGCGATAGCTGTGGGGAGGGGCACTGGCAAGCCCGCAAACCGTTCGATCGCGGCCGGTAGCCCCTCTTCACGCACTAGATGTCCCGCCGCTTCGTCCAACGTATGAGCGACCGCAGCCGGCTCGACATCGGCCGGCAGGCGCAAGTGACGGCGTAGCCCGTCGGCATCCGCGGAGAGGAGATCGGCGAAGCGGACATCCTCGCGCAGCCGTCCGCGTCGGTCGAGATCGGCGTAGTAGAGCGCCGCGCTCGTCTTCCACCACGGCATGGCCAGTTCGATGCGGGAGGCGGGCTCGTCGGCAGCCTCGACCTGCGACGCGAGGGTGTCCAGTGTCTCATCGTCGCAGTCGAGCCACCAGCGATGCGCGCGCAGCGACGCCGCTCGCTCCGTCGCGTCTTTTAGGAGCAGGCTAAGCTCGCCCGTATCGACCCGGCTCTCTCGACCGATCACGGGGTTGTCGAAACAGATGGCGAGATGGCCGTCGGGAGAGTCGCAGCGACGTAGCGTGACCGGCTTGCCGGCGTCGATAGGCATGATCGCTGCGTCCTCACCCGCAATTACTCGCGCCGCCGCGCGGTAGAAGTCGTCGCGGTCGAATGTGAGGCCGTCCTGATCGTAGGTGTCGCGCACCTGCACGCCGATTTTGACCATGAAGGTGGTATCGTTCTGCAACGCGTCGTGGAGGGCCTTCGGGAAGGTGCCGGCATATGCGAGGATACTCACCGCCACCTGTTGTGGGGCGTGACCCTCGGCCACGCCAGAGGTGAAGACCTCGAGGAAGGAGTCCGTGAGGTGGGCGGCGACCGCCGTCACCAGGCGCGGCTCGCGCTCGAAGCGCGGGCCTAACAGTCGCTTGTCCAGCCAAGCCACGTATCGCCCCCGCCGCTCCTTGTCCGCGCTGGCGTCATCGCTGATCGGGGGGTGGCTCACGAGCAGGCGAGTGACGCTCACGGCCTCCATGGCGAGGGTCTCCTCGTCGGAGAGGTCGGCTTCGTCCTGGCGCCCGACCGGCACGAGGGTGCGCAAGGTCGTGATGTCGAGGTACATGTTGCGCAGGAGCCAGTCCGCGCGCGCCCGGCTCGCCGCTTCGTCCGCTCCGCTCTCCCACACTCCCGCGAGCGCGTCGATCGCCGCCGCCTTCAGCCCGAGGAGGAAAGCCATCTCCCCCGCTTTGTTCGAGACGCTGTCGGGCACCGGCGGCCGCTGCAAGACGTTGCCTTGCAGCACGCACGCGGCCGCGTAGCGGCGTAGCGTGCGGAGAGGCCGTGTCTCGATGACGGCCCCGGTGGCGGCGTCAAGCGGCGCGCGCAGCAGATGGAAGAGTATCTCACCGGACTCGATCGGGATGAATCGTACGTTGGACGCGCGCAGCCGGATGAGCACGTGGTAGTAAGCATCCTCGGTGAGTGCGCCGACGCCGACGAGCGCTTTCAGCACCTCGTTGACGCCGACGATCGGCATGCCCCCCTCCTGCTGCGGATACGAGGTCATGAAACGGTCGTCCGCCCACAGGATGTCGCCCGGCTGCGCCGCGATCTGGAGGAGTGTTCGTAGGCTCCGCTCGCCTTGCAGCGCGCCGGGGTCGTCGTTGTCGGGCGGGACGGCCGGCACGAGGGGGACGCGGCGATACGTGCCGTCCTCGAGGCCTCGATGCAGCGTGGCGATGAGGTCCGTCAGCCACCGTATGTTCCGGCGCGCGTGCTCGTTGGCGACGACGGACGCGCGTAACCTCTCGATCTCGCCCTGTTCCACGCGGATGACGAAGCGCTCGCAGATCGTCTCTAGGTGGCCCGTGTCGGCGAGGATCTCGATGGTGTTGCCATGGCAGAATAGGCGCGCGCCGGCGGCGGGTAGCGGTGCGTCGGGGACGACGACCCCTTCGTACCCCAATCTCGCCACCGCCTCGTCGCGCTGATGGGGCGAGATCGCGCCCAGGTCGTGGAGCGCATCGATGATCGAACGGCAGTTCACGACGCGGTGTCGCGCGGCATCGGGGAGCGTCGCCGACGCGTCATTGAGTACCGGCCGTCGCAATGGGAGATAGCCCACGACATAGCCGTCGGCGCTAACGGCGCGCCCGTAGAGGTCGGCCCAGCCGTCCCCCATCTCTCGCGCGACCCGGGCATCGCGCGCCGGGGCCGGTTCATCCTCCGCTGGCCGGACCGCGCGTCGATCGACGAGGTTGGCGATGAGCTCGGCGATCGGCTCGCGCGACGGCTGATGGACGGCCAACGTGTCGCGCATCGCCACGAGATCGGCCGTCGCGTCCGCGGCGACGTAGAGGGGCCCCAACGCGCGCTCCACCCGTGGGAGCAGGTCGAGATGCGCGGCCAGCAGAAGCGCGGTGACGTCGAGGTGCAGGCGCCGCTCGGGCGGCATCTGGGGGAATCCGGGTGGGAGCGGCCGCCCGCCATAACGCGCGAGGAGGGCTGGTTGATGCGCGGGATCGGGCGCGTACTCGCGCGCCGCGAGGGCGGTGTGATACAGGTTGACGAGCGACTGGCGCGTTACCGCCGCGACGATCTGCACCGGCGCGATGCCCTGCAGATACATGCGCGCCATCTCCTCTTGCTGCGCCCGCTGGCCCTGCAATAGTGCCGGGATATCGGCGGCGTCCATGACCTGGATGCCATAGCGGGATGTCTGCCCCATCGCCGTGACGCGCGTCGTGATCGGCTCCATCTCGTCGTCGCACCCGAGGTTGAAGCCCAGCGCCCACGCCGTTGACACCACGTCATCCGGCAGATCCGGGCCGTGTATGGCCTGTCTCCACAGGGCGCGGGCGAGGTCTTTATCGTCGTGCTGGACAAGCACCGTCCCGCGGAGCGCGTCGACCGGGGTGAGGTCGCGCATGGTGCGCAGGTGCTGCGCCCAATACACCAACGCCGGGAGGTTGCCTGCGGCGCGATGGATCTGTAGCAGCGGCAACAGGTTCTCCGGCGTCATCTCCTCGCGCACCATAACCTCGGCTTCGGTTGTCGCCTCTGGGATGGCGGCAAGTTCCTGTAAGCATGCGATCTTGAGCCGTCTGAGATCGGCCGGGAGGCGACGGTGGGCGAAGAGGTCGAGGCGCCGATCGAGCAGGTCGCGACACGGGCCGAAACGACGAGTCCGATAGAGCGCGCGGATCGCCAGCCGAGCTGCGGCCTCGGTCTCACATCTTGCCACCAATTCCTCGGCCCGATCGGCGACGTAGGCCCACTCCCCGCGCTGCATCTTGGCCTCGCAGCACTCGTACAAGTAGGCCGGTTTGCCCGTGTCCTCGTAGACACGCTCCAGATGCTGGAAGAGGGCCTCCCAGGCGCCTCGTGCCTGCGCCAGCGCGTATAGTGCCGCCGTGCGCGCATCGCGCAACTCGGCGTAGGCTGGCGCCTTGTCGATCGCACGGAGCGCTGCGGTCGCCCTGCCGGCCGCCGTCAGGGCCTGCGTATGCCACAACGTCCAGAGACGCTCCGCTCCGCGATCGGTGAAGAGCCGCTTTACCTGCGGTCGCGTCAGCCAGGAAACGGCCTTCCCCGCCTTATTATGCGCGGTATACCACACGACGAGCGCCAGTAGGTGCGGCAGATCGGCTTGCTGAAGCTCGACGAGCGCCTCAAATCGGCGGATCGTGGGCCGCGCGTCTACATCGTATCCGCGCGCGACGATCCATGTGATCACATAGGGAGCAGCCGCGTCATCCGCCAGGAGCGTACGAACCTGGGCTAGCGCTTCCTCCTCCGAATTGGCAGCGTCGGCCAAGCAGGCCAGGAGCCAGACCTGCGCCGATCGGTAGTCGTCCGACCCCACATCCATGTCCCGTGCCAATGCCCGGAACCCATCCACCGCGCGGTCGAGGCTCCTCAGGCTATCGTCATCCCGCTTGACGTAGGGCAATGGTACGGGTTGGGGCCATGCGGGAAGGCGATCGGGCAGGGCGGCCGGGGAGAGAGCGCCGTAGTAGTCGATAAGCGCGGCTGCGTGGCGATTCAGTACCCACTGCTTTTCCCGGTCGAGGGCGGTCCGCGCGGCCGCGCGCGCATCATCGATCCGCTTATCGAGCAGACAAGCCAGGGCTCGGAGCCTCAGCGCCTCCGTATAGATCGCGTCATCGGGAGTGATGCGGTCGAGCAGGGTGAGACAGTCGCGGGCACGTCCGAGGTCGAGGAGGAAGGCGGCGCGCAGGTTGACAGCATCCGTATCGTCCCGCCTCTCGGCCTCCAACAGATCGAGGGCGGCCTGCGAGCCGGATTCGAGCCGGATAATCAATGCGCGGACCTTGACGTCGTCGCGCCGCGCATAGCCGCGCGCTCGTTTGAGCAGCGCCTTGGCCCGGGCAGCATCGCCTTGCAGATCGACCGCGAGGGCTGCCGCGAAGATGAGGATGTCGGCCTTGGTCTCGTATGGAAGCGCCTCGTCCCACACGCGCGGGGCCCCTTGTTCGAGGCGATCAAGCTCGGCGGCGATGTCCCCGCCTCGCCCGATGCGAAGCGCCGTCCGCAATTCGTCCAATCGTCGCCTCGTATCGCCCGACACACGAGCGGCAAGTTGCCCCACAAGGTTGTCGGCCGTGGCCGAGGTGGTACCGGCGCCGCGCTCTTGAGGGCCACCTGTCGTCGGGGGTGCGGGCAGCGGTTGGTCGCTCGACGGCCCACCATCGGGCGCTCGGTCGGCGGCCGGGACGGCCACCTGGAGTTGGATCACGATCGTATCGGCGTGACCGATGTTCGTGAGGTTCTTGACCCTACCCCCCGAGACATAGGTGACCTGCCGGGACGATAGGGCCGCCCCGACATCGCCCAAACTCTGGATGACGCGAGAGAGATCGGCGGCGGGATCAGTTCGGGACTGTAAGGAAGTTTCACTGGCTTCGTCGCCGCCCGTATGGGCCTGTAAAGCGCGCAACAGCGCCGCCAGTTGCTCCGGACTCAGGTCGTATTGGCTCATAAGATGTCGCGCCGGAGCGGCTCCTAAAAGTGGACGTCGCGGGCGCTGGCGATGTTGGTGATCTTGCCGACGCGCGCGTCCCCGTACACCTGCGTCAAGAACTGGGAAACGTTCTTATCTCGTGCCATGCCCTCCACCTGGTGCGTCAACGCGTCGGCGAATGCGGGGTCTGCCTCCGCCATCTCGGCGAGGAGCGTCGCCAACGTCTGCTGTCTGCTCGCCACGTCCGGCTGTTCCTCGAAGCGTTGCAAGGTCTGCACAGCATAATCATCCTGGTCCACGGCGAACTTTCTGCGGATCGTGTCGAGCAAAGTCCCTGCCTTCTCCGCGCCAATCTCGCCGGTCTTGTTGGCCGCCCCTTCCATCGCTTTACCGATGAAAGGGGCCAGCAGCGGCCCGACCGCTTGGGCAACTGTCAATATATCCACGATTATACCCCCACGTTTACACCTATAAGATTAGCAAGTTGGCCCGTAAACCACTGCTCTCTGTCCACTGCCATCGTCACGTAGGGTCTCGACTCGCCACAGGGCAGGTAGATCCATGGACGGGATGTTGAGCCCCACCGTTTGCCCGCATGCGAGAAAGTGCGGGAGCGAGTGTGTGGCCGGGTTGCGGTTGATACGTGAGAGAGTATCGGCACACGCCTGTCATTCGACAGCCTGCAATAAGTAGCAGAGAAACGCGCTGTAGATTCTCGCACGAAATGAGACTGGGCCAGCGTGAATGTTCGCACGAAATGAGCCTGGGAAGCCTTGATGGCTGACGCGGTTCAGGACCGGGCGCCATTTTGTTCGCACGGAGTGAGACTACCCTACCGATCATGCCGATACGACGTGCGACGGACCTATGGGGAGGGCGTACTTTCTGAGCGCCAAATAGGCCCGTCTCATTTGGTGCGCGCGTAGTTTCACCCTCATTCTCAATTCGTGCGTGTCGTCAGTCTCAATTCGTGCGAGAACCTACACGCTCCATAATGGTGACGATGATCGACATGCCCTCCAGTCGTTCATCGCCACATGTTCGATGCTAAGACATGGTTCAGCGCACGCGTGACGTAGCTTGACAGTTTAAGCCTTTGACAGGCGCGACACTGTCAAGTCCGTTTGAACCATGTCTAAGGTCCTGAATATGCGTGTCAACCAGTAAGCATACAACCAATCAACGCATGTCGAGTTCAACGTGCCACCTATGACCGCACGGATATTGCCACCTGAGGGTTTGCTTCGGCACGATGCCGTCTCCATTGGCAAAGTCGCCTCCCATTCCATTCGTTTGGGCCGCAGCCGCCGCACAACTGGCGCATCGTCCAAGGCGGTAGAATTAAGGAGTCAGGCCGAAGGCCGCCACCGCGTGAGGCAATAGGAGAAAATACGCCCACGCCTCGCGCGGCCGCTAGCCCTGGGTACATGATAGTCACCGGAGACAGACAATGGGAGCGACCGTCCCCGACCCTACCACGACCAATCAACCTCCGCTCGCGACACTGGAGGCGGTGCTTGAGCGCATCACCTACGCGAACGAAGAAACCGGCTACACTGTCGCACGCGTCGCCACGCGCGGTGGCGGGAGCGACTTACTCACGGTCGTCGGCGCCCTCCTCGGCGCGCAGCCTGGCGAGAGCCTGCGCATGCAAGGCGTGTGGAAATCGCACCCGCAGTATGGCCGCCAGTTCGAGGTGCGCGGCTACACCACCGTGCTGCCGGCCACGATCCAGGGCATCCGCCGCTACCTCGGCTCCGGCCTCATCAAGGGCATCGGCCCCAAGATGGCCGAGCGCATCGTCGACCGCTTCGACGCGGACACGTTGCGCGTTATTGAGGAAGAGCCGGCGCGGCTGATCGAGGTGCCGGGCCTTGGTCCCAAGCGCACCGCGATGATCGGGCGGGCGTGGGAAGAGCAGAAGGCCATCAAGGAGGTGATGCTCTTCCTCCAGGGTGTGGGCGTCTCGACCAGCCTTGCCGTACGCATCTACAAGACCTATAAGGACGCGAGCATCTCTGTCGTGAAGAACGAGCCGTACAAGCTCGCCGGCGACGTGTGGGGCATCGGCTTCAAGACGGCGGACAAGATTGCGCAGTCCATGGGCATCCCGCACGACAGTCCCGAGCGGGTCAAGGCCGGTCTCCAGTTCACGCTCTCCGAGGCGAGCGACGAGGGGCACTGTTACCTGCCCGAGGCGGCGCTGATCGCCAAGGCCACCGAGATCTTGGGCGTCGAGGCGGCGCTGGCCGAGGCGTGCCTGGAAGAGCTGTCCGGTGAGGAGGGGGTTGTGATGGAATACCTCACGGGCGCTGACGGTGAGGACGTGACGGCGGTCTACCTCGTCCCTTTCCATCGCGCCGAGGTCTCGCTGGCGAACGGGCTGCTGCGTCTGCTCACCGCGCCCGCGGAGCGACTCGCCGCGTTCGCGGCTGTCGATTGGCAGAAGGCGACCGAGTGGCTGCGCACGACGACCGGGAGCACGCTTGCGCCCGCGCAAGCGGAGGCCGTCCAGCTGGCCCTCACGGAGAAGGTCGCGGTCCTCACCGGCGGCCCCGGCTGCGGCAAGAGCTTCACGGTGCGCTCGATCGTCGCCCTGGCGACGGCGAAACGGGCGAAGATCATCCTGGCGGCGCCGACGGGTCGCGCGGCCAAGCGCCTCTCGGAACTCGCCGGCATGGAGGCCTCCACGCTGCACCGCCTGCTCCAACTCCGGCCCGGCGGCGACGCCGCCTTCGACCGTGACACCCCGCTCGACGCCGACCTCGTGGTCGTCGACGAGGCCTCGATGCTGGACGTGCTCCTAGCCAACACGCTGGTCAAGGCGGTCGCCCCGGGCGCGCATGTGCTCTTCGTCGGCGATGTGGACCAGTTGCCGAGCGTCGGAGCCGGGGAGGTGCTCCGCGACCTGCTCGGGGCCGGGGTCATCCCCCGTGTCCGCCTGACGCAGATCTTCCGTCAGGCCCAACAAAGCGGGGTCGTCACCAACGCCCACCGCATCAACGCCGGCCAGATGCCCGTCACGCGCGCGCTACCCGACTTCTTCCTCTTCGCCGAGGACGACAACGAACGCGTCGCCAACCTCACCGTGGACATCGTGGCCAACCGGCTACCCCGACGCTTCGGCCTTGACCCGCGCCGCGACGTGCAGGTCCTGTGTCCAATGCACCGCGGACCGGCCGGGGCGGGCGCGCTCAACGAACGCTTGCAGGAGGCCTTGACGCCCGCGCAGCCGGGCGCTCCCGAGCGGCGCTTCGGCGGCCGTGTCTACCGGGTGGGCGACAAGGTGACGCAGTTTCTCGGAGGACCCCTCAAGGCTACGCTCTACCCCTGATTCAACCTCAGTTCAGGGTATTTCTGCGTCCGATAGTATCAGATGTTGATACGGCGCA
>JAABUJ010007098.1_pt1 | contig 10573 bp, 12 predicted proteins | sample 5559131 | NCBI WGS metagenome assembly JAABUJ01 (sample SAMN10711875, study PRJNA513366) | rock metagenome | isolation source: Antarctica rocks | place: Antarctica: Victoria Land, Mt New Zealand nord | collected 2016-01-07 | reverse complement strand
GACTACGACAGCCTCGGGGGCTGGGCGGTGCTCGTCGCCGGGGACGACGGGCTGCGCTACTGGTACGCCCACCTGCGCGACCGCCCGCTGGTGAGCGCGGGGGCGACGGTCGCCACCGGCCAGCCGCTCGGCTTCCTCGGACGCAGCGGCAACGCCGACGGCGGCGAGGCGCACCTCCATCTCGGGATCGGGCCGCAGATCCTGACCGGGAGCGGCCCGACCGGCGGCGCGGGGAGCGACAACTACGACGCCGTGGGCCTGCTGCGCCGGGTCTACGCCTGCTGCGTGCGCCGCTGAGCGGCGCGAGGGAGGAGCGATCATGCTGCCGCGACCACGCCGTCCCCGTATCGGTGTCCTCGCCCCGCTGGCGCTGGTGCTCGCGGCGCTGTGGCTGCCCACGGCGGCCCTGGCGGCGCCGGGGACCCCCGCGCCGACGGTGGTGCCGCAGGGGCCGACCCCCGGCCCCACCGCCACGCCGAAGCCGCCGACCGCCGTGCCGACCCCCACCAGCCGTGGGGGTGTCGCCGCGACCGCGACGCCCGCGCCCGCGCCCGCCGGGGTGATCCCGCCCTACGATCCCAAGCGGGACCAGGGCTGCGGGGACTGCGGGCCGAACGGCCACCCCGAGACCGCCGGGGATCGGGTGGCGCGCTGGGCGGACGACTGCCGCAAGGCGGGCGGCAGCAACTGCGAGGCGGACAGTGTGCAGCGCCTCTACTCGGAGTATCGGGCGCAGGGGAAGGACTGGGCCGCCTCGGGCTACGCCGCCCCGCCCGACATGGTCGGCTCGCAACACAACTGTCCCGACTACTGGGTCGGGCAGGCGAAGGGCTGCGTCGCCGACGGGAGCGCCGCCGGTACCGGCGGCGGGGGCGGCGACGGCACCGCCGGCGGCGGGGGCTTCGGCCTGCCCACGCCCGCGTCCCTCGCCCGGGCGGTCCTCGGCGCGCTCGACTGGCGGGCGCTGCTCACCGGGCTCCTCAAAGGGCTCTACGAGATCCTGGTCGGCGACGGTATCGCGCAGCTCGGCGACCAACTCGCGGGCTTCGTCCTGGCGACGCCGAACCTGCTGGCCGAGGACGGCGGGATGGGCAACGTGCAGCGGCTGGTGGACGACCTGCGCGCCGCGGCGGTGGGGGCCTGCCTCGTCGCCTTCACGATCACGGTGATCCAGTTCACCGCCGGGCGCGAGCAGGAGCCGCAGGCCGCCCTGGGTCGGCTCGGGGCGGTGCTCCTCGCCCTCGGCTTCTACCGTCCCCTCGTCGGCTGGCTCCTGCGCGGCGCGGGCGCGATCGCGCTCGGTATCGAGCGCGTCGGGGCCGACACGACCACCGGCGCCTTCACCACGATGCTGAAGCTCCTGCTGCCGGCGGCGGCCCCGCTCTGGTACCTCCTCGGCCTCCTCGGGGCGCTGCTGGTGATCGCGATCGGCGTGGTCAAGATCGCCGGCCTCGCCTTCCTCCTGCTCACCTACGTCGCCGGGCCGCTCCTGCTGCCGCTCGGGATCCACCCGCGCACGGCGGGTTGGGTCGGCATGTGGGCCGAACACTTGGTCAAGGCGCTGCTCTGGCCGGTCATCTGGGCGCTCGAGTTCCGGGTCTTCGGCGCGATCACCGGCGGGCTGACCCTCGTCGACGCCCGGGGGGAGTTCTCGCCGGCGACGGGGGCGCTGGGGGCGCTGACCGCGCTGGCCTTGCTGGGGATCATGGCCGGGACCCCCTGGGCGCTCCACACGCAGTTCACCCTGAAGCGGGGCGCGCAGATCGTGGTGCGGCAGGCGGGGCGGGCGGCCGACGCGGCGGTGGCGGCGGCGACGGGCGGGGCCTCCCTGACGGTGAAGGGGGCGGTCGCGGGGGCGCTGGCCGGTCGTCGGCCGACGCCCCCGGCCACGGGGGATTGAGCCTTGTTGGAATGGGGAGGGGCGATGGTATGGAGCCACGTGAGACCGACATCGGGCGGGTCGTGCGCAACGTGGCGCGCGCGCGCCTCATCCTCCTGGTCGTGCTCTGCGCCGTGGTGGTGGGGCTCTGCGCGTCTGCCGCCGTCGCCCTCGCGGTCGCGCTGCTGTGGAACGCGGCGCACGGGCGCTGAGCGTCGGCGGGCACCGCAGTCCGCCGAGGATGGCATCGCCCTGGAGGCATGGTGCGCCCTCCCGCCGACTGCCAGGGGCGCGCGCCGCCCGCTCGCGGCTGCCGTGCAGCGCGAGTGAAGGCAGGATAAAGGCGCGTGCACCGGCCCGCCGATCCCCGCGCCCCGCCTGGCCGCCACAGGGGCACCCACACCCCGCCACGGCGCGCGGCTGACGATGCACGAAGGATGGTTCCGTCCAGCGGCGGCGCGGGTGCCACAGGGGCACCCACACCCGCCCGTCGGTCGGTGCGATGGAGCGAGGCGGTGGCGAAGCAGCGGACGGTCCTATCGCTCAGCCCGGAGACCGTGTGCGCGCTGGGGGAGTACCAGCGGCGGCATCGGGGGCGGTTCGGTTCCCCCTCGGCCGCGGCCGAACACCTGCTGGGACGGGCGCTGACGGCGGAGATCGACGAGGGGCTGGAGGGACTGCTGATCCCCGCCCTCGAGCGCGCGGTCGAGGCGGCGGCGGCCCGCGCGGTGGAGGCGCGCGTCGCACCGCTCCTCAAGGCCCAGACCGACCGGCTGGCCGGCCTGTTGGTCAGGGGCGGCAAGGACGCCCTGGGCGCGTTCGGCGTGGGCGTGGCGATCCTCGAACGGCTGACCGGGGATCGCGCCGCCGCGCGGCGGCTCGCCGAGGAGGCCCGGCTGGCGGTCGGCCCGGCGTACACCGCCCGGGGGTTGCGCGGAACCCCCGGCGACGAGTGAACCCGGCCCGCCCGAGCACGGTGCCGGGGTTCGATTGCGGTCCGAAATCTGCGGGAGGCTAGGATGGACACCCGACACCGGAACATCGCGGGTGAGATCGCCCGCCTGGAGGCCGCGCTGCGGCGGGAGTGCGACGCGCTCCGCCGCGCGCCCGCCCACGGGGGCCGCCAGGCGCTGCGGCGCAACCTGGCCGTCGCCCATGAGGAGCTAGGCGCGCTCTACCGGCGGCTGCACGCGCTCGGCGTCGCGGGTGCTCATGTCGCGGACACGCCGCTCTACGTCGTCGATGTCGCGGCGCACGACGAGGGTCCGGGCGGGGCATGACGGGCCAGCCGATCATCCTGCGCCACACCTACACCCGCAACCGCGACACCGCCCGCGCGGGGTTGCGCTACTACCAGATGCGCCCGCGCGGCGAGGGGGAGCCGCCCCGGTCGATCTTCGGGCAGGAGGGGACGATGGCGCGCGATGACGCCTACCGCCTGCTCGACGAGCATCAGGCGCGTGGCTACCTCGCGCACCGGCTGCTGCTCAGCCCGCCGGCGGACCGGCGGCCGGAGGATCTGCGCGACCTCACGCGCCACGTCATGCGCGAGCTGGAGCGCGACAAGGGGCGGCGGCTCCACTGGGTGGCGGTCGAGCACCGCAACACCGCCCACCCCCACGTCCACATCGTCCTGGCGGGTGGGGCGGGCGACGGGCAGCTGCGCGAGCTGCGCCTGGATCGGGCCGACCACGCGCGCATCAAAGAGGATGGGCTGGACTACTGTCGCCTGACGGCGCGGGTGCGCGACGACTGGGACCGGGCGCTCGCGACGGCGACGCGCGAGGCCGACGCGGGGCGATCGGGCCGTGACTCGGTGGCTCCGTCTATCAGCGGGCGGGATGATGGTTGGGAGCGGAGCTGATACCGGACCCCGAGGAGATACTCGATGCGACGATGGGCGGCGCTGGCGATCCTGCTAATTCTGGTGGCCCTGGCGGGCCTGGGCGGGTACCGGGCGCGCGCGAGCGTCACCCAGACCCTGACGGAGCGGCGGGAGCGCGCCGAGACCCTGGCCGCCTGGCCGGTCCTGCGCGAGTGGGCGAGTCTGCGCGGGGCGCGCGCGGCGACGCCGGGGGACGCCGGGGCGGGGTTCGGGGCCGACGAGGGCGTGTCACGGGCGACCGTGCCGGGTCTATCCGACGGCGTGCCATCCTTCGCGTCTTGGCGGGCGCTCCCCGCCGCCGAGCGATGGGCACTGTACATGCGGCCCGACTGGGCGGGGGTGCGCCTGGCGACGCGGGGCGGTGCCGGGGTCTTGGCAGCGGCGCTCGCCCTCCTCCTCCTGCGGCTGGTGGCGTGGCCCCTGCTGCGGGGACTGTGGCTCGTCGCGATGGCGGCGGCGCTGGTGCGCGGGCGGCGGCCGGGGACGAGCCACGGCAGCGCGCGCTGGGCGACCCCCGCCGAGGTGCGGGCGCTGCGGCCCCGCGCGGGGCGCGCGGATCTCGTGGTGGGGGAGGTCGGGCGCTGGCGGTCGCGCCCGGTGGCGATCCCCGAGGACCAATTGTATGAGCACACCCTGCTCGTCGCCCCCAACGGCACCGGCAAGACGGCGGGACTGATCATCCCCAACCTCCTCGCCGAGGCGGGCCGCCGCAGCCTCGTCATCGCCGACGCCAAGGGGGAGCTGGCGAAGCTGACCGGGGCGCACCTGCGCGCCGTGCTGGGCGCGGAGCGGGTCCACATCCTCGACTTCCTCGACCCGGCGCTCTCGGTCGGCTACAACCCGCTCGCCCACGTCACCGACGCGGCGAGCGCGGCCCTCTTCGCCGAGGCCTGGGTCGCGAACACCGGAACCTCGAAGGAGGCGTTCTGGGACAACGCCGCCCGGACGCTGATCGGGGCGGCGGCGCTCCACCTCGTCGGCACGGCAAGCGACGGATCGCCCCCGCCGCTCGCGGCGCTGGTGGACCTCCTCTGCGGCGACCCGGCGCGGGCGATCCGGGGGCGGCTCGCGGACAGCCCGGTCCCCGAGGTGCGCCGCCTGGCGCGGGCCTTCCTGACGAACCTGGAGGAGAACGGCAAGCTGCTCGCCTCGGTGTTCAGCGAGCTCGCCCCCCGCTTCGCCTGCCTGGATTACGAACAGGTGCGGCGGGTGACGGCCCGGGACGAGCTCGACCTGGCGGGGCTGGCGGCGCGGCCGGGGGCGCTCTACGTCGGGCTCGACCTGGCCTACGCCGACCTGCTGGCCCCCCTGACCGGCTGCCTCTACCTCCATCTCTTCAAGACGCTGGCGGACACGGCGCGGGCCACGCCGAGCGGCCAACTGCCGACGCCCGTACTGGCCTACCTGGACGAGTTCGGGGTGCTGGGGCGGATCCCGCAGTTCCCGGCGCGGATGGCGACGATCCGGGCCTCGCGCTTCGGGGTGATCCTGGTGGTGCAGGCCCTGCACCAGATTGAGGCGACCTACGGCCGGGAGGGGGCGGCGACGATCCTGACGAACGCCACGACGAAGCTGTGCCTGGCGCGGGTGAGCGGCGACGACGCCGCCTACTTCTCGCGCCTGACCGGCACGGCGACGGTGCATAGCCGCAGCCGGGGGCGCAGCCGCGCGACCGTGGCCCCGTTGGCCGACCGGGGCACGGTGGGGGCCGGGGAGGCGGGGCGGCCGCTGCTGACCCCGGACGAGCTGCGGACGCTGGGGGGCGGGGTATTGGTCGTGGCGGCCGACCGCCACCCGCTCCTGGCGCGGCAGCGGCGCTACTACCGGGTGCCGGCGCTGGTGCGCCGCCTGCCGGGCGGGCGCGCGCCCGCGCCCGGCGACCCCGACCCGCTCGCACCCTTCCGGGCGCGTCGCGCCGCCGCGCCGCTGCCTCAATCGGCGCTGGCGGTGCCGCTCCCCGATGGTGACGGCGAATCTGGTGAGGGGCCGCCCGGGGCGCTGCCCGACCCGCTGGCGGTGGCCCCGGCCCTGGCTGGGCGTGCGTCAACGGCGGCCGAGGTGGGCGACATCCCCGCTACGACACCCGATAGTCCCCCGCCGGATGCACGCGGCGGGGATGACCTGGCCGCGCCACCCGGGTTGGCCGCGCGGGCGCGACCCGCACGCACGAAGCGGCCACGCCGGGCGGTACCGGCACCGGCGGCCCCGGTCACGGCCCGATCCGCGCCGCTCGTTCCCGCGTCGGTGCCGACACTCACCCCCCGCGAGGCGCAATTGCTGGCGGCGCTGGCGTCCGACCCGGCGGCGTCGAGCGCGGCCCTGGGACTCGGGCTGGGGATCGCGGCGGGGACGGTCCGCAAGGCGCTCGGGGCGCTGCGCGCGAAGCTGGGCGCGGGGCCGGACGCGGACGGGGCGGCGCTGGTCGCCCTGGGGCGCGCGCGCGGGCTGCTGGTCGGCGAGGCCGCGATTGGCGAGGGCGGATCGGGGTGATCTGGTGGGAGTTGCGGCGGATGCTGCGCGACCGTGCGGGCGGTCGACCGCCGGGGGGACGTTCCGTGGCTGCGGAGTGGCGACACTGGCGCGACGACGCGGTGTTCTACGCGGGGGCCGGGGCGTTGTGCGCGGTCGTGCTGTGGTTCCTACTGCGGTGCCTCGGCGTGTCCGACCCGTGGGTGGCCGCGTGGCTCGCGCGCTGATGGGACGCGACGGGGACTCACCGCAGCCGACGACGTCGGCGACCGTCGCCCAGGAGGAGGCCGCCGAGCACGGCGAGCACGCCACCGATGACCGGCGAGTCGGGAGCGGGGATCGCGCGCCGTTGCGCGCCGCCGCCCGTGTTCGGCAGCCCGGGCAGTGTCCCCGCGCCATTGGTGACCACGAAGTCCGCCACGACCGCACTCGGGGCGTCGGGGGAGACGACATGGTACGTCTCCGGGACGAAGGTCGCCGAGTCCACCGCCAGCGCGAAGCTCCCGTCGGCGGCGACCGGGACTTGCCGATTTAGCACGTCCTGCTCGCCGCGCCCACCGCCGGCGTTCGGGGCGAGGTACAAGACGATCATCCGGACGGTGCTGTGCGGGGGAAACCCGCCACCGGTCACCATAAAGACGGTCCCCGGTGGTCCGGCAGCGGGGGAGACAACGAGACTGGGCGTAGCAGCGGCCGTTGCCGGCCCCACCAGCGCGAGAAGCAGCAGCACTGCGGTGATCGTCGCTCGCCCGTAACGCATTCGGACGTACCCCTTTCTCCCGACGGCCCACTTCCGCTTATCCGAAGAGCACGATCACCACGGGAAGATACACCCTTACACGGCCTGGAACAAACGTCGGTGACACCAGGGGCAATAGGCCGTCGTAATGTGGTAATTGAGCGTTGCGGTGCGTAGAGCCGACGTCGCACGAGGGGGCTTTCGCACCTCGCCTCGCACGCGACATGAGCCACCACGGTGCGTCATGTGAACTGATGGTATGCTGCACGTCCGTTTGGCCCGATTCTGGCACTGGGGTCGGGCGCTGTTGCCCCTGGTGTCACTGACGTTTGTTCCAGGCCCACTAGTTTTACAACGTGACATCCTGGCGGCGCTCAAGCGCGACCCCAGCGGCGACACCAAATCTGGGACCAATAATCACTACGGGCCAGCGTCAGAAATCAAGGCCTGCCGCCAAACTCACGTCACAAAACTAGTGTGCTACAGGTTGCTCACCGAAGGCGATACGTCCTCAAGATCGGGCTCTTGCCGCCGGATGCACGTCCAAGTCGTGCTTGTAGCGGGGACGTGCCTCGTTTCCTGCCCCCAGGACGATGCTGCCAGCGGAGCGCGGAGCACACTAATCCTCAAAGAGCCACTAACGGAAGGACTATAGGCGCGGGGACGGCTCTTGTCGTACTCCCTCCGCCACTGCCGGTCCTGCCCGGCGGAGCAGCCATATCAGGCCGAGGGCGGTCACCGTCGCGTACGCGGCCACACTCACCCCGCCCTGCGTCGCCACTGCCACGACTGCGGCCTGGCCTACGCCCCTGGCGGCGGCGGCCCCAGCGAAGGTGGTGGCCGTGACCGCGGTGTAGGTGGGCCAGATCAAGGCGCCGCCGGCAACACTGGCCGCCACCCACCATCCCGCTCCCCGGATGCGGCGACGCAACACGATCCATTGGGCCGTCCCGATCGCCGCCGCCGTGAAGCCGCAGATGAGTAGGTCCGAGCGGAATGTCTCTCGGTACGTGTAGTTGCCGGTCACGAAGCCGAAGACCAGCAGCCCCCCGGTGAATGCGCCGACGATGGTGGCGATCGGCCACCACCCCAGCGGCCGGAGGTACCGCCGCAGGATCACCCACTGCACCACGCCGCCGAGCACCAGCCAGGCCGCAGTCACCCCGGCGACGATGGATGGTCCGTCGGTGGCGCGGGTGGCGGAGCCGGCCAGGAAGCGTCCCTCCAAGATCTTGAGGACGGCGGGGCCGAGGGCGCCATACAGGGCATGGGTCAGCACCCACCGCGGCCAGATGGTGCGATCCCCTCGTCGGTGTGGCGCGACCGTTGGTGCAGACATCTTTCCCTCCACTCCCTCGCCCCTTTGCACGAAGGGACCCGCGGGCCTACCTGCTCAATATAGTGTAGAACGGCTGGTCGCGGGCGGCAGTTGCCACCTTTCCCGGACTACGGGGCTTCGTGCTGATGCGACCGTATCTGTGGGCGGACGGTGGCGCGCCATCCAGCGCGCCACCGTCCACCCACAACTCAACGTGCCGGAGGCCGGTGAGACGGCAAACTCCTCGCTCGTCTAGCGGAAGTTGACCAGCCCAAGATCTTCCATCGCCCAGAATGGCGGCGGCACCTGGACCAGTGTCTGCGCGGCGTCCACCTCGCCCTCGCTAGCGAGGTCACTGCGGACCACCGTGGCGGTGACGTCGGCCATGAACACCTTGGCGTCGGCCGCGATGCCCGGTAGGCGGGCTGCGTCAACGGTGCCGCGGGCGTCCACGACGCCCTGAACGGTCAGTGGATCAGCCGGCTGATGCCTTGCCAGTTGACGGTCGATGATCGTTTGCGGGAGCGGGTCGCCCCCCCGCGGGAACACGGCGAGTGTAGAACGGCGTCCCTTCGCGTTGACGGTCCGGATATCGGCCGCCTGCACGGTCAGCCCGGCGTTCGTTGCCCACGCGCGGAATGCGTCGGGCGCCATCGGCGTGCGAAAGGTGACCTGCACCTCTACTGTGCCGCCGGCACGCGCGAACTGACTGGCCAGGAACTGGTTCGCGGCAGCGTAGGCGCGCAACCCAGTGACGGAGCCGTTGTCGTACCGGACGGAGGCTTCGAGGCGACCGTGGTCGGGGATGCGCGCGGCCGTGTAGTTTGTATAAGGCCGTGTAGGACCACGCGCCGTAATCGTGGCCGTGCGCCTGCGGCGGCGGGGTTCCTTGTCTGAGACCGCGAAGTTATCGTGTGCTACCGAGCGCGATGGTGCGTCGCACCGGGATGCAGTCCCCGCCGTGCACCGGTCAGGCGGCGACGCGCAGGCCATCGGCGAGCCACAGGAAGGTCGTCGCGGCGGCTCGGGCCCGCGCATGGTGCCCCGCGTCGCCATCCTGCGGCGCGGCGGGCGTGGCGACATGGCCCTGTCGCACCGCCCGCGCTCGCTCGACCCCCGCGACGATGCGTTGCCCAGTGCGGATGGACTGGAGCCCGCGCATTGGCCGCAACCGGTCCTTCGTCGGGACGTGGGACCGCGCGATCGGCTTGGTGTCCGGCCCGCTCTTGCGGTGCAGCCCGCTCTGCGTGTGCGTCGCCCCGGAGACCTCGTCGCGGATTGCCCGGACATAGGCCGGATGCTTGTCAGTGATGACCTCCTCCGGCGCGCGACGTCGCCGGTAGACCGCGAGGACGAAGAATGCGCGGGCGCTATCCAGGTCCCGATGCGCGCGCAGCAGCACGTCCACCACCTGCCCATGCTCATCGATCGCGCGGTAGAGGTACGCCCACGTCCCGCCCACGCGCACATACGTCTCGTCGCACCACCAGCGCGCGCCCGGACGCGCGGCGGCCCGCCGCCCCGCGCGGGCCAGCAGCGGGGCGAACTGCTGCACCCAATACAAGACCGTCCGGGCGGAGACATCGACGCCGCGCTCCGCCAGCAGGTCGCGCACATCCGCTGCCGAGAGGCGGTAGCGCAGGTACCAGCGCACGGCGGTGACGACCACTTCCTGCGGCCAGCGGTGCCCCGCGAACGGGGTACCCGTGCGCGCGATGAAGGTGCGGTGGCAGGTGTGGCAACGGAAGCGCTGGGTCGCACCGACCGTGCCATCCTTCTTGATCTCAACCCCGGCACAACGCGGGCACGGCGGCATGCTCCCCTCCCCTACAGACGGCTCCGGTTCGCCAGCATCGGGAGGGTAGCACACAACGCCTGCGCGGTCTCCGCGAGGTAGCGGTGGAACTGGATCCCCGCCGGGAACGGCGGGTAGGCGTCCGGCATCGCGAGGCCGGGGAGTCCCGAGACCTCCTTGAGCGTGTGCAGGTGCAACCGATCGTGGTGGTTGCGCCAGCTCTCGCCGCCGACGCCACGCTCCAAGACGCGATAGGCCAGGCCGCGCCGCTGCAACTCGCGGGCGAGGGCGAGGCCCGCAGGACCAGCGCCGACGATGACGATCATGTGCCCTTACTCCGCTTCGACCCGAAAAAGCGCCTCTGGAGGGAACTGCACCCAGGCAGAAGCACCGCAGCGATAGGCCGCAGTCGGGCCATACTGTCTGAGCAGCACCGTCAGCCCTTGCACCAGCACGCGCACCTCGGTGTATTCCCCCTTATAGGTCAG
>JAABUJ010007096.1_pt1 | contig 10578 bp, 8 predicted proteins | sample 5559131 | NCBI WGS metagenome assembly JAABUJ01 (sample SAMN10711875, study PRJNA513366) | rock metagenome | isolation source: Antarctica rocks | place: Antarctica: Victoria Land, Mt New Zealand nord | collected 2016-01-07 | reverse complement strand
GCCGAGCCGCCGCAGCGCATCGCCGGTCCCACAGCCAAGGTCGAGCACGACCGCGCCCGGACGCAGGCGCGGCGCGATCGTATCGAGGTAATGTTCCAGCGCCGCGCGCTCACCTGAGGCGGCCGCGGCGCCGTCAAGACGCCGCTCCCACTCCGCGCGGAGTCGCGCCATCTCCGCCGTGTCGCCCGGCCCTTCATTAGGCGGACGTTTGCCGGGCGGTAGTAGGTCGAGATGCGGCCGCGTCGGGTACGTGTGGCCGTTGTCGCAGGCCAGGTGATCGCCATTCAGCGTGAGCGGCCGACCGCAGAGGGGGCAAGCCAGCAAATCTAGCAGCCATGTCGGAAACGCGCGTGTTGGGGAAACTGTCATATAGTCAGCGTAACAGGTGAAGCGCGCGACGCGGGCATATTCACTGGGCAGCGTAGCGAGCCGCCGCGGTCCCCGCGGCCCGCCATCAGGGGCGAAACATTGGGACACACCAGGGCGCGTGGCCGCGCAGGCAAGCCGCGGGGACCGCGGCGGCTCGCTGCGCTGCCCAGTGGAAACGTTGCCGGACAATAGTTCACGAGCTCTGCTAGGCTTGTGATGGGAGATGGTAGGCGCCGCTCCCCTATTCTACGGTGTCCAGGCACTGCTGTATGCGCGCGGCCAGCGGCTGGACATACGCGCGTACGCACGAGCTATGGGACCCAGGAATTTCGTGTGTCGTCACCTCCGCGGCCACATAGCGCCACCGGGCGGTCGGATCATCGACCCATTGGGCAACGCCCTCGCCGGCCCGTAACAGCGTGACGCATCCATCATATCGGCCAGGGAGATAGGCCCGCATCGCCCTCTTATAGGCGACCAGCCACTCGTCATGCATCGTCCGCTCGCCCCCTGTTGTCGTGGCCGCCTCGTGTGTTATCGCACGGCTCAACCGGTCGCCGGCGCCGTGCACGACGCGCCGCGCCGCGCGCCCGATGCGCGCGCGCTTTTCCGCGAACGGCGCGTATCTGAGGACCTGGAGGAGGGTCAGGACGGAGGCGCGCGCGCGTACAAAGGCGTCAGCCCGCTTATCCAGGCCCCTCCACATGAGGCGACCGATGGGGCGAAGGGCCGCGAAAGGGGCATTCCAGGCCGCGACATCCACCAGCACGAGCAAGGCGACTCGCTGCCCCTGCGCGCGCAACAATCGCGCCATCTCGTACGCGATCAAGCCGCCGTTACTGTATCCGCCCAAAAGATACGGTCCGTGGGGCTGGACGGCCTGAAGCGCGCGCACATGATCAGCGGCCATCGCCTCGATCGTCAACAGGCCCGGCAGGTCGTGGGCGTCGTGCGGCTCGAGGACATAGAAGGGGCGCTCCGGGTCGAGGAGGCGCGATAGGGTTAGATAGTACGCATTGTCGCCCGTCAGGTAAAAGAACGGCCTCTTCGTCCCTTGCGGGCGCACGGCAACCAGATGGGGCAGATGGGGATGACGCGCCTCGGGCGCCTTATCTCCACAATCGAGCGCCGCGGCAAGGCGTTCGACCGTCGGTTCCGCCATCGTAAAGAAGGCGGCAGGGGATATGTGGCGGCCCCGCGCACGGCCAACCAGATCGAGCATGCGCGCGGCCTGGAGCGAGTGCCCGCCCAAAGCGTAGAAGTCGGCGGTGACGCCGATATCGGTGACGCCCAGGATGTCCGTCCAGATCAGCGCGAGTTGGCGCTCCGTCGCGGTTCGCGGAGCGACGTATGGATCGCCGCTGTCGCCGTTGGACGGCAGACCCAACCTCTCGGCGAGGCCAATGCGTTGAGCTTTGCCGGTCGCGCCGACCGGGATGCGGTCGACGATGACGACCCGCCACGGGACCTTGAAGAGGGTCAGGCGCGCGGCGACGTGCGCGCGCAGCTCACGTTCGGTCACGGCTACGCCCGCGCGCACGACCACCGCCGCCGCGACATCCTCACCCAACGTCGCGTGTGGCGCGGCGAAGGCGACGGCTTGCACAATGGCGGGGTGGTCCAGAAGCGCGGCCTCAACCTCGTACGGTGACACCTTCTGCCCGCCGCGGTTGATAAGCTCCTTCACGCGCCCGGTGATGAAGAGATAGCCGTCGCTATCCAGATAGCCAAGATCACCTGTCCGGAACCATCCCCCCACGAAGGCCTCCTCGTTGGCAGCGTCATCACCCTCGTAGCCCGCCATGATGTTGGGTCCGCGCGCGACGATCTCCCCCTCCCGGCCAACGGGCGTCAGCTCATCCGCGGAGTCGATGATCGCGACCTCCGGTCCCGCGGCGAGGCCGACCGAGCCTGGCTTCCGGACCAGCGGGGGCAGGGGATTGCAGGCGATGAGGGGTCCGGCCTCAGTCAACCCATAGGCCTCGATGACGGGCGCGCCGAACGTGCGCTCCAGGTCATGCAACACCGCCGAGGGCAGCGACGCCGAGCCGGAGCGGATCAGCCGCAACGGACATCGCGCGATGATGGCGCGGCGCCCCTGCGTGTCGGCGACCGTTAGAATCTCGCGGTGCGCGGTGGGACCGGCGACATACCACGTCGGACGGCACTCGTCGAGCCAGGCGAAGAAACGCAGCGCATCGAAGGTGGGAGGGCAGACGACACTCGCGCCGGCTAGCAGCGACGACAACACCATGCACAGGCCATGAATATGGAAGAGCGGCGCGACGTTGAGACAACGATCGCTGGGCGTTAGCGCGACGGCGCGACCCGTGTACAGGGCCGAGGCAAGGACGTTGCGGTGGGTGAGCGGCACGACCTTGGGCCGCGCTGTCGTGCCGGACGTGAGCATCACGACGGCTACGTCGTCGGGACTGGGATAGTCGTCGGCGTCGACTGGGAGACGACCCGCCGCCGCGAACGCGAAGAGGCCCGCGGCGGCGACAGGGCGCGGCGACAACTGGATGACCGGGAGGTGAAGCCGCCTGGCGGCGGCGGCCGCCGCGGCGCCCTCGCCCGTCTGGATCATCACAGCCTTGACGTTCAAGACCGCGAAATACGCCTCGTATTCATCGGGACGATAAGAGGGATTGAGTGGGGCGCACACCGCGGAAGCGGCGATGGCGAGGAACGCCACGGCCATCTCCGGTCCGGTGGGCAGGACGAGGGCGATGCGATCACGGCGCCCGAGCCCCAGCGCGCGAAGCGCCGCCCCGCTGTCATCGACATGCGCGGCCAGACGCGTGTACGAACAATCTACCCGGCCTGGGGCGGCTATGGCGCCGGCGTCCGGCGTACGCGCGGCTTGCGCGGCAAGCGCCTTGCCGATAGTCAGCGGCGTCTCCGTGTGCGCCGGCTTTGCATAGGGTCGTTTCTCACGCATAAAACTTTCCATAGCGCACAGCGACATAGCAGGAATACAGGGTGTAGGATGTTCGGCGCCTCATGATACCCGTCAGCTTAGGCCAGGGCGCGCAGCCCCTGCACGGCTTGGGTCTCCTCCACCCGCTCCGTATCGCCCCGCGGCGCCGCGTAGCCGACGCCGGGAATGGTGCGGATCGGGTGCGGGCTGCCCGGTAGCATGGCAATCTTCTCGCGGAGATGACGGACATGCGTCTTGATCACGTTGACATCGCTCTCGCTGGTGTGGCCCCACAGGCACTCCATGATGCGCGCGGCCGCGAGCACCTGCCCCGCATGGACGACCAGCAACGCCAGGATGCGGCTCTCCGTCGGCGTCAACCGTACGCGCGTCCCATCGGCCGCCGTCAGTTCGTGCATGTCCGCATCGAAGAGCGCTCCCGCGATCCTATGCTGCGTCCGCCCCGTCGTCCCATCCACAACACCCCCACTGGTCCGGGCGACGACGCGGCGCAGCACCGCTTGGACACGCAGGACGAGCACCTGCATGTTGAACGGCTTGACTACGTAGTCGTCGGCGCCCTGATCGAGGCCGGCGATGATGTCCTCGTCCCGCGCACGGGCGGTGAGCATGATGACAGGAATCGTCGTGCGCGCGCACAGCGCGATGAGCGCCGCGGCGGTGTCCCGGTCGGGGATGTCGACGTCGAGGATCACCAGGTCGACGGGCGCTGTGCGCGCGCGCTGCAGGCCCTCGCGACCCGTACCCGCGGTCACGACGTCGAAGCCGGCGCGCGCCAAACCGTAGCGTAACAGGTCGGTCTGATAGGGATCATCGTCTACGCACAGGATGGTGGGCACGGGTCACGTCTTCCTCTCACAGGTCTGGCCGGCCGCCCTGCCAGCATGATACAGGGCTCATGTAGATATATCGGTCACGTCACGCGTTTACTGAAGGGGGACGATTGCACGCCCACCCCTCCGATGGCTGCTCCATTAGGATACGCGGCCTCCCGGCAGCGGCCGCCACTGCCGGGAGGCGCGCTTCGCGTCACTCCATCCGGTTCGTCCATAAGAATAGACGGTAAAGATGGTCATTTCTTACGTAGCTCTTGTGCCCGCGCGTCACACCCTTGGCGGCATAAACGCGATACATCATTAGAAGAAGGCTGGAGCGCACATGTCTTATAATGCACTGCCATCCGTTTTCTCGACGTTGGCGCCGCTGCCACGGCGCCTGCGGTGGCGGTAGAGCAGTACGGCTCCGATGGGGAGCAGGCCGGTGGCGAGGAGTTCACCGGAGCCCAGTTCGGGCGTGGCCGTGGGGTCGCCGCTGCCACTGCCGCCGATGGAGGGATTGTCATAGGTGATGACCACCTCGGGCGTGCCAGTGGCGTCAGTCGTGAACGACGCGTTAGTCGCGGCTGTCGTTACGTAGCTCGCGCCGCCGCCGCCGCCGCCCGTGGTGGCGTTGCCATCCGCGCCGCCGCCGCCACCACCGTAATACCCACCACCACCGCCGCCGCCGCCGCCACTGCTCGCGCCACCATTACCGCCGGCGCCGAAGCTACCGTCAGCGCCATAATAGCCGGAGTAGTAGCTACCGCCGCCTGAGCCACCCTGCGTCGCTGTTCCACCACCGCCGCCGCCGCCGCCATTGCTCGCGCCCGCACTGCCACTGCCGTCAGGGTTACCGCCCGCGGCGCCGCCACTCGCGAGGTACCCGCTGCCGCCCCCGCCGCCCGCGACGAGAAGACGCGAGGTGAGCGAATCAGATTGCGCCGCGGAGATGCCGCGCACGTCAGACGCGCCGCCACCGCCGCCGCTGCGGAACGTTCCGCCGCTGGAGCCACCACCGTTATAGCCTCCATTGCCGCCGCTGGCGTAAGCCCCGTCGCCACCGTTGCCGCCGACCTCAACGTAGAGCGCGCTTCCCCCCACCACCGTGATGTCGGCGCTGACGCGGGCGCCCATGCCTCCAGGAGTGTTGTGTTCGGGGTATTGGTTGCCGCCCTTGCCGCCAACGGCAACGACGTGCAGGCCGGTCACTCCGGCCGGGACGGCGAAGGTCTGTTCGCTCCCCGTGGTGGTATAGGTGCAGGTGAGCTTCACGCCAGACGTTCCAGCGGTACCGGTGGCGCCGCAGGCACTGTCGGCCAGCGCATGGCCCGTCAGCCCCATAGCCCCTGTCGCTCCCGTCGCCAACACGACCGCCACCAGAGCCGTTCCCACGCGGCGCTTTGCCATACACCGCCCGCTACTTTGTCGCATTCCCATCTGCTGCCTTCCTCATCTTCCTACCGCGCTATCGCGCGAGTATCCATCCACATCCGAGTCTTCCGCCGCAAGCGCGGGAGCAGTCGCCCCATAAGGCCTAACGGAACCCTACGGACACATAGTAGGCGTGATCAGGAGAGAACACCACGCAAAACTCGCGGTTTGACTCGCAATTTCACTCGCAGAATGGGACCGCTTGCCGTCACCGCCTCGTCATCTCGTCGCCGCTATCACTAACCAGCCTCCTTTGGCGGCGAGTAATACGCTAGGAGCAGGACGTCGAAACCGCCACGGGAGTACAATTGGGACACAGACACACAACAAAATAACCGCGATACGACCGCTATCACGAGCGGTATCTGCCCCGCTAGCAGAGAGAGGATAGAGACATGACACAAACGATGAACGACACGGACATCGACACGGTCAAGGGCTTCGACCAGATACCGGAGATCGCCATGCCCGAGGATTTCTGGCAGGATATGCCGTCGTACCTGGCGCGTATGGCGACTGAGTACGGCGCTGTGTTCAAGCGAGAGACCCCGCCGGGGCTGCGTCCGCTGTACGGCGACTGGATGGTTTTCATGGTCGGACCGGAGGCGAACCGCTTTGTACTACAATCGCACCGCCACGCCTTCAGCCATGAGCGCGGTTGGACGCCCATCCTGTCTGGTATGTTCGAGCAGGGGCTGCTCAACACCGACGGCCCTCCGCACGACCGTGACCGTAAGATGATGAACCCGGCCTTCGCCGTGGCCTACATGAACGCCTACCTGCCGATCATGAACCGTGTCATCGCCGCGCGCACGCGCGACTGGGCCGCGCGCGGCACGGTTGACCTGTACGAGGAGACGCGTAAGATCACCTTTGACGTGGCCGCCGCGGCCCTCGTCGGGCTCCAAACGGGCGCCGAGGTCGACCGCCTGCGCGAACTGTTCTACCAACTGCTCTACGCCGACTTCACGGCCATGACGTCGCAGGAAGAGTTCTTCACGCACCTGTCGCGCGTACGCGGCGAGCTTGACGGCCTGCTGCTGCGCCTGATCGCGGCGCGGCGCGCCGACCCCACGGACGACATCCTGGGCTTGCTCGTACAGGCGCGCGACGACGACGACCGTCCCTTCAGCGATACACAGTTGCTCGGCCAGCTGCACATCCTGCTCGTAGCGGGCCACGAGACCACGACCACGCTCAGCGCGTGGCTGCTCTACTTGCTAGCAACGCATCCCGACTACCTGCCGCGCGTGCACGAGGAAATGGATACGGTACTGGCCGAATCGGGCGGTGAGATTACCCTCAAGGCGGTGCGCGCGGCCAAGACGCTTGGCTACGCGGTCGACGAGGCGGGCCGGCTATACTCGCCCGTGGGCAACGCGCCGCGTAGCACGGTCGAGGATGTCGTGTTCGCGGGCTACGAACTCCCCGCCGAGACGACAGTCCGGCTGGGTCTGGCGGCATCCAACCGGCTGCCGCGCGTCTTCGCCGACCCCGACCGCTTCGACCCCGACCGCTTCGCGCCGCCGCGCGAGGAGGACAAGCGCACGCCCTACAGCCTCGTGACCTTTGGCGGCGGGCCGCGCGTGTGCATCGGCATGAGCTTCGCGCAGGTCGAGATCAAGGCCATGGCCATGCGCATCCTGCGCGACTACACCCTCGCGCCGGTGGAAGGTCATGACCCCGCGCACGCCTACAACGGCATCACCGCCGTGCTGCCCAACGGACTGCCCGTCCGCGTCACGCCGCGCGCCTAGCGGCCCTCACCCCCTACCCCCTCTCCCTGACGCGGGAGAGGGGGAGCCGCCCTATCGACTCGCCTGAAGCACATCAAGACGCGGGAGAGGGGGAGCCGCCCTATCGACTCGCTTGACACATGCCCAGAACATAAGGCAAGCAGCCAATAGCTGAAGGAGCGCATCATGCCCATCGATCTTGTCGCCAAACCGCTTGCGTATATGCTCGCGGCTATCACCATGACCATACACAATTACGGGTTGAGCATCATCCTCTTCACACTCCTCGTGCGGCTCGCGCTCGCCCCCTTCAACCTGGCGCAGCTGCGGTCTGGCAAGGTCATGGCCGCGCTGGGCCCGCATCTACGCGACCTGCGGGAGCGCTACGGCACGGACCGCGAACGGCTGACGGCGGAGACGCTCGCCCTGTACAAAGAGCACAAAGTCAGCCCGCTGTCCAGCATCGTCCCCGTGCTCATCCAGCTGCCCATCCTGTGGGGACTCTATAGCGCGCTCAACGCGCTGAAGAATCCCTGCTATCCGCTGCAGGTGTGCTCGGCCGCCGCGCGGGCGCTTGGCGCGCACAACATCTTTCACAGCGCCTTCATGTGGCTGCCGAATCTGGGGCATCCCGACCCATTGCACATCCTGCCGATCGCCGCGGGCGTCTTGCAGTGGGTACAGTCGCGCATGATGGCGCAGCCGGCCGTCGATCCGCAGATGCAGCAAATAGCCCACGCCTTGCAGTTCATCCCGTTCATCATCGTCTACTTTGCCTGGCGCTACCAGTCGGGGCTGGGACTATACTGGGTCTGCTCGACCGTGGTCAGCATCGTGCTCCAGTACACCGTCTATCGTGACGCGCCTACAGGTCCGTGGGGACAACTCCCTCTGTTGGGACAACGATCTCCCGCCGCGGTTCCAGCACAGACAGCAGTGAGCGAGCGGTGGCGGAGGCAAGGCCGGCGCGTGCGGCGGCGTCCAGACACTAAACTAAAAAGAAAATAGATGGCGAATGTCGACAACGCGACCACTAGTCTCAGCATCACGGCGCGGGACCTTGATCCCGACGCCGTTACCGCTCTGCTCGGCTGCGCGCCAACTCGATCCTTCCGCGCGGGCGACATACGTTCAACCCGCGGTCCCGACCAGCGCTGGAAGCACGGCGGCTGGTTTTTGGAAACGACGCTCGACCGAGAGGCCGACATTAGCGCGCAGATCACGGATCTCCTCGATCAGGTCACGCAGGATGTCACCGTATGGCAGCAGATCGCCGAGCGCTTCTCGGCGCGCATCTTTTGCGGCATCTTCATGGAACGTGAGAACGAAGGCTTTGGCCTTGACCCAGACGTGTTGACGCGTTTGGCCATTCGCAAATTGCCGGTCGACTTCGACCTGTACGGGCCAGCCCAATACGATGAGGAATATCGGCGTGATTAGGATGATGCCTGCCATCGCATCACGGCGACACGACAGGAGCAAGGCATGGATAACAACGCCGACGATATGGAAGACCAGTCGCCTACGACGCCTTTTCGGGTGGAGGGAGGATGAGGTGTTCGTGGATGTGCACGCCGAGCGCATCCACGACAGCCTGGACGCGGTCAAGGCTCGCACCGCTGTAATGGGTCGCCTCATAACGCTGGATTTGTTGCTCCTTTAGCCCGAGCCGAGCCGCGAGTTCCTTCTGCGTGAATCCTGCGGCAATACGCGCCTGAATCAGCGCATCGGGTAGGGCGGTAAGCGAGTCCACGTCGAGGGTCGTGACGCGTCCGCTGCGCAGCGCCTCGTACTCATCAATCTCGTGTTGCAATTCCTCAACCTGGCTCTCGTATTGGGCGGCCATTGCCGCGCGAATAAGAGGGTCCGGAGTGTCGCTGGTCTCGGCGAACTGACGGGCGCTGTCGCTGAATTTCTCCACCCAGGCCTTAGTGATACGATACTGTCGCTCGTTCGCGATCATGGCTCCTCCCCAATCGTCAGGGCGACGATGCCCTTCGTCGTTCCGTCGCGCGTCTGCTGGAAGAACGCGAGGTAACGCGTCCCGTGCGGATCCGCGACGCTCTCCGCGATGAAAAACTCCCCGCCGTAGGCTGCCTTCTGAGCCGCACGCCCGTTGGCAAACATCAAGAGAACTGGATCAAGCAGACGCCCCTCGACTCCACGATTCTCCCAGCACGCGTCGAAATCACCGGGCTCCTCTTTCGCTGTGATAAAGCTTCCGTCGATGTAGACCCGGCGACAGCCTGCCCGCCGGAGCGCGTCGATCCCTGATCGGAGCCCTCCAAGCAATGTGCGGCGACGGGGCGTCCCTCCGTAGCGGTCGACTATCTCCTCCCATGACGCCTCATGTAGCCCTGGAGGCAGCAGCCCAGTCGTCGGATCAAACGGCGGTATCACAACGCAAGTATAATGTTGTGTCTTCTTTGAGTCAAGATGCGGCGATTAGTGGTGGTGAGGCCGTTGACGGTCGCCGATGTATCGTGTCTAGACGAGGCGTGTCCCCGCGAAGAGCAACGCGCCGGCCATAGCCGGGCGCAACCAGGTGTCGGGCAAGCGGGCGCAGAGCTTGCTGCCGATGAACACACCCGGCAGCGACCCCGCCAGCAGGTTGAGGCTGAGCCCGAGGTTGACGTCACCCATCCCCAGGTGTCCGAGCGCCACCGTCGGGATCAGCAACGCCGCGAAGGCGACATCGGAGCCCACCACGCGACGCAGTCCCAACCGCGGTAGCAGCAGATACAGCACCGGGACGGTGACCGAGCCGGCCCCGATCGAGGTCAGGCTGACCAGCACGCCGACCAGCGCGCCCAACGCTATCACCCCTCCGCGTGTCCCGCGTGTCCAGAGCGGCGCCGGCAGCTCCGTTACCCCGAGGGGACGTCCAGCCTGCCGGCGCCGCAGCCACGGCGACAACACGATCACGACGGCGACGATGAGGAGCAGCGCGCCCACGCCATGCTTGAGCGCGACGTTGATGGTATCGAGCCCCAGGCGCGCACGCAGCAGTGCCAGCAGGCCCAGGCCGGCAAGGCTTGCCGGCAAGCCGCCCACGCACAGCAGCCCCACGACCCGCCACTCGACCGTCCCCTGACGACGATGGATCAAGGCGCCCAGCAGTTTGGTCGGCACGCTGTAGGCCAGATCCGTGCCCACGGCGACTAATGGCTTCACCCCAAGCAACAGGATCAACAGGGGCGTCAGGATGGAACTGCCCCCGACTCCGGTGAGCCCCACCAGCAGCCCGACGACGAGCCCAACCACGACGAGACGTGGGTCCATG
>JAABUJ010007094.1_pt1 | contig 10579 bp, 9 predicted proteins | sample 5559131 | NCBI WGS metagenome assembly JAABUJ01 (sample SAMN10711875, study PRJNA513366) | rock metagenome | isolation source: Antarctica rocks | place: Antarctica: Victoria Land, Mt New Zealand nord | collected 2016-01-07 | reverse complement strand
GCTGCGCCGTGGTGGCCGGGACGGCGCGGAAACTGGACCCGGCCATCCGTTCCTGGAAACCGCGGATCCGTTTGTACACCTGGGCCAGAGCCACCTCCGCGGTCTGCGCGGTCGTCGCGGTGCCCAACCCTTTGCGGGCACTGGAGGCCAGCTTCGCGGTGGTGGAGGGATCGGCCACGTCCATCCGCACACCCAGCAGCACCAGCCGGCGCGGGAACGCGAGACTGTCGATCGCGTCGGCACCCAGCTCGATGTAGCGCAGCGCATCCGCCGACATCCCGGGCCGGGTCTCGGTGTCCAGGTAGTCCTGCCCGGACCAGCGGCCCCACTGGATCTTGAAGTGGAAGTCAAACCCGGGTGGGATCAGCCGCCGCAGATCCGACGTCGCATCGGCGGTCATCCGGACCAGGGTGGTGGTGTTCTGCTCGTCGGTGGACCGGGCCGGCAACACCACCCACGCCCACGTGCCGTCCGGGCCATGGGACATCCCGTCGGCCAACGCGGTCGGTGGCCGCAGCGGCTCCCCGCTGCGGCGGAACCGGGAGATCATCCCGGACAACCCGGCCACCGCTACCACCCACCGATCTGCCGCTGGCGGGCGCCGGCGGTGTCCACCAGGACGATCCAGCCGCCCGGCGCGGCCGCCGCGCGGAGCAGCCGGTAGCGGCCCGGGCGGGGATGGGCGATGTCCACCCGCAGCGGCGTGGGATGCCAGAGAGGGTGAAGCGGCGTCATCGGGTGTCCTTCTCGGTGCGGTTTGCGGTGCGGCGGCGGCTGCGGCCGGTGCGGTGGCTGATGACCACCCATTCCGCGGAGACGATGAACGGGCGGGCCGGGGTGGTCTCGGCGATCGGGCTGGCGATCATCGGGATGCCCCGGCGGTAGAGGAACCGGATACGGTCCAGCCACAGCGCATACCGGGGCCGCCCCCCGGCATCTGGGCGCAACGCCGCCCAGACCAGCAGCGCCGCCGGGAACAGGAACAGCAGGCCGCCGCGGCCGTGCCCGGCCAGCGGGGACACCCCCAGCAGCAGCAGCAGCAGCCAGTACGGGGCGACCAGGACAACGGCGACGCCGGCTTTCCACCGGGCCACACCCTCCCCCAGATCGAACTTGAAGATCCGGTACTGCCGGGACTCGATCCGCACATGGGCGGTGTCGGTGGGCAGCGGGAACCGGGAGTGATCAGCCACGCCAGGTCACCCGAAGATCTGGTGGATGATCGCCACGATCGTGGTCTTGGCGCTGTCGGGGAACCAGACGAACCAGCCGACGAACACCACCGCGATCAGTTCGGTGATCAGCTCGCCCCAGTTCTTCTTGGTGTAGGCGGTGAACATCCGGATCGCGACGACGACCATGATGATCGACCCCAGCAGGGTGAAGATCAGCGAGGAAAAACTGGTCAGACTGGGTACCGCCAGCGGCGCCGCGGCGGCCACGGTGTGGGCGAGGTGGAAAGACATCAGGTCAGCTCCTACTGGTTGGTGGTGAAGGTGGCGGCGGGACCGAGGGCGGCGGTGTACCAGCGGCCCGACGTGAAGGACAAAGACGCCGCGTACTGCTGGGTGATTTGAATGCCGGTGCCGGCCAGCTGCCAGGTCACCGACGCAGTGCCGATCCCGGCCGCCGGGGCGGCCGGGGAAGAGGAACCGGCGCCGGCGGCGGCGGTCTGCACGGTCCAGCCCGCCAGCGAAACGAACGTGGCCGCGCCGGAAAGTCCGGTCACCGGCGCTCCCGTCGGAATCAGATAGGACACGTCCGAGACGCCGTAACCGGTGAAGAACGCTGCCGCCACCGACTGCGTCGCCGCGGTGGTGGCGCTGTCGGGGTTCGCGCCGCCGATCGGGGCGATCACCATCGGCGGTTCGCCGCTGAACACCGCACCCGAGGCCGACACCCGCAGACCGGCCGGGGTGGCCTGGACCGGGACGGTCAAAGTGATCCACCGCTCGCCCAGGTCGGTCCAGCCCGCCGGGACCGGACCCGGATCACCGGCGCTGCCCGGCGGCAGCGCGGCCGGGGCGCTGGCCACCACCTGCGGTGCGGCGGTACCCACCGGTGGGATCGCCAGATGGATCCGCACCGTCTCGGTCACCAGGACGTGGGCGGCATCGACGGTGAGGATCTGGCCCGGCTGGACCAGATCGGTGCGCACATACCCGGCGCCGTTGAACAGCTGCGTGGAGGTGCTGGCGGTGGACGCCGAATCGGCGGTCAACGCCGGTAGGTTCGCCCCGGCCCGGGACGGTGAGTAGGACAGGTAGTCGGCGGCGTAACGGGCGGCGGCCGGCGGTGCGGCGGTGTGGTGCAGCGGCTTGATGAACAGCTGATTGACCCCGGCGGCCAGCAGCACCACCACCAGGACCCGGGCCGTCCACCGCCAGAACACCGCCGCGAACCCCCGCGGCGCCGCTGCCACCTGGAAATCGTCGGCCGCTGAGGTCCGCCGCCGCGCCGCCGCCGGCCCCAGCTCGTCGGTGCCCGGGCTCGGCACGTCAAAGCCCTGCGGGTCCGCGGCGGCCGGCCCCGCCAGGGGATCCGGACCCCGATCCAGGCCCAGGATCTTGCGGGTCACCCGCACCGCCGCCGACCGCGACCGCGGCCGCGGTGTCGCCGACCCGGCAGCTCCAGCAGCCGGGCGCGCTCGCGCCTTGGGTGCGGCGGGTACTTCATCGCGTCCGCGACGTCCCCGCCGCGGACGGGCCGACCCGAGCATCTCGTCCAGGTCGTCCAGGTCGTCCAGGTCGTCCTGCTCGTCCTGGCCGGCGTCGGAGCTGCCCTGCTCCGGATCCCAGCCGTACGGATCATCGTCACCGGCGTCCACGCCCTGGTCGGTGTCCGCCGGTTCGACACCGCGAGTCCGCCGCTGCGCCGGAGCCGGATCCGCCGCCGGGGGCATCGGCGTCGTCGCCGGTGCGGTGGAGTCGGGCTCGAGCTGCCCGGTGCGGACCAGCCGCAGCGCCTGCTGCATCTCAGCGATCGACAGCAGCCGCCCGGTGCCTGGATCCACGTCGCCGCCGTCGGCCACATCCAGCTGGTGACCCAGCACCCCAATCTTGGCCAGGTTCCGCATCACTGCTCATCCCCGGCCGCCCACAACCGGCGCGCCCGCAATGCCGCCGGGGTGTAATCCGCACCGCCCGGCGTCTGCCGACTCACCCACAGCGCCACCCCGGCCAGGATCTGATCTCGCGGCACCCCGGCCAGCAGAGTCCGGGCCGCCGCGGCCGGCTGCATCCGGGAACCCAACGCGACCAACCGATCCACACAGGCCTGACTCAACGGCGTCTGGCAGGTGCTGATCTCCTCCAGCTCGTCGCGGAACCACCGATACGTCCGGGCCAGCAGATCGAAGGCATCGGCGATCTGCTCTACAGACGGACCGATCACCGGGACCGGCTGCGGGAGAGCCACGAACTCCGGCGAATGCTGCGCTGAGAAACTCATCGATGAACTCCTGGACCAAGGGGGCTGTTGAACGGGACAGGTGCTTTTTTTGGCCCCGAACGGACACCCAGCCCCAGAAATCTCAGATTCACCCAGACGGCGCAACGCACGCGAGGTGCTCACGCCACCGCGGTCAGATAGTCCGAGCTGCGGTCCCGCAGTGACTGGACCGTGCGGCGGCGGCGGCGACGCAACGTCCGCTCGTCCACCCCCAGGTCGGCCGCCAACTCCGCCTGACCGGAAGTCCCCGCCCCGGCGATCCGGTCCCACAGCAGCTCCAGATCACCCACGGGCGCCACCCCCGCACCGGCCGCCCAGACCAGCAGGTCCAGCAGCTCAGCCTGGCTCTGTCCCGCCGCGTCGACCGGAGCGGCCCGGTCCAGCCGAAGGCCGGGCCACGTCAGCGAATCCACCGGCCGCGCCTGCGCCGGGTGATGGCCGGTACCCAGCGGCCGCAGCTCCCCGACCCACAACTGGTGCTTGGTGTCGGCCAGCAGGTTCGCCGCGTACGCCCGGGTCCGGCGGCGCCACGGGAACGCCCGGATCTGGCAGGTCAACTCCCCCACCACCACGCTCAAGCTGTCCGCGGTGCGATGCGCGACCTGCCCGGCCAGAGCCGCCGCGCCCTCGGCCAGGGCGTGCAGCACCACCAGTACGGCGTCCTGCTCGTCGCCGCCGTCGGCGGCGGCCAGCCGGATCAGGGCGCCCAGCAGCGCATCGGCGGTCTGCCGGTCAACCCCCGGGGCCAACCCGGCAGACAACCCGCCGGGCCCGCCGACCATCGCCAACGCCGGCTCCACCTGCACCCACCGGGCCCAGGCGCCGCACCTTTCCAGGCGGCCCACCAGCTCCGGCCAGCTGCCGGCCACCTGAGAATTTGTGAACACTTCAGCACCCCCGCGATCGGAAACGACGTCTTTTCCGAACTTGCGGGGTGGGCGTACACGGCGGCGTCACACCACGGGTCACCCATCACCGGCAAAACCGCACCCGGTGGGCGTCACAATCACCTGGCGGGCGTCACAACTGCAGGTCAGCCGGTATGCGAGGTGGCCGGCTACACAAGTTGGCACAGGGCCAACGACCGCATCAGCCCGGCCGGTCGGGACCACCGTGACGCTGCGACCAAACCTTTGTCACCACCCCCGGCAGGGTGTCCTCACTCTCCCCAATCCGGCGTCACGCCAGGCAGACCCGTGACCGAACGGGCGTCACAAGGCCAGTCACAAGGCTCTCCCCAGTGCGGCGGGCCGCTAGCCGCTGATCCGCGCAGGATGCAGCGGCGTGAAGGACTCGATCGTTCTCATGTGATCCTCAATCACAGCCAGGACACCAGCAGGGCTCCGACGATGATGGCTGGGCCGAGCGGGAGCTGCCTCCCCCGGATCGGGCGGCCCGGCGCCAGGATCACCGTCAGCACCGCCATGATTCCGGCCAACACGAATGCAGCCATCTCCCCGTACAGCACCGCCCACCAGGACAGCCAGCCCAACAGCCCGGCGGTGAGTGCGAACAGCCGGACATCACCCAGTCCGACCGCGGCCGGCGCCGCGAACTTCACCACCAGCCACCCAATAGCGACCACGGCCGCGGCCAGCACAGCCCGCAAAAGTCGATCCCATTCCCCGCCGACGATGGCCTGCCCGGCCAGGGCGGCGGCCACCACGGCGGCCAGCGGATACACCAGCCGCGCCGGGAGTAGATGTTGCTGCGCGTCGACCACCAACAGCACTGCGCCGCCGGCGGCGAACAGCCACCATGCCGGCCACGGCCGACCGGCCGCGCCCGCCGCGGTGAGCAGGACCGCGGTGACCGCCACGATCGCCCAGCGTCGCCACCCGACCTGTCGTGGCCGCCACCAGCCGGCCCGGACCTGCCCGGCCAAAGCCGCCGACCAACCGGCCAGTAGCGGACTGACTGCCAGCACCAGCACCAGGCCGGCGGCCAACGTCGCGGCCCCGACCGGGCCGGCCCCGGCCCCGATCATCAACTGCGGACCGGTCATGCGCTGCGAGGTTTGGGCAGCCAGTGGTGGCGCAGCAGGATCTCGTAGGTGCGGGTGGGGATGTCTTCCTCGGTGTCGGCGGAGTGGTTTCGCATGATCTTGCTGACGTACCCGTCGCCGCCGTCCTCATCTCCTCGGGCGTGGCACGCGGCGACCAGATCCAGCAGCACCTCATCGGCGGCCGATCCGGCCATCAGCGCCACCTGGGCTGCCGCGGCGGCGGGTTCCGGCTCGTCGGCGGCGAGGTGGTGGGTGGCCAACAGGTGCGCTACGTCGGCGATCATCCCGGTGTAGGTGTAGTCCAGGCCGGTGTTGGCGACCCAGCCGTAACCGCCGGGCCGGCGCCGTTCAAAGGGCTGCCCGGTCACCAGATCCAGCGCGGCCCGCAGATCATCCACACCGGCGGCACCGCGGGCCAGGGCCCGCAACCGCAACCGCCGGAACAGCTCGGCGTCGATCACGATCCCCTGGATCAGGTACTGCCCGCCGCGGCCCTCACCCGGGTTCGCCGGGACGTACTCCCGGCCGGTCTGCGGATTGACTCCCAGCCAGCTGCGGGTGCCGTGCAACAGGTTCCGGACCTTGGAGGTCGGTTTGTCGCTCTGGTCGGCGGGCCACAGATCCATCCGGCACTGCGCCGCGGATGCCCCGGCGTTCCGGGTAGCCAGATAGGCGATCGCCTCCACCTTCTGCGGCAGGCCCGGCGGCGCCGGGTCGAGCCCGGCCGCCCACACCTGCAGCGGGCCGAGCAGACGCAGCTTGACCTGGGTGCTGTCCGGGTCCCACCAGGCGGCCAGGTCGGCGTCCAGAGTCGGATCGGCGTCCACCAGCTGCGCCTGCACCTGCTGGCTGACCCCCGGGGCCAGCATCGCCACGTCCTGCTCGGTGGTCGCCGCCTTCGCCGCGTACTGCGCAGCCGGTAGCGGCAGGATCGAGTTCGGCCGGGCCGGCCACGTCCCGGCCACCCGCAGCGCCGGCTCGTTCCCGGTGGTGCTCACCTCCGGCCGCAGGTTCCCTGCGATGTCGGTGAACGACTGCCACTCCTGGTCGCCTTCGGCCGGCGGCGCCGGCTGGTCCTGTTCCACCGCCGCGGCGGCCAGCAGCTGCGCCATCTGCGCAGCCTCGGAGCGCGGCAGCTGCTCGGCGACCAACTCCAGTTCCAGAGCCGGAACGCTCAACACACCGGCCGCATCAACCTGCAGATGCCAACGAGTCACCTCCGGGGCCGTGGGAGCGGCGGCCAGCACCACCGCCACCGTCAACCGGTCTTTCGAACCGTTCAGCACCGTGAGCAGCTCGGCCAGATCCTGCCCCTTCGCGGCGTCCGGGGCGATCAGCAACACATGCGGGGCCCAGGTGTCCCCCGCCACGCACCGCAACCGCCCGGTCGCCACGTCGACGCCGGTGGCCGTCATCACCTCGTCGACGCCGGCCAGGCGAGCGTTGACCGCCTCCAGCACCCGACCCAGGTCGGGTGCGTATTTGAGCTGCTCCGGGTTCATCTGCGCCATCTCCTGGCCGAACCCGACCAGCGTGACCTCCAACAGTTCCGACCACTGGTTGTGCGCGATTTCGGCCGCGATGAACCGGGCCAGGTTCAGGCACCGCTCGCGATCCCCGGACAGCGACATCGAGCCGATACGTTCCAGATCGATCAGGTAGTGATCCCCGGCCGGGGTGTAACCCACCGACACCAGCAGCGGATACGGCGGGATGTGCAACTCCCGCTCCGACTCGTCGTAGGGCAGCTCGTCACCGCGGGCCAACAACCACCGCAACCCGGACGGGTCCGCCGACCACGGCGCCGGCGGCGCCGCCAGCGGCGAAGCCAGCACCAGCTCCAACTCCTGCGCCCCGAGCCGGACCGCGACCACATCGGGCAGGCGCGCATCGGGCATCTTCGACAAGCACTGCACCAGGCTCCGCAACGCCTGGTCCAGCCAGGTCACATCGGCCAGCCCCCGAGTCCCGGCGGTCATCAACAGGCGTTCCATCCCGGCCACCCCCGCCGGGGTCGAGGCCATCGACCGGCCCGGCCGCCGCATCCGGAACTGCCGGCGCCGGGCTCGCAGCAACGCCGCCAGACCCAACGCCGTCAGCAACACCGCCCCGCCGCCGGCAGCCAACATCGAGACCTCCGAGGAATCCGACGGGCTGACAAGCTCTCCCGGCCCCGGCCCCGGCCCCGTCACCGACGATGACGCCGCCTTGGCCTCCTGGACACCGGTAGGGCCACCCGATGCAGGCTGCCCGGACGGACGGTCGGCCGCCGCGCGCTGCTGGGCCGCGCGTTGTTGGGCTGCGTGCTGTTCGGCGGTGGCCTGGGCGGTGGCCGCGTGCTGCTGGGCCGCGCGCTGCTGCGCCGCGTGTTGTTCGGCCGTGGCCTGCGCGGCGACCGCGCGTTGTTGGGCTGCGTGCTGTTCGGCGGTTGCCTGGGCGGCGGCCGCGTGCTGCTGGGCCGCGTGCTGTTCAGCCACTTTGTCCTGGGCGGCCGCGTGTGCCCCGCCAGCTTTGCCCGCGGCACTGGGCTCCTCAACGGGACGTGACCCAGCCGGGTGGCTGGCCGTGGTGGGTGGTGCGGGTATCTGGATCACCCAGCCGGGTTCCAGATAGTTCGGGTCGCTGAATTCGGAGTCGCCGGGCTCGGGGCGGTCCTGGTTGGCCTGCCACAACGCCGCCGTGGTGCTGCCATGGTCGACGGCGATCTGCGACAGGCTGTCCCCGGGAACCACTGTCACCGCCCCGGCGGGCGGAGGTGTCGACGCGGGCGGCAGGATCAACGTCCATCCCGGCTCCAGGTAGTCCGGGTCGCTGAAAAACCCACCGCCGACCTGGGGGCGGTTCTGGTTGACCTGCCACATATTGGCCCAGCTCACCCCGTGGTCGGTGGCGATCTGCGACAGGCTGTCCCCCGTCGCCACCGTCAACATCCGCGTCGCCGGGGCGGCTGTCGCAACCGGGGTGGATGGGGTGGCTCGCGGAGTGGCGGTGCTGCTCTGCGCGGCGGGAACGGTGATCTGCCAACCGACCCGCAACAAGGTGTTGGGACTGGACAAGACGGTGCCGTCGGTCTGGGCGGCGCCGTGGTTGAGCGCCCACAGTTGCGGCCAGCGGTCACCGGCGCCCAGATGCTGCTGGGCCAGGTCCCACCAGTTCCGCGGCCCGTCCTGGGCGATCCGCACCGTGGCGGTGTTCGCCACCTGCGAGGTCGCCGAGGCCGGCCCTGCGGTGACACGGGCGGAAGGACCCGACCAGGACTGCGCAGCCGCCGGGCTAGGCGCACCGGGTGCTGACCAGGCGTGGGTGCTTACCGCGGTGACCGGGGTGGCGGCGGTCGCCGCGGTCACGACAGGACCGACGGTGGACAGCAACGTCGGACCCAAAAGCAGCAACGCGCACACCAGGGTGTGGGCCAGCCGCTGCTGGCCACCGAACACCAGCGGTGTCCGCCGCGGGCCGGGGGTGCGGTAGCCGCGCCGGGCAGCTCCACGGACCGCGGAGAACTCCAGCCAGAATGCGGCGGTGAACTGCAACCAGGCCACCGCCGCGGCGCCGCAGACGATGACGGCCAGGACATCCAGGACGCCGGTGTCGGTCATGGTGGCGGTGGTGAAGATTTCCTTGGCCCCGGCCAGCGGGTTACCGATCACTCTCAGCAGCAGCAGCGGTATGCCGGCCAGTAGCGCCGCCGACACCACCAACGCCCACAGGGCTCGTAACCAGCGCATCGTCATCCTCCAGCCGTGGTGGTGCCCAGCAGCGGAACGGCGGTCGCCGATGCGGTGCCCGACACCTGGTTGATACCGACCGCGGACAAGATGGCGGTCTGTTTGGTGGCGGTGGCGGTGACGGTCACCGACGCCGCCGAGACCTGCACCGTCCCGGTCACGCCCGCCGCAGCCAGGACGTTGCGGGCGGCGGTGTTCGCTGCCGCTTCCTGGGCTCCGAGACTGGGGGCGCCGCCGCCGCCGAACACCGCATTGGGGCTCAACGCGTCCGCCCCGGCCCGGGCGGCCTGCTGCGCGACGTCGGCGGCCTGCCCGCGGGCAGCTAGGGCTGTTCCGCCGTCCAGCACGAGCCCGGCGAATGCGAGCAGCGCGACCATCACGACGGCCAGCCACAACGCCGCCGACCCGGCGTCCCGGTCCGGATCGGTGCGCAGCCGTTGCCATCGGCGGCGGTCGGCCGGGACTGTTGCGGGGTCGGTCATGAGCCGGTCCCGAATGCCCGGAATGCCTCGAGGGGCGCCGCCGAGGTGGAATGCAAGCTCGCCGAACCGGGTACCCCGGCCAAGGCCAGGCTCGACAGGTCCGCGGTGCACGTCACCGTCGCCGTCACCTGCCCGCCGGGCCGAAACACCGACGTGTCCACCGAGACGGTCATCTGGGCGCAGGCCAGCCCCGCCCCGGACAGCGTGGCAGCCGCGGCGCCTTGTGCGGCCCGCTGCGCCTGGCCGGGGCTGGAGGTCAACGACGCGGCCCGCGCCGCGGCCGCGGACGCCTGCTCCACCAGGATCTTGTTCTGGCTGTACCGGCCCAACGCCACCATCGTGAACAGCAACACGATCACGACCGGTGTCACGATCACCAACTCGATGATCGAAGAACCCCGATCCCCCACCGGGCGCCGGGTGGTCAAAAACCGGCGGATCCGGCCCGGCCGGCGGTGCCCGGTGGGGGCCGCCAGTATCCCGCGGTGGCAAGCGGCGGCTCGGTGCTCAGCCAAGATCACGCTGACCTCTCCTGACTGACCAAAAAACCGGGCCCTGGACTATCCGGTGGCATTGACGAACACCTCAACGGGGGCGACGGCAGTCTCGGTGACCGTGAACGTGCCGAACGGAATCACCGATGGCACCGTCGCGGTCACCGCCGCGGTGACCGACTGCGGGCCGCGGTCGACCGTCACGGCGGCGCCGGTGAGTAGATGCGGCGCCACCTGGGTCAGGTAGCTGGCGCCGTCGGCCTGCCCGACCGCCGCGGTCGAGGTGTAGGCCGCGGCCGACCGGGCCGCGGCCTGCGCGGCGGCCTCGGCGACGTGCCGGCCGTGCCAGAGCAACGCGAACTGCACGATCAGCATCGTGAACACGATGAAGATCGGGACGATGATCGCCGCCTCCAGCGG
>JAABUJ010007093.1_pt1 | contig 10581 bp, 12 predicted proteins | sample 5559131 | NCBI WGS metagenome assembly JAABUJ01 (sample SAMN10711875, study PRJNA513366) | rock metagenome | isolation source: Antarctica rocks | place: Antarctica: Victoria Land, Mt New Zealand nord | collected 2016-01-07 | reverse complement strand
TTTTCGAATAATATTCGATTTAGAAAGATAAATAAACTTTGCACTTAAGAGTTGATACAACAATTAAAAACAATATATTAAGTATTTTTTTATAATTTTCTAAGACAATTGTAATCGATTAAAGAACAAAATTTAAGTCTTTCTAGTTTACGAACGCATTCTAGCAAAGATTGCTAATTATGTCGATAAGAATAATGCGAAACTTCTTTAATAATAAATCAAATAATAGTTTTGTCTTATATAGCGTAATAAAGATAAAATACTTTCGAGCTTAAAAATAAAATTAATTTAAAGATATAATGCAAACGATAAAGTTACAAACTTGACTAGAATTAAGTCTAGAATAAGTAGGAAGTCAAGAAGCGTTAACGTCGATTTCACAACTTTCGAATCGTAAGTCTACAATTATTCAATCCAACGTTTCAAACCCTTCTTCAATAAAGACTTGAAAAGATTGGTGATAAATGAGGCGCTTGACCTCGACAGTGAGCTGTCTCTCGACGAGCAAAATAGAGTGGTGATCTCTGGCCGAAGTCGCCTTATTCCATCTGCCGTCCTTGGCTTTCGATGTAGTCCGGTGACATGTAGTATAAGACACCAATTGGTCCCAAGTTGTTGTAGGAGTGTACTCTAGTAGGACATATTGGAGAATTTGGGCTCGAACTTCGCTTAGAATTATCGTCAAACATGCTTTTCCTGCAGGTTACGTTATAACATCAAGATGTTATCTAGGATTTGCAGAAAGTAGGATTAATCCTATGGCCTTGAGCCAGGCAAAGCCACGGGTAGTAGAGTGAAGGAACACAGGACGCTTGTATATACTACTAATAGTAGTTGGAGTTGATCTGCCATCAAACATCAGATCAAGCACTGATTGATAATGAATACGACATAACTTCGCTACTTCCGTATCGTCGGGAGATTGACCTAGCGATCGCAGTACACGATAGAAATCGTTCATTGAGGTCTTACCAAGATACTCGGAACAAATCAGATAAGAGCAAATCGGTATAGCAGACCTAGGCGGATCGAACAAGTGCGATATTACAGAGAGCAGGGCTCGAAGGAGGGCCTGGATTCAGATGTGATACAAAGAACCCCTGACAAACGCACCATGCCGACGAATGGGATACTATATATGTGGAAACCATCTTATCTTAGACTGAACGAGCAAACGAACAAATGAGCAGTTTGCTTACAGGAACGGGATCTGACGCACACTTTTGATGTTATGTTTCTTGACCTAGGCTGAGGCTATCAGCCTCTTGGGTTCTGGGCCCTAGTTGCTTGTTATCGAGAGGATGGAATGACGTGGTAGCAGTCCAGTGCGAACCATGGATCTCATTATGTTGAACCAGCTCCGAAGGCTTTCCCCGCTTTCTCGGCAATCCCCGTTCCGCTGCAAAGATCGCGCTAAAGTTTGTTGCAACCAATGAAAAACTGCTGGAGAAGCTAGTGGAAGCTTAGCATTGAATTCGATGCCTCTCTTACCGCATACGGCCATCCTCTTCACCCAAATCCAGCCAGCAAAAGAGCAGATTCCCATCATGGTAACCCTGCAACTGCTTTAGTCGCCCGTTGATGTCCTACAAGGCCTTCGTCGCCTGGTCGCTCCTCCCCAAGTCATGATGTCAGCGCCTCAAGGAAACCGCTGCTGTCAGTGGAAGCTTCCCCCGCAAATGCTGGGCGCAATGGAGGCAGTCATGGATCTCACGTAGCGTGCGGGCGTGAGCCAGCTGTGTCTTTATATACCAAGTACTATCAGCTCCCTGACCTCGACTTTCTCGGTCACCGATCCTGACATTCTCTCCCTACACCGTTCCTGCAGCTAATCCACCAAACTGAATCCAAAATGCGTTTCTCTACGCTCGCCTTGGCCGCCAGCCTCGGCCCATTGGCTCTCTCCCATCCGCTTGAGAAGAGGCAGAACGCCTTGCCGATGGCCAAGAGCACCGCGGACGAAATGGTGCTCCAGCTCGCCAACTACCTCGAGAACCTCGAGCATGAGCTGTATACCGAAGGCTATGAGAGGTTCACCGATGCGGAGTACACCGCTGCTGGATTCCCACCCGGTTTCCGTGAGAACGTTGGGGTGATTGCTCAGGTAGGGCAGCATGCCTCGAGCTCTCAATCGTACAGCCGCTAATGAACGGTGATGCAGCACGAAGCCATCCACATTCAAACCATCGCCACGATTCTCACCGATTCCGGCTATCAGGCTGTGCCGCCATGCAAGGTATGCGCCCCAAGCCATTGGAAAAACGAGAGGAACCCAAACTTACGTATCGATAGTACAAGTTCCCCTTCAACGATCCCGTCTCATTCGTCGACCTTGCCAATATGATTACCTCCGTCGGCATCGGCGCCTATCTTGGGGGCGCAGCCCAGCTGATTGATAATCCCATGCTCGAGGTTGCCGCCGGTACCATTCTCACAGTCGAAGCTCGCCACGATGCCTACCTCCGCGCCGGAGTTGGGGGCTCACCCTTCCCCACCCCATTCGACACCGCCTTGACATCCGTCTTCGCCTACAACCTAGCGCAAATGTTCATCGACTCCTGCCCGATGCAGCTCCCCATCATCATCCTCCCAAAGCTCACACTTGCTGCTCCCCCACCGTCACCGCATCTCGCGCCGCTGGCTGCAGGAACAGAGCTGACCTTTAAGTACGACCCATCAACCTTCTTCATCAAGGTCGATCCTAGCAAACCGCTCTACATTGCCTTCATCAACCAGATCACTAACGCTACATTCGCCGAGACCACAAGCTGCGGCACTGGCTGCGCCAATGTCGCTGTGCCGCCTGGACTAGGCAATGTAGCTTTCGCGGTCTTGACGACCTTCGGCGGAGGTCTGAACGAGGACCAGGTTTCGCAGTTTGGCGCTCTGGCCGGACCAGCTGAGATCGTCTTGTCTTGAGGCTAGATGTCACGGAGTATTGATTGTGACGTTAATGTGTATATGTTCAATGACTTTAGCATCCGGTTTGCACCTTGTACTGGTCTGATCCTCATGTAGCTGTGTCGCGGAATGGAAGTCAGATATGGAAAGCTTGAGTCCTACAAATATCTCCCGCGAAACCTTGAGCCAAGTCGTCCATGTCTTCCTCGCTACTTCACACCCACTTCTTTTGGGCAGACCCAAGCATAATGAAATACCTCGCAGCATCGATCAAACCAAAGTCCAGCCTCATAATGTCACCAGAAGAAAGATACTGAACATAGCAAAAACATGAGTAACTAGTTCACCCCCCAACGCCAGGTAAAAGCAGCTACTGCAGACGACCACAACAACAGCGGTGTACGTGGAAACCTGCTAGACGCCTCTTATCTCATGCGGTAGCATCAATAGGTTTTCCTTCCTCTTCACACCCCCATAACCTTCCCCCTTGCATCTCTCCAAAAACCTCTGTCCACATTACAAATGTTCCCTGACGCCTCCCCGCTTTGCCAACAATCTGCAACTGATGATTCACTCCATTGCTAGTACGTCAGCCCATGATCTATTCAAGCAGTCTCATCCTTGGCTCTGCTAAACCCTAAGGGAAAGGAGTGGGGCGTTAGTAGATCACGATTGAAAAAACGCGACTAATAGAGTTAAAGACTTCAGCTTGCGGGAGAGAATAGATGTGCGAGGATCAGAGGTAGAAGATATGCACACTTGACGAGGTCAATTTCTATTGGTCAGAGAATATGTGCGCGGTCAATATGATACTCAGTCATGCCTCTGAATCAGAAAATCGAAAATGGTCCACCCAAAGAGCGGGAACACCCCTACCACTCGCTCGAGCTTGTTCCAATATACATCTCACCTGCTAAGGTGCTCACCATGCAACCTCTCCCGCTGGAACTGTAAGGAGCATTTCCCACCCCTGATGCGCCTTGCACAAGGGCGCCTTACCCACAAAAGTCCCACGAACAGAGATTCCACGAGAATCAACACCACAGCCAGGGCAGAACCTGTGCTTCATATCGAAGTGTTTCTCCAGAACTGCCTTGTCATCGTAACGTTTCGCATCTATGGGGACACTGAGGGCAGCTCTTCAGCTCCTGATACCCAAGGCGTTCGGTGTGGGTGTCGTGCCACTGCTCGAACAGGCTCTTGCGTTTCCTGAGGGCTTGCTTGGCTTGTCGCCTTTTGGTGGCTTTGGGGAGCTCCCATTCGCCCGCGTGATCTGTTTCCGAGGTGTTCTGAATTGCGGATGTGGGCTTCTGATTGATGCCCTTGAAATCAGTGTCGAAGTACGTGTGTTTGGCGGCTCCTCTGTTCTGTCTGCTTCTGCCGACTTTAGGAGCTTTCAATAGTGCGGTCTGGTTGGTAATCATGCTGTCTAGATCAGGATTTTTGGGGTCAATGTGGGCGAACAAGGTGATCTTGGTATAGCAAGGTTGCGCTGAGTAAAAGCTTGGCTGTTTGAAGTTGAAATGGACTTGCAATGCCTCCAGGACCAAGAAATCAAAGTCGATGTCGGCTTCTGATTGTGAAGGTAGAATCGTAGAGTGAAAGCTCTCTCCGAGGATATATATATACGAGGCCCGACATGCGTACTATGTGCGCTGTCCGAAGAATACCGAAAAAGACACAGGTTATCCTATCGGCAATCCTCGTGCGATTGTTAGAAGCTGCATCATTGGACAATCTTTTCGTCATCAACGAGGCAAATGATCCTTAGTTTCCTTGCATCGTATTGATTAAGCGTCAGGGCTCGGCTCTGGTTTGACGAAATGAGTGCCCTTCCACGAACCCACAGACCAGTGAAACAAAACAGATAGCCAGTCTTTTGACCGAGCTCCATCACCATCTGGCCGATCTGCCTCCGCGGTGCTCATAGCTCGTATTGGTAGTACAACGATGTCACCAACCATTTTCGGCTCCTCGAGCATCATTGCATCAGCGGGCTTAAATGCAGTGCCCGTAATTCGAGAGGCATATTCTAGGAAAGCCGCTGAAAAAGCTCCGGGGCCAGTCGTATCAATAACTTGCTTGTAGGACAACTCAATACCGGACAGTTCGCGGTCTTGCTCCTTAGCTACCGCCTGCAGGTTCCTCGCTACGGTCTCGGCCACAAGCCGCATGAAAGGGTGTCCGCGCTTTGCCAGAAATGCCCAATTGTTGATGCCCCAAATATGATCTCTGTAGTCGGAATAAAGCTTGATGTCGTTCTCGACGGGCTTCCGATCCGCTTCAATGCCGACGATGCCGCCAGCTTTTTCTTGCAGTTTCAAAGGGAGCCATGTATCTATGCTCTGATAGCATTCGACATCCAAGTCTGCGTAAACCCCTCCTTCGGCGAGAACAATCAGATATCGTAGGAAGTCTGCCTTGAGAATGGTGTCGTTGAGACCAAGAAACGTTTTCCGGAGCAGTGCGTCTTGAGCAAAATGATGGCGCACAAAACTCTCAGCCGCCTCGTCTGTGATAAGCTCGTATCTGTAGCCTGGGTTCACTCTGTGCCACGAGCCTACCCTGCTTCGATCCCCATCTGCCAGCAGGGCTGCGGGGGTGTGCCAGGTTTGCCAGATTTTTCGAGGGATTCCGCTGGGAGATGGTACTGATCTGAAACTACTGACAAGATCTAGTGATGTACCGCGTAATTGTCGGATGCCGATGAAGACAATAATGGCAGCGCCGAACAGCTTCGCCGCAAGTAGGAGCTTGTTGTTCGATAACACCGGTAATGGCATCGGCGCGTGTGTCCGACTTTGTCAGCGTCACACTACCAGCTATCAGAGCCAATAGCAGTCGACCGGTGTAGGTACTTGACAGGAATTTGCTGTAGGTGTTGGCCTTCGCAAGATTTCGCCGGGGGAGATTACAGCAGGGCTGAACAAGTCTCGGCAATCAACGCCTTGGCGGTCTTGGCAGAACTTCATCCGATGTCATCCATCAACGGAGACCAGCTTCAACGCTTTTCACTCATTGAACCTGTACGTCCACCCGTTTCATTACCTTATATCTTCATGATCATGTCAATTCATGTAGTCTCGAAGCCAGAGCTTTGCAGGGCACGGCGCTTCACAAGCCATAGCCCTTCGTTGCGATGCTGTAAAGCTGCCGCTGTTTCTTTGCACCCTAGCGTGAAAGAGAAACATCATTGTCCATAATTTTTGAAAGGACCTTGATCTTGTATCTACGAGCGTCGACGAGAGATGATAGTAGGTCGCCCATCTAATATGTATGATTTCCCCATAATCTCTCCTTTAAATTCCGGAGACACGCCCCTACTCCTCTTCTTCAATCTGATGGAACTTGGTAGTCACTTCGACCTATGCTGTTCTTTTGGGCTTTCGACGGCTCTCAAATTTGCTCATTGACTCCTTCCATCAGGACAACGCAGTCCCCTGTAGAAATGAGTGAACAACGAGTCTTTGTGCCTCTGGGTGCAGGTCTACTACTACTACACGCTTTGCCCCAATGGCACACTGCTTAGGAGCTTGCTGACTTGACAGTATCACTATGCCTCCATCATGCCTTCTCGGACCCTCCCATGAGGTGTTAAATTGAGCAAGATGAACGCTTTGACGCTTATCCTTTTTTGATTTGGGCTTTGTTCCCTTGTTCAATCATCCAGCCCAGCGTAAAGTCGTCAACACGTCTTTCCGAAGAGTGCCAAGACATGATGCACAAGGTCTCGCCAGTGCACGGTATACCATACCTTGGCGTCGGTCAGAATATTTGTGACTTCGTAGTTGGCGCTAGGCTCGATCGAATCAGCCATCGCTCCATGTAACGCGCCTGCTCTCTTAGACACTAAAGTACGTGAAGAGGCAACAGAATCGACCACGTCCCTTGAACACTTCCGGATCTCCGTGTCTTGACTCAAGAAGGTACGGTTCGTCACCCAGCAGCGACGCTAGTCGGTCGCTGTCTTCCCACTATTTGACGGACGATTTCCTGGCCAATCCCAACCACAACGCTTGCATCCAGACCCTCTTATCAACCCATACCTGTCAAGCACTGCAAGATGGCTCCAAGCAATGCGAATGCACGCTCCTACCCCAAGCGTAAGCGTGCAGCAGTATCCTACTACGATGATGGCTCCGATGGAAACGGGGCCACCGAAGCTGAGTCAGAGGCGAGTGTCGAGTCAGACGTCGAAGAAGCCCCAGCGAGAAAGGTGAGTTGCCTCTCCAGTCTCCTGGGTAGCAGCACGGCTGTGACTAACACCTGTCAGAAAGCCAAAGCCAACAACGGGACAGTAATGGTCCTCAACTCACACATCAAGCAAAAGACCTTCAACTTCATGGAACTCCCAGGAGAGCTGAAGAACAAGATCTACGACCAGGCCCTCAAACACCATAAGCCGATCATTCTTGTCACCAAAACCAGACAGCACCGCCATATCGTACAGTTTGGCAAGGACCACGACTTTGAGCGCGGCACTGCGCGGCCCCATTGGGGCTACATGGTGCATAAAGTTCCATATCGTCCGGCAACACCGATCACAAAGCCATTCATCGTTCCCAGCCTTCTCGCCGTCAGCCGCCAAGTCTACGCCGAAGCGCAGCCCATTCTCTACGGCGGCAATGTCTTCATCCTCAAGGATCCGGCAGTCCTCCATACCTTCTGCGCCAAGATCGGACCCCGGAACTGCGCAGCCTTGAAGGAGCTGGTCCTGAAGGAATACGGTTACAGCGGAGTCTCGAAAGCCATGAACCACGCCGCCTTTACGATGCTGGCTAGTGCTGGTGCCGTCAACCTGAACCGCCTACACCTAGACTGCGAGGTCCATGCGGGAGGCGGAAAGCTGCTTGCGAGACAGATGATGCGGGATGGACATTTCTGGTTCGAAGCCGTCGGCGCAGCCAAGGGAAAGCGGGACGCAGCCATTGCCATGTTGGATGCAGGGTCAAACGTAGTCATCGACGCGCATAAGTTGAAGTATAACCCGATCGGGGACAAGGCCATGGCTGTGAAGGTTAAGGAGGGGCTTCAGGAATTCCAGACTGAGCTAAGGCTGTTGCTGGAGATGGGAAGCTAGACGTCACTGGTCAGCATCCCGGTGGGATGGGCAAGCACGGATAGAGCGGGAGTATGTTATGTATGCTGGTAGCTTTAATGGGACATGTACTTCAGACTATTGGCCTACTTTGCTACCGATAACAGGCATACGAGCTATACTGGGTCAATTGAGGTACTCGGCAGCTTCTACCGACCAGAGGGAGGAGATGAGGGAAGCTTCAGTCTGGCTCAGGGCAGGTTTATCTTGTCATATTAGCTACACAGAATTTGATAGCTACACAGGATTCAATACTTATCGAAGGGCGCTGCATCCTCCAGCTATACTCACAAATCGCCGTTATGGTTATCACTCACATCGACACCGCCCATTCCGCTAAAACCCCCCCCACCTTCCTCCTTCATCCCATCCCCCCAGGCACACAACCCTCCCCCCGACCACATAGCCAATCTCCCAAGCCAAGCCTACCAGCCAGTCACCTCAATCGACAGCGTCGATCCGCCCTCAAAGTAGCCCCCTCGAGAGGACTCCAAATCCGCATGACAACTCACCGAAGGAAGCATCGCTTCCCGATCTCATTACCTTCATTTTTTCAATTCTTCCTATCTGATCAGTTTTGTATCGAAAGGTCTACCTAGACGCTCATTTGAGCATCTAAACTCGCCATCATTCCAATCTCCATACCGCACGGGAGACCAGTCGAGAAAACATCGGTTTCAGGGCCAGATGTAGAAGTGATCCCTTGCTGTTGTATCTTGATGTTGAAGTCAACTCCGCTGTCAATATAATGGTAGCGATGATAGTAGGATCTGTTCCCGTGGGGGTGAAAAATATTAAAAGAGGAGTGGGTGCCTAAAATGGTTTCCTTCATAAATACATTGGTGGATCTTAGATACACACAAACGGTTTGCCGTTTCGGCAAAGAGCCAAAATTGGTCTTAAAGCCTACTGGCAACACGGGAAGACGTTTCAGCGTCGATACAACCGATCAACTGGCTCTCGCCTCTCGACATAGTCATCCTCTGAGTCACTCCAGAAGCGTCGTCGACGGCCGCCGACGACTATCCATTCATACTTGCCGTTGCTGAGCGGAGGCCCGCGGTTTATACCGTTGCCGGCGCCGTAATATTCTCGGTCATGAGCCTGGGTCTCCTTGCGATGCGAGTCTAGCTCGCCCCATTCTTGCTTGCTGATCTCCCACTGAAGCTTCTGCTTCTGCCACTCTTTTTCGTGTCGGTTCCCCCTCCTTTATCGTTCGCGTGGATTGAGCTCGCAAAAAGGCGTGTCATCATCTGATTCATGCTTCTGGTAATACCCGCTTGTTAGCATATCCCCAATATCTTGGAAAAGATTGTAGAACCCACCGTTGGCTCTTGCCACATATAATCGTAGTAAAGATCGCGTCGAGCTGGCGTGCTTTGCCCTCCGTGCCCCACCACCACGGCCGCTTCCTCCAAATAATTCTTATGGCCTGACCTGGACCAGCAGCCGTAGTGGTCGGAGCTATGCTCAAGGCGTTGAGTAGCTGCTCTACAAGTCTGATCAGCAGCAGAAACAGAGATGCTGAGCTACCATGACTCCACTCGTGAGGCCGGGCTTTTTGTCGTCAGCGGCAATCGGCGCCACGGTGCGATGACCGTTCCGATCGAGAAGAAAAGAGGAACGGAATTGCGTGCATGAGTCAAGGTGCTGTGGAGAATAACAGTAAATGCCAAAGTTGATGGAATCAGTGACTAAAAGATGAAGCCAGATGTATGCTGATTCGAGAATCTGTGGACGAGACGAGAAACAGAGATTCTACTCGCAGCTTCTCAATGCGAGGACAGTAGAGCGGCAGTTTCGAAAATTTCCTTCAGGCAAGATAGTGGATATACGATACGTGCGCACGTAGGCACGTAGGTTGCCGCACCAGCATTTCTACTACGGCGCAACGTATTGATGAAGATGTTCTGTCCCGAAACAAGAGCCTTCCAGGGCAAGGCTATCCTCGTAAGAAATCAACAACCTTGCCGATGGACGGTAAGCTGATGAATGGTTACGCAGAAGCTTCACAAAGTCTTGTCCCAGTGCTTGTGTACGAGTTGGAGTCCAGAAGCAAGGGACCTGCGCCCTGAGGACATTGTAAAGTCAGAGGCCAAGGAAAGTTGCATTCGGTTAGTAAACTGGGCACAGCCCAGCGGTTGGACGTCGAATGGCGACATCGAAGCAGAAGCGTTGATTGAAGTAGTTGTATCGGAGTAAAGTAGTGCCGGCGCTTCGCTAGACACTCGCCGCTTTATCCTCAGCGCTGACGCTCTTGGCCAAGTCTGGAATACTAAGTACATTTCCTGCCAGACCACCTGTTGTGAGAGATCAACGTTCGACGGCCTTTGAACAACACTGTAAGATCTTTATCGAGCCATGTTGACTGCAGATGACACACCTGCCCCTAAAAGTAGCCTTTCTCTACCTCCGGAGCTTGCCGCCATCATCCTTTCTCAGGCGCCCGAAGCTTGAGGAGCCTCATTCTCTCTGCTCCTTGCTTCTATCATGGCTTTTTTGCGACTTCAAGACTCATATTGCATGCCGTGCTCTTCAATGAGTTTGGATCAGCCTTGTTACCTATAGTTTTAGCAATACAT
>JAABUJ010007092.1_pt1 | contig 10581 bp, 12 predicted proteins | sample 5559131 | NCBI WGS metagenome assembly JAABUJ01 (sample SAMN10711875, study PRJNA513366) | rock metagenome | isolation source: Antarctica rocks | place: Antarctica: Victoria Land, Mt New Zealand nord | collected 2016-01-07 | reverse complement strand
AGGCGCTGTAGCACCCGAATAGATGCCCCGTCAGTCGCCGGGCCGTAGAACAACTCACACGCCACAGCGCGCTCGATGCCCTGCTCGACCTGCGCGCGTGTAAAGACCACACAGCGCCGGACCATGCGTGACTCAACTGCATACATCATAGCCGTACGTCCCCCCCCTATCAATTTTAGCCGCCGCGCTCTCAGCCGGCAGGCTTGCATGCATGAGGCAGCGCCCAGTATAGCCGTAGCCTATGGTCGAGCACGCGCACGTACCCGACGTGTTGCCGACGTAGAGTAAGCCGGCGTCGATCAGGATAAAGCGCGGATCAGCCGCCCCCTGCTGTATCATCGGGGCAGGGGTAGCCGCTGAGGTCTTGGACTGACTTCTCACCGTGGTTACTCCTTATGGGCCGGCGAGAGCGGTTGCAACGCTTTCGCCGGCTATTTACTTGCCGTTGGTTACTCGCCGCGCGGCTCTTCGACGTCCGCGCGCCGTATCTCATCTAGCCGCTGCTTAATGAGTTGACGAAGCATCACGGCCGGCTCGACCAAGCTATCAGCCGCCAACCTCTCGACCTCCTCGCCCAACTCGCGCGGCAGGCGCACCATAGCCCGCCACTCCATACTCTTAGCCCTCCTGCTTTCACTCACAGCGCACCTCCTTAGCTCAAGTATGTCGTAGTGCGCTGTTGCCAGTATAGCGCATACAGCATATTAAATGCGCTCAACAATGCTATGCTATGCTTAGAGCGCAACGTACCAACTTTAGGATGTGGATAAGTACAGCAATAGGCCAGCAAGTGCGGGTATCATGCTGGTATGCGTCAATATAGCAGCGGGGAGGAGTGCTCCATGATTGCACAGCTAGAACAATCTTCAGAGTTAGGGGCGAAGATACGTACCGCGCGTCTACATAACGGGTTTAGCCAGCAGCGCCTAGCGGACAAACTAGGCGCACACGTCGTGATGATCCAGCGTTGGGAAGCTGGTAGGAACGTGCCTCAACTCCAATACCGGCGCAAGCTATGGGATCTCCTGGGCCTCACGCCCGACGACTTCGACCCGCCACCTACCGGGAGTCACAGCCAAGAGGCTCCCGCTGGAAACGTCGAGGGCTTCGCAAATGGCGAGCAGCCTACAACCTGGGGAGAGCTTATCTCAGCGGCCGTTAACTCTTTTCAGGCAAACATACCCCTGTCACAAAGGCTCGAGCTTGAACGTACATTGCAAGACGGCCTAAGAAATCTTGAAAATCAAGACGCTGACCTTGCCAGCCGTATACGCGGCGATCTAATCGACCCTAATCACCAGACGATGCGCTTCTTTATGTCGGTAGCTTTTGCCTTTAGTTCCTACCTGGCAAACCGCCATAACGCTACGGCCACAGCCGACCTTGAAACGACTATAAACCAACTCGACCTGAGCGCCGCGTAGAACAGCGAGGTAGTAGACATGACGGACGTTGCACGGTACGGCGAGGTGATCGACGCCGGCGATGTACACACCAGCGGGGGGCACTCTCTCGCCCTGGCTGCTGGGACTAGACTGGAATACCTCGCGCAGAAGATCAACGCGGAGCATGCGCAGTGCGCGCATGCCTACCAGGAGGCGCAGCGGCAGGCGCACACCATGTTAGAGCGGGCGCTCACCGTAGGTGAAGCACTAAACGAGGCGCGGGAAACCGTTGGGAAAGGCAATTGGACTGCCTGGCTTGCCGACAACTGCCCAGGAGTTCAGCGCGCGCAAGCCTACAAGTACATGCAGTTGGCGCACGCAACCACAGCCGGCCAACTCAACGTATCTTCCGATGGACACATGAGCATCAACGCTGCCATGCGCCTTATCGCCGCTCCCAAGAGTGATGCGTCTAACGACGGGGGTGGGCAGATCGCTAGCGCCACTGAGGACGCGGACGGCACCCTAAGTACGCCTGAGATGATGGTAGGCGCCGCGCGGCAGAACGTGGACGATAAGGCGTACCGCGGCTGGGGAGCCGGCCGGCGTCGTCTTAGTGAGTGGCGCGACGCACTCGACGCGTTAGGCGATGACGAGTGGCGCGACGTGACACGCGAACTCGACGCGCACTTCGAGGCGTACCAGAAAGCCGTAAAGGATGCGTGCGCCGTGTCGTGACGCGCGCCCAATGGATAACACGAAGCGCCGCCTCCGGGTGGAACTGAGGGCGGCGCCAAGTGTGGAAGGAGTTGTACCTTGCTACCCTATGATAACGCACGCGCCGGCGCGCGGCAATCCCCCATTGTGCACACTTCGCCGGCACACCGTACGGCGACGCCACGCGAAGTGCTCGAAACGCGTTACCGGCACGCCCAGGCGACGCGACGCGCGCATGGCGGTGCGTCATGATCGCGCAACACGAAACGTACGTCAGCGCTCAGTCGCGCGTGATCGGGGCAAATCTCGCACTCACGACGTTACTCGCCGAACGGCGCACGCTGAACGGTGATGCGATATGGGAAGCGGTGTGCACGTTCGACCGCGTGACGCAGCGCGTCAGTGATGGCGTGGACGGCGAGCTGCGCGCCATGATCCACGCCGCCGCCACTGACGCCGCGGCCGGGTATCTCCGCGCGGCGCTCGCTGCCCTATGGCAGGCCGGCGCGGTAGGGGGGGCGCTCGATGTACCGACGCGCCCCGCGCGGAAAGCCGCACGCACGGCCGCGCGGGGCGCGCTCACGGAAACACTAAAATCCGCGCGTACGTTCTTCAAGGGTGAGATGCCCCCGGTGTTGCGTCCGGGAGCGTCCGATCATGTCGTGCTTCTCGTCGCGTTCAATGCGCTGATCGACACTGTGGACCATGACGCGGCGATAACGGCCCGTGCTGAGTGGTGGGAGGCTACCGGCTACGATCCCGACGAGCCTGATGTGGAGCCCACGCCCATAAAGGGGGAGCGCCGGCGTGGCGGCACCGATGGGGGCCGTCCCGGCAAACGGGGCGACGAACACCGGGCTATACCGGGCACGTCGTGCTACCTGGGTGACGAGTGCATTTATGAACTGCGCGGCGGCGGCGAGGGTGATGAGGATGCGCGGCACCCCGTCATTCCTTGGCGTCCCTACGTCCTGGGGAGCACCTACATCGAAGGCGACGAGGCGGGCAAGCGCGTCACTTTTCGTATCGCCCTCAACGCGGACGGTTCCGACGTCCGCCTCATCCCTGCCCCCACGGTAAAAGATGCGACGTGTTGGGAGCACTGGTCAGAGGCGAAAGGGTACGCCGGCCGGCGCGAGCGCGATATTCTCTACAATACCGTCCTGATGCTGGCCGCAGACCAACCGCGCACCATCGGGCACAATGCCACGGGGTGGCATCAGATTGATTGGCTGTGGATCTATCTGACAGGAGAGGCGTGCATCGGCGCGGCCGGCCCGGTGGAGGGGATCGCTGTGCAACTCACCGGCGTCCTGGGGCGCTACCGGCTGCCGATGCCTCCCCCGATCGGCGGCGAGGAGGGGAGGGCGGCGCTCCGGGCGGCCGTCGATCTGCTGTATCTCGCCCCGCTCTCTATCACGGCTCCCCTCTTTGGCGCGGCCTGGCTCGCCCCGTTGCGCGAGGCGCTGGGCGAGGAGGCGCCCGACTTCACACCCTGGCTGCATGGGCCGTCCGGGGTGTTCAAGAGTGAGTTGAACGCCCTAGCCCAGGCGCACTACGGCCCGTTCACGGCCGATACGCTGCCCGCCAGCTTTGCCGACTCCGGCCCCGGCCAGGAAAAGGTACTCCATGGGGCGAAAGACGCGTTCTGTGCCGTGGAGGATTACCACCCCGCGCATAGCCCCGCGGACGCGGCCGCCATGGCAAAGACGGCGCAACGCCTCTTGCGTGCGATGGGCAACGGGATAGGGCGCAACCTCTCCACGCGCGACGGCGGGCTACGCGCGGACAAGCCGCCGCGGTGCGTGCCCGGCGCGACGGGGGAGCTGCTGCCTGCTGGGCACTCATCACTTGCCCGCGCCTTCGCTGTCCCCGTCGAACCGGGGGCCGTCGATACCGCCCGACTGAGCGTGGCACAGGAACGGCGCGATGAGCTGGCCGTTGCCCTAGCCGTCTACATCCAGTGGCTAGCCGGCCGCATGGACGATGGCGGGCCGGATGGCCTGCACGCGCAACTCCCACGCCGCTACCGTGAACTGCGCGCGCGGGCGCAGCAGGCGGGCAGCCATGCGCGCGGACCCGGCCAGGTAGCGCACCTGTTCATGGGGCTTGAGACATTCCTCGATGTCGCATGCGACGCCGGCGTGCTCGACGGCGAGGAGTACATGGCGTTGCTGGCCGGCGCCTGGGATGCGTTGCTGGCGCTGGCTGCGGATCAGGCGCGCGAGCTAGCCGGCGAGTCGCCCGTCGAGCGATTCATGGCTCTGCTGGACGATGGGCTCGTCAGCAAGCGAGCGTACCTCACCGGAAAAGACGGCGGGGCGCCCGACGATCCGCTCGTATGGGGATGGGAGCCCGACTCCATGAACCCCGGCCAGTACCGCCATGGAGCTGGCACGCGCCTGGGTGTCGTCACTGACGACTGGCTATTGCTGATCCCCGAAGAGACATACCGCTACGTCGCCACGGCCGCGCATGCCGCCGGCGAGGAGTTCCCCGGCCAGCTACAAACGCTCACCAAGCGTCTTGACGAGGCCGGCATGATCCAGACGGAAGCGAGCGGCCGGCAACGCACCCCGCGGGAGTTCATCGACGGTAAAAGGCAGCGCGTTATCAAGCTATCGCGCGCCCGCACACACCACCTCAAAAGTGAGTCCAGTGAGTCCAGTGAGTCCAAGGACGCCGCTACAGGCGTGAATAGGACTCACTTGGTGGACTCACTTGGGGGTGAAGGGAACAAAGTGAGTCCACCAAGTGAGTCCAGCGCAGGCGTGAATGGGGATCATCTGGACTCACTGGACTCACTGGACTCACTTTCTAAGCACTACGCGGGGGTGCGCGCGCGAGATACGGAGTGCGATGGAGAAGCCGGCATGGTCGGTGCCGGGGAGGGCACAGCGCCGCCCGATACGTGTCTATGGTGCCATGAGCCGAGTCCTGGCGGGGTGTGCTGTGAACCGTGCAGGGAACGGCAGGCGCACCCGTCGAGCCGCGGGGGCGTGATCGACGCTGGCGCGGGCGAGGAGGTGTCACTGTGAACGTATTCGAGCGCATCATCGTCGCCGACGTAGACGAGGAGCGCGCCCTAACGGGGGGCGCGCGCGGGCGCGCCAGGAAGAAGCACGGCCGCCAATCCCGGCAAGAGCGCATGCTACGGCGCCGTACCGAGCGCCTGGCCTACGCGATCGGGGCCGTAGCCGCCGCCGCCCTTCTACTCCACGAGCAGGCCGACTATTCACGCGGGGTACAGGAGCGGCAGCTAAGGCAGATCGCGGGCACGCTAGAAACCCTGTTCGACAGCATGCGAGCCGAGCTTGCGCCGCTGATCGCCGACGATGAAGAGATAGACACGCCGCGCGGCGAGATCGAGCCGCTGATCGCCGACGATGGGGGAATAGAACCGCCATACACGATAGTCGCAGAGGAGGCGAGTTAATGACCATTCCACCACAGGTACGAGCGGCATGGTTTGGCGACGGCTGCCCGGCCGCGCTCGCCGACGCCGCGGCGACGCGTTACGCGGCCGCACTGGGCACGCGGCTAGGCAGCTCCCCCGGATCGACAGGGCGACGGCTCATGGATGAGCTGCGGCCGCGCGGCATGGCTCCACGAGAGAGTGTCCCGGACTGGCCCGCCGTCGCGTCGCGGGGTAACGCGGTCACGGACCTGTCACGGATTGAACCGTCCGCTCCCACCAACGGCTCATACATTCACGCCTATGACAAGAACGGCCAGTACCTCGTCGCGTGCAGTTCGCTCGAGCTTGGCATGGGTGGCCTAACGCACGAGGTAGCCCCGACGTTCGACAAGCGGATACCGGGATACTGGCGGTTTGATGACGCCTGGTACCTCACACCGGAAGCGGCCTACCTCCGCGAGAGTGACGCGCTCGATCAGCCGAGCGAGGCGTACATGTGGACGCGCCACGGCCGCGCGCTGGTCAAGTGGTACGAGTGCCTACGCGATGCGCGTATCGTGCTCATGGCTGACGAGAGCGAGCCGGGCGATCTCGCCTACACGACACTCAAACAAACGTACCGCGTGGCGATTGGTTGGCTCGCCGGCTATTGGTTCAACCCCCACGATGACCGCTACCGGCCGGAAACCGGTGGCTACGCGTCGGCGCTCTACCGGCCCGATTGGCGACACACGATCATCAGCCAGGCGCGGGCGACGATGCGGCGCACGCTGGACAAGATAGCGGCCGATGCGGACGTGGTAGCGGTGCATATCGACCAGATCTACATCGTGAGCGACGAGCCGGACGCGCGCGCCGCGTGCCCGGCCGGGCTCACGCTGGGAGCGGGCTTGGGGCAATGGAAAGTGCGCTACAGCGGCGTCCCGCTCGATGTGTGCCGGCCACACCTCCATGCCGGCGCGCGCCCGCTCGCCCTCGATGACGCGTGCGAGGAGTGGGAGCAAGAGGGGGTGAACGATGGCAACGATTAAAGAGGCCCTCGATAGCCTCTACGCGCGCGCCGGCGACGTGCAGCGCACCGTGACCATGCGCGAGTTTCTGAGCAGCCACGGGTCGAACGCGAGCGCCGCCGCCGCGCTGGCCGGCACCGACGACAGGAAGAGCAAGGGGTATAAGGCGGCGATCCGCAACGTGCAGCGGTATGCGAACTTCATGGCCGGCAAGGAGGGGAAGCAGAGCCGCAACCCGGATAACGTGACGGTCAAGACACTGACGCGCGCCACGCAGGCACAGGGCCGCGCGCGAGCAAAGCGTAACGGGATCATGGTCAAGAAGTTCAAGGGCAAGATCAAGACATCACCCAAGAAGAAGCGGGGCAAGCGTGAGGGGTCATTCGACGCCGGTGATGAGAACCGCACGCGGGGTATTCAGAACATACAGATTCCTGGCGCCGCACTCGACAAAGACGTACTCGACGGCGATACACGCGGGTTCAGTGATGCGTTCCTGGACGCCTACGGGGCCGGTCCGATCGGGGAGATCTACGACATTGACGATCTCGAGCTCGAGTACGGCGACGGGCAGGACGATGGTGAAGGGGATGACTGAGCATGTACCATCTGACGCAAAGGGGCAGCCGCATCCCGGCGAGCACTACCGCGCCGGCGGCGGCTACCATCACGGCGCGCGGTGGATGCCTGGCGGTGGCGCGTGGGGCGCGGGTGGTCATTATGAGGGCGGCACGCCGCATCTTGTCACGCCGGCCGGCGTCGCGATCGCGGGCCAGCATCGCGGGAAGCGTATTGCTAGACAAAAGGGCCGCACCAAGGCACAGGAACTAGACGCCCGCGCCGCGCAACACAGCCGGCGCATGGAGGACAACGCCTATCGCGCCGACTACGAACGGGAAGCGGCGAGCTACGGCCAGGACGCCCGCGCCGACTACGAACGGGAAGCGGCGAGCTACGGCCAGGACGCCCGCGCCGACTTCCGGCGGTGGGTCAAGGAGCAGGGCGGCATCCGGCCAGATCGCAAGCGGGCCGTGGGTGACAAGTACGATCCCAGGAAACGCGACGAGTACGCGACGCTGCCACAGTTCGCGAAGAACTCCAAGAGCGGCACCACGCTTGACGATATGGCAATGCGCGCGGGTGAGTCGTTCCCCGGCCTCGGCATTGAAACGGAGAGCGATCTTGCCGCCTACCTGCACACGATGGATACGGGCAGCAGCGGCCGGGGCGGCGGCCGCCGCTATAGGCCGGAGAGGGTCAAGGCGCGCGCGGCGCCCGCCCTCTCGGCACAGGAGTTTCACGCGTTGGCCTATCAGGGCGGGAACGATGAGTATGCTTTCTGATACGACGCCGCGAGGCGGCGCGGGCGCGGGTCAGTGGATAGCCGGACGGTAACGGGCGCATCTGGTGATGTAGGCTTTTAGAGAGAGAACCTTGACAGAGAGAAAGAGGGTTAGAAATGGCAGGTAATAACTGGTGGGACAACACGCCGTCGAGCGCGTACGGCGCCTATGCCGGCAACTTCAACGGCTATCAGGACACTGAGAAAGGCAACGTCTACTCGTTCGCACAGGGCACGCCGCTGGGGCTACCGAGCGCGGCGACGTACGATCCGAACTACTCCACGCAGTACAGCGCGGTGTACGACACGCCGAGCGGCAAGGCGTATAACTTCATGCACATCGCCAACCGGCTCTACGGCCAAAAGACGCCGGTGCCGGAGCCGGCCGGGTTCCACTTCGCTGATGTGGTCCACCTGCCGGGCTCCTACACCGGGACCACCGTGACCGGCCTCCAGCACTCCTTCGTCGAGGTGGACGCGCCGGGGACCGGCGTGGCGGAACTCGGCGTCTATGACACGGCGGCGCATGCGTTCCAGCGCGACGCCGGCGGTGACATTGCCCCCGGCTCCTGGGCGCACATTTTCCAAATGGCTAATGGCGGGCAGCCAGCAGCCGGCGTCGGCTCTGGCTCATCCGGCGGCGGGTTGCCGCAGGGCGGCATTGACAATGTGCCGATCCTCGGCGGTATCGTCCGGGGCGGCGGCGACACAGCGGGCGCTGTGTCAAACGCTCCGGGCGCAGCAGCGGGGGCAGCGGGGGCCGTTATCGGCGGCACGATCGGCCCTGTGGTACATCAGGCTGGCCTGACACTACAGCGCGCGGGCCTGGCCGCCGGCCTGGCCGCCGCCGGCGTCCTCGCGCTGGCGCTGGCGGCGCGGAAGCAGATCGCGGCCGGGGCTGAAATGGCGGCGATGGCTTAGTGGTCACTGCGTCGCCCAGCCAGGGGAGCCCCTATGCAGGTGTCTGCATAGGGGCTCCCCACACTTTTAAGAGGGGGCGGGTTAGCCTTTGCGTCCGAAGATGCGGGTGAGTAGGGAGGGGTGGCGCCGCTCGTGGGCTTGACCCTCTTCGACGCTAGCAACGGGGCGCGGATCGACGGCGAGCGGGGCAGCCGGCACGTCGCCGGTAGTGGCGCCCGGCACGCCGCCGGCGGTGGTGGCCAGCTGCTGTCCTTGGCGCTGGGCATCTTCAAGCTGGGCGAGGTGGGCGCGGACGTCGGCGAGCGCGGCGGCCTGCTGCTGCTGGGCGTCCTCGACGTCGTGCAGGCGCTGGGCATAGGCGAGGGCGACAAGAGCATAGAGCCTAATAGGGGACGATAGGGTATCAGGGGCTACCAGTGCCGTCGAAGGTTCCCCGTCAGCGGGCGCATCGTTGGCAGCCGCGGCGTCCCCATCGCTCCCGGTGCTGGCAGGCGTGCCGGGCATGGTCTCGACGGCGCGGGCCTGATCGGCGAGCCAGGCGTCGATGTCGGCGCGGGTGAAGATCAACTCAGGGCCGTAGAGGCCGGGCCGGTAGTGGCGGGGGAGCTTGCCCTGGCGGACGACGCGGCGCAGAGTCGCGGGGGCGCGGCCGGCATAGGAAGCGGCTTGGTCGAGGTCGAGTGCGGCGGCGGGATCGGGGGCACGCTCATCGGTTGCCGGCGGCTGGTCGATGGGGACACGCTCATCGGTTGCCGGCGGCGGCGCTTGGTAGGGGGGCGTGGTGCTATCGCTTGTGCTCATGGTGCGCAGTGTAGCGCAGCGCTCATGCCCATGGGTAGGTAAGGGTGCGCGACGCATGGGGAGGGCAACACGGGTTGACGCGATTAGGGGGCAGCGGAAAGGCTAGCATCCGCGTGAAATCGCTCGTACAGGGACCATATATCTCTTCCACTAGCCGTGATAATCCGCTCGTACAGTTGAACAAGTTCATGGGCGCGCAGTACTGCGGCCCCGGCCTGGTCAACTTTAAGGAGATGCGCACTCCAGGGGTAGGAGTTGGTAGAACCGAAAGCCTCTACAAGTTCGGCATACTCCATCTCAGCAATAACGCGGTGGCGATCAGCCAAATATAGCAGCTTCTCAGAATGGGTCAGCGCGGCGACGCTGACCCCGGCCGCATCGTTGCTAGGCTGGTCAGCGGGCGGGGTGCTATCACTGTTGCTCATGGTGCACAGTGTAGCGCAGTGGTGCGCAGGGTAGGGGATGATGGATCGGCCTCACAGTGGCAGCGCCCCTGGAACATAGCCTGCCGCCACCGTACCAACCGAGTTGGAAACGGCAATGCAAACCACCTTCTTAATCTTGTCCATAAGCCCTTCTTTCTTTTCACCTTCTTGTGCAAACCAAGTGGCTGCAAACAGTGCGATGAGCGTAAGAGGCGCCATGATGAACACGAGTGGAACGTTGCAAGATGCCACCGCTGGTGGGGCTGCCAGTGTGAGGCCGTAACTACGAGTATAGCAGCAGGATGAGGGGCAAGGGGCCGGGCGAGCGCGGCCGGCGAGGGGTGCGCACGGCTCATCGTTGACGGGCGGCACAGGGATAGGTGGGGGGCGTGCTAACCGGCTGTAAGCCGGGTGCTAGGGGGCAACTAGTAGGGCGCTAGGGTAGTGCTTGCGGTGCAAGCGGGCTGGTAGCAGGGAGGTAGCACGCTGTAGGGGCGAAATGGGGCCGCTGCAAGCAGCTTGCAAGCAGGCTTTATCCTGGGTGAGCGCGCGGGGGGGGCTA
>JAABUJ010007091.1_pt1 | contig 10582 bp, 8 predicted proteins | sample 5559131 | NCBI WGS metagenome assembly JAABUJ01 (sample SAMN10711875, study PRJNA513366) | rock metagenome | isolation source: Antarctica rocks | place: Antarctica: Victoria Land, Mt New Zealand nord | collected 2016-01-07 | reverse complement strand
TAATATATCTTGCGACTGTGTAATTTATCCCTATATGGCTAGTTAAGGTGTAATTTATTATGACTAATATATCAATAAGCTTCCGCATTTTTGAGCCCTAGCCCTGACCTTACCCATAATGGCTAGCTCCACCCGCGTGCGGGTACCCGCGCAGGTTGTAGGTAGGGTTGGTCCATGCACAAATCTGACTCAATCTGACATGGACCCTAGCGCAGGTTTGGGTCAAGTGCACTTTTTTCCAACCTGACCCGACCCTACACCCAGCCTAATGAGAAAGAATATTTTTATTATAAATATTAAATAAAAATTAAAATTAACTATTTAGCTGTAAAGAAGAATGCTGTGATCATTGTGATTCTTAAAAACATAAATGATTAATAAAAAGTGAAGAATCTTGTTAAATTGTAAAATAATAATAAAAGAAAAAAAATAACAGTCATTATAAGAACTGACTGAGATAGAAAGACAGCAGAGAATATCATTACAGTAAGTGAGAAGTCAGCAGAGAAAAAAGTTATAAAAAAGAAAAATAAATTTAAGTATTAAATATAAATTTATTTTTTTTCTTTATTGATTTCTAATGTCTTTGCTAATAAATATCAGAGAACAGCTACTGTAATATATAAAAAGAATGCAGATCAATGTGTAAAGACTTTAAAGAATATTGATTATATATTAAATGTTATTGTTATTCATTATCAATGTAATAACAAGACATATCTCAATTATAATTACTACTATCTTTCTCATAACAGCATTCATAAAACTCTCAACTCTGCAGCTATTTAAATGTAAGCAAAGACTGTTAATAAAAGTAAAGTAACAATTTATGCATTATTCATCAGCATAAAAATCATGTTAGCTGATCAGTTAAAGAAAAGAATCTCATTATTAATTATATTATCTTCTCTCTTTTTTATGTTGTCAATATTTACAACATCTTCATCATCTTATCTCATTCAAATTTACACTTTCTCATCAACATTAACATCAGCATCAGAAATCCTTACTTTTACAGTTTTTTTCAGTGATGTTAAGACTATATTAAAATTATTAACTTTATTAATTGCAACATTACAGCATTCTTCTTCTTCTTTACAGTTTTCATAGTCTTCACAATCTTCACATTACATTTTATATATCTTAACTCAATACTCTTCTTCTTCATCTTCTTCTTAACTGCTTTCTTCACAATTCATATCTTCACTGTCTTCTTCATCATCTTTATTATTTTCACTGTCTTCATTATCTTCATCACAGACTTTATAATCTTCATAAAAGACACATTTTATTACATCTTCATCAGCACTGTCTACAGTATCATTTATTAGCAGTTTATTTGACTTAAGCACTGATTCTAAAACATAACTGCAGAACTTCTTTACTTAATTTGAATAAAAACATTTTATTTTAAAGACATAATTAATGAATTATTGTAATATTCTTTTAAAAGAGATATACAATTTACAGAGTATACAGCTAATCACTGAGTAGATATAAAGAGAATTAAGCATTTCAGTTAATCTTAAATAATAGTTAAAGAAAGTTTTACATTCATATTAAAAGAAAAAAAGACATGTAATAATTACAGAGATTTATTTTACAGAGATTTATAATTTTAAGAAGAAGCAGAAAGCATTGTAAGTGTTAAAGATAATGAGAAATGATAGTTAATTCATTATAATAATATATTTATATACAATTAATAAAGCTATTTTAAAAATATCTCTTTAAATTATCTTCTGCCTTATACTTCTGTACAATCATATAAATAAATGCTGAAAACTTATTTTTAAATCTCTTCATCAATGTCTTATGTCTTTACATTCATATCTTTAACTCATTAAACAACTTCTTGATAAAGTTGTAGTCTAATAAATAGAAAGAAAAAAATGCAAAAATGACATTAATTTTATAATATATAGCTGTAAGCTTTTGTCACTGAGATTAGCAATAGCAATAGCAAGAATACTTATATTAATATAAAGATTTATCTCTGAACAATGTATTTCACAATTATTTATGCATAGAACACTGTGTAACTCTAAAAATTACTTATATAAAGATAAGATTTTCTTTTAAATGAAAGTATTAAACATTTTTTTATTCATTTTCTTTTTATAAATCTCTCAAGCAATATAGTCATCAATTATATATGCTGAAAAAATGTTGTAATGCTTTTCTTTCTGAAAGAACTTCTTTATGACTGCTTACTTTTTTATAACAGCTTAGTTAAATTTTCTGTCTGCAATATAAAGATTGACAGCACTTTTATCAATAAAGATTAGCTAATTAGTATGTTAGTTACTTAGCTGCATCATTTAATTATTATAGATCTTTTAAAAGTGTTTAATAACTTATTTTTAACATTAAAAATTATCTTTTTAATAACAATAACAGTGACAAAAAAATGCTTATCTGCTTTCTTGATTAATCAGTTCATTTAATGATGAGATTAACAGTATTAATGTTGATTTAAATCTCATACTTATATTAAATATATCTTTACATTTGTTGAGAAGTGGTGTTCTAGCTGCTTCTATGAAGTGAGATAGAACTAGTGTCAGAGGCTGAGTAAAGACTCTACTCACATTGACTGCAGTCAACATTCTTTTTACTTCTTCTGTAACTCTCTTGATCAAGACATGCTCATAGACAACATAGTTTAGGGATTTCACTAGACAGCATAGTATAGCATGAGTATTCATTTCTTTGAATAGATTATGAGCTCAGTTAGCAAGAAGCTTTTCAGAGAAAGTGCATACTTCTAGTGTATGTAACAGCTGAGTTCACAGACTTTTAAGATTCACAATGAGTTCAGCTTTAGCAGTGTTACTGACTATTGAGATTTGTGATAAATCTGACTCTAGTGAAATCAGCACAGTGATGACAGCTTAATACACATCTGTTAGACAAACAAGCACCTTCAGTAGCTGAGTACATTTGACTTAAAAGATTCAAGAAGAATCAGTCTCAGCAAAAATCAACACTTACAGTTGCTCACAGAAGCACTGTTCTTTGACAGCTTGATATGTGTCTTCAGTAGACAAACAAGCATTCACAGTTGCTCAGAGAGCACTGTTCATTGACAGCTTAATATGAGTCATTGAGATGAATAAGCACTATTATCTCACAGAATAAGAGGCATAAAAGCTTTCTATTTGTTTTATTTACATTATCTTTGATGCATACATCATTACTTTACTTTATTCACTTCTTATACTACATGTCAACTATCATCACAATGAACTTCAACAACTTCTTTGTAAAGCAACAATTCATCTCAATTCTTACTCACAAGAACTGCAATCAATGATTTATTCTTATGAAAAGATGACTGATAAAAGAAGATCTATGAAATGTTGTTGAAATCTTAGCAGTCAACACTTCTGTCAGCAAATTCTTAGCTGTATTTTTTCTCAGCAATCTTGACTTCAGAAGTCAGAAAACTGACATAAAGACTTTATATTGATTTACTATCTGCATCAATGTAGATAATTAAGAATATCTGATGAACAAGATCAGCACAAAGAATGTTTGAAATGTGCTAAAGTTTAAATATAAGAAGAAGTTACAGATAACTGAAAGACAATATTTGACAGAGTTTGTTGAGTATAAGATGTCAGAGAACATGTTCATTAAAGAAGTATGAATTTATCTGAGCAAACTCAGCAGAAAGATCACTGCAACTCAGTCTGACATAATCAGATTGTTTAAATCAGAATAACAGTTTTAGACACTGCTTTAAGTGCTGCTGAACAAATATGTTGTGATCTGTAATATCATTGACACTCAAAATAATTTAGACATCAAGAGAGATCTGTAAAAGCTTCAGAAGAAAGAGACACAGCTTAAGGCTGATAAGACTGTCATTGTCTTGTGAATAGATAAACAAAAAGAAGATTAATGTTTAATGAATCAGAACTGTAGTTCATTGAATCATTACACAATCAATATTAAGCAACACTATTGCAGATCATTCAGCTCTGACAGTGATCATTCTTCTTATTATTTCATCAAGTACTTTCTTTGCAACAACTTTCACTTCATAAAAGATTGCAAATTTCTTTCTGACATTAAGCAAGACACTTAAAAGAGAGCAAGCAGATCAATTACAGTTAAGCTGTGTAGATTGACTGCAGTTAACTTGTATCAGAAGTCAGTTTATAAAGATAAAGAAAAGAGATACAGAGTCTTTGATGCAGAAGTCAGTAACAGTAATGACAATGACTTCTTCTCTGAATTTAATGAGAAAGAGAAAGTCAGCAATGAAATTGCTGCTCTGTTTAAGAAGACTGTCAGTAAGATGCTTAAATCTGAATGAATTACAGATTCTGAATTCTTCTTGCACATAACTGATCAACTTTAACTCTTCAGTGACTCTCTTATATGAATGAGATGTCAGCAAATTAAAGTTAAGAAAGAACATTTATACTCTTACTATTGTGAAGTGATCATTATGCAAGTTAGATCAGAAAATTCTATAAGACTGAGTTCAACACTTTATATGTCTGAACTTGAGGTCAATCTTCTCTCAAGAAAGCAGATGTGCAAAATGAAACTGCATAAGAGCTTTAATCAACACTATCTTTAAATGTATAATAAGCATAACAAAACTATAATAGAAGCATCAGAGCAAGATGAAGTCTATATAGTTAAGTATATTGTAAAGAGTCTTAATGAATTTGTTCTGATATCTATAGTGCATACATCACATTCAGAGACTGCTTTTCTTACAGCTACTTCAGATGCAAGTCTGCACAACAACATGATTAATTTCTCAGAAGTCAACACTGCATCATTGAATGAAAAGATTAAGACTTACAGACTTTAACATCAACAATTTGCTCATCTTGATTTCATAAAGCTGCATGATCTTCACAAGATAACAATTCTTAAAAAGTCAATTCTTATTGTTGAGAACAACAAGATTATGTGTAAGATTTGTGCTCTGATTAAGTTCATCAACAAGTGAGGCCACATCATAAGCAAAAGAAAGACTAACATTCTTATTTTTATCTTTATTGACATATGCAGCCCATTATTTTTGTCATTTAACAGATATCAGTACTTTCTGAAGATAATAGGTAATCACTTCTGAAAGACATAGACAATATTGCTGAAGCAATGTGATGAGATCTCACAGACACTGCAAAAATGACAGCTGAAGACTGAACTTTAGATTGATGCAAAGGTTCTTGCTGTACAAAGCAACAACAGAATAAAGTTAAGATTCACTTTAAATGACTGATGCAAGTCTCTTAACATCACATTACAATACACAGTGCTCTACATGTCAATTTAGAATGATATTGTCAAAAGAGTCATTCAAATCACAAAGAACTCAGTGTATATCATGATTAAAGAAATATAACTGTCAATAGAGTTCTGAGTGCAGACAGCACAGACAGATGCTTATCTTTGCAATTGAACAGCAACTAATTTCTTAATTAATGATAAGTAGACAACTTCTGAGAAAGTTTTCATCAGTGTGAAGTCATTTATTAATTACATCTATATATAAGAATGCAAGTACTACAGCTATGTTGATCTCAAGTCACTATCTGAAGATAGACACAACAAATTCATGAATTAAGAACAAATAAGAGTCTTTATGAGCTACATTGAGAAAATCACAAAGCAGTATCAGCTTTAAGCTTCAGATCTTAAGCACATCATCAAGAATCATACTGTAAAGTTTGCTGAAAGTGAGAAGAAAGACACTGTTAATCTTAAACTGCAACAGCAGACATTAAATGTTCTTCTGAACAGAAGATTCATTGAACATTTATAAAAGAAGTTAATCATTGTGAAGATCACAGCTTTAGATCAGACACTCATAACTTAAAACAGTAAGATGCAGTCTAACTTGATTACAGTTAAGATCAACAAGTCTTAAAATAAACAACATAAGATTAAGTTAACTGCAGTTAATCTAGACAAGTCATTAAGTAAGAAGATCAACACTGATTAAGTCAAGATAATGATACTCAAAGAAGTCAGAATCTTTCTGTGCATTGAGATTCTGAAATGAAAGAGAGACAATGATGACAACAATTAAGATGTAGATGAGCTCTTAATCAAAATATTAAGAGTTATACTAACACTTATGATGTTCTCTGCAGACAAAGAAGATTCTATGATTAAATTTAACATTTTGATGTCTGTCATCTATGCTGAAGCAGTGAGAGACTCAATCTAAGAAGAAATGTGAAAGAACATCATTTATGTGAAGCTGACAGCCTTGATGACAAATGAAACATGAAAAGAGACTGTGTCATTAAGAAAAGTCAACATTATGATCAATAAATAAATCTTTAAACTCAAGCTGAACATCAACAGATTCTTAAATAAGCTTAAGGCAAGACTTGTGACAAGAGACTTCTCACAGATATACAGTGTTGACTATAAGAATATCTTTATTCTCACTGTTAAGTTTAACACTCTGCAAGTCTTTCTGACTATTGTTGCACTCAAGAATTTAAAGTGTCACTAAGTGAATGTCAATAACATCTTCACAGAATTCTTTTTAAAGAAAACAATCTATATAACATCTTTTTCTGAAGTCAATGTTGCATCTAATCATGTTCTGCACATACTGCACAGCCTTTATGATCTTAAGCAAGTTGCATGAAACTGACATAAATGATGTGTCATTAAACTGCTTAAGTTAAGTTTTCATTAAAGCAAGACTGATCTCTGTCTTCTTCTTTACAGCATTAAAAGAATCATGCTGCTTCTTTATGTAAACAATATTGTTGTAACTTCAGCAAATCTATTACACATTCTCTGATTTAAGCAAGCTCTTGTGAATATGTTTAAAGTCAAGAACTTAAGAAAGACACAGAAAATTCTTAGCATTTGAGTTACACACAACTGCAAAATGAGAATTCTGTGCCTGAATCAGACTCATTATATAAACAAAATACTAAAGAATCTTTATATGCAATCTGACAAGCACAGAGTCATCAGCATTTCATTTAACAGATATGATGTTCTTTATCTCACTGACTCAACTGATTAAAGAATAGATTAAAGACAGTATTAACAGATAATTGAAAGTTTAATGTATGCAGCAATTCATATTTAGTTAGACATCATCTTCACACTAAATTGACTAAGTCAATATCTCAGCAATTCTGCAGAGCATTATGAACACACATTTAAGAGATTACTGCAATATGTAAGATTAATCATCAATCTCAGCATCATGTACAGCTTTAATGAGAGTCAAGTAATGCTTAAATACTCTGACTTTAACTATGCTTTGAATAAGCAGAATTAGAAATCAATTTTAAAATGTGTTTACATGCTTAAAGATGAATCAGTGTTGTGAATAAGTTAAAAGCAGAAGTCTGTCATCATCTTAATTACTGAGGTCAAATACATAACTATGTCAATGTGTACAAAGACTGAGATCTGGCTTGAACAGATATTAAGAGACATAGATATAAGCAAATATTTTGAAGTCAACTTACACTGCATGAACATTCAAGAGAATGAAGCTCATTAAACTTTCTTATTTATTCAGCTTAAAGAAGACAATCAAGCTGTTTTGATCTTAATCAAGAATGCATATGTACATGAGCAGTTAAAACACATTGATGTCTTCTATCACAACATCTGTAATCTGCATAAGTGCAATCAGATTCAGATAGACTTTGTGCTCAGTCAAAAGATGATTGTTGACAGACTTATTAAGTCTCTGTTTAGATGAATTTTTGAGTGATTCATTGAACTTATGAAACTCACTGTTAATGATTAGTTGAACTCTTAAATGATTTGTTGAACTCTTAATGATGCATTTAGTCATCTGATGTTTGCTGTCAGTGAGAGTCAATAGACACAGTCTCATCAAGTAAAAATATTGAGAAGCAGTGTTCTAGCTGCTTCTATAAAGCAGAATAGAATTAACATTAAAGACTGAGTAAAGACTCTGTTCACATTGACTGCAGTCAACATTCTTTCTACTTCTTCTGTAACTCTCTTAATCAAGATGTGCCCATAGACAACACAGTTTAGAGGTTTCACTAGACAGCATAGTATAGCATGAGTATTCATTTCTTTCAATAACATTTCATTTAGATATATTGTAAATTGATTTTTAAGAAAATTAAGTATTTTCTATATTAATTATTAATAAATTAAATCTCTTTCTTTAAATTGAGATTTATCTCTGTTATAGTAACTATGAATAATCTTAATGTTCTTAATTTAAATAATTTAAGTACAGTAACTAACTCTTAATTTTATAGATTTCTTTACATTTTCTTAATATACTTTCAACTATATTCTGTGATCTTCACTATAATCTTGAGTGACATTTCATACTTTAAATTCATTTGTATATTGCTTTTGATGTTGTAATTAAGATTATGAGAATGTCTCATAGTGACAGTGACAATGATGATGTTGAGAAAGACAGCAAGATCAATTTTGTGAATGATGATTAAAAAGAAGAGAATTTAGACAGATTTTACTGTTTATTTTCTACAAATTCTTGTTATGTGTCTCTTGAAGCCAACATTCTAGGAATAGCTGTACAGCTCAACCATTCAAAGTCCACTATCACTCAAAAGGACAAAAAGAAGGATGGCTTAGTCAGCTCGTCCTAAGTGGTGCTCAACCACCCTGCTCAACCGTATAACTACCTTAGGCAAGATACGGTAGGGAGCTGGATCCTTTCGTTGGTAAGATCCTGGATTTCACATGGCCGGAGTAAGGGGTATTTGTTAGCCAATAGTACCAGGCATGTATGGGCTTGACTTTGAAGAGGCGTCCGCAAATCCCGCGCGCTGCGAGGAATTCCTCTGCGCATCGAGGCCAATGAGGTGCTTAGTGTCTGCTTATGTGCAGTCAGCAACGTTGTTGAGTTTCATTCCTTCTCTTCATCATCGGGCATGAGAATCACTGCAGGTTGCTCTCTGGGCTTCCGTCCAGCAGCCGCTGAGTGCACGGTCTGATAGCAGGTTGAGCTGCACTCAAATACCAACCGGCCCGGTGTGATTCGTTGGGGGCCGCCTTCCTGCTGTTGTATTCTTTGCCCTCTTCCCTGACTGCTCTTCTACTTGTCAGCCTTTCTCTTCTGCCTTGTTGTCTGATTTTAGTTCGACTTGGCCGATTATTGTGGGCGACGTGGGTCTGACTATACGTCTGTAACGCTTGTAGTCGCACCTAAAGATTTATCTTCGATTGTCAGGGGGTATCGCTACAGCCTTGACATCGCTGACTTGCTGTGTCCCCCAAAACACCCAGACCATTCTATTGGGAAAATGCGCCGGTATATTTTCTCGGTCAGGGATATAGGCCAATAATCTCGCCACCACCTGAGCTACTGAGTCTCGATCCTACTTGGGCTGGATGTTCTGTTGATCCTTTCCAAGGGAATGACCCACCAAGAGCATTAAACCCTGTCGCAGCAATGGATCCCGCCACAACGATTGTGGCGGTCGTACCCAGTGCATCGCCTGCAATTCCAAGTCAAGCGCCACCAACTCTACCTTTAAATACGAAACCTGCCGATCCAGCTGCGAAAGCATCGCCTGCAGGTAAGAATCAGCCTCTTGCTCCATCAGTTTTGGCCTCCTCAGCACTCCCACCATATTCGGCGGACCCACCACAGCCTTCGGCCTCCGTTGCAAAGGAAAACCCATCTCAGCCAGCTGCTTCTGGGTCTAACGTCAAGCCCCAATTGTTATTAGACCACACAGCGCCGCCTGCATCAGAGTCTATATCCGCGAAAAACAGTGACTCTCAGCCAGTATTGCCTCGCCCTACGGATGCTCCATCGCAACCTCAGTATAGCAAACTCTCAGAAGTGTACACAACGAACTCGGGTATCATAGGAGGTCATGAGTTTACCGTTGTCTCCGGAGGCGACAACATCGTCATTGACAGCAAGACTCTTGCGGTTGGGGGTCCCGCCGTTACAATCTCTGGTACCCCAGTATCGTGGTTACGGCAGGGCTAGTTATCATGAGCCAGAATCATGCTCCTCAGGCTCTTCAGGGTGTATCATTACAGAACCCTCCCAGAATCCCGGCCCCTGTTATTGTCGGTGGAGTGTTGATACTGGCCATATCGAGCTAGACGAGAATACTGTCCTAAGAGTGATCATTTAGTTTAGCATCTATGACGTGAGAGTACGTGTAAATAGGTGTGTTGTTCAATTGTTCTACTCAGGGGTTCCTTGGATTGGTTATTTCATTTTGCACGATATGGACTGCCATATATAGCAGACCATATCGTGCAAAATGAAATAACTCAAATGCTATACGACAGAAGAGCAAGGCCCACGAGAAAGGATGATATGCAGTCATAGAACACCTGTAATAATTGCCATAAGCTATCAATCAAATGTTTAGTAGTCCCAAGCAGTACACAATCAAGAACGGCGGCTTAGGTAAGCACGGAGCAGGACCACGACAGGAAGGCATCCCGCGGACGACTTTGGCGTCCAAATGGGAGATACCACCCCTCCCCCCAACGACCGCCATCCAAGACCGCAATGACGCCCCCTCCAACCCGGTGCGAAGCGCTCTCCTCCCCCAGCTACCTAAACTTCACCCTCTCCCTGTAACCG
>JAABUJ010007089.1_pt1 | contig 10583 bp, 13 predicted proteins | sample 5559131 | NCBI WGS metagenome assembly JAABUJ01 (sample SAMN10711875, study PRJNA513366) | rock metagenome | isolation source: Antarctica rocks | place: Antarctica: Victoria Land, Mt New Zealand nord | collected 2016-01-07 | reverse complement strand
ACGCTCTTGCGATAGGATCAAGAAGCTCGTAGGACAGAAGCTCTGAATAAGCCACCTGCTCCCTACAAGAGTATATTCTCTTAACTTAAAGCAGCTGCACATCTCGACCCCAAAGGATCGACAGCTGAAGCGAGCTCGGATTTCTGGTCGATTGGTGCGTGTCGATGCCGAGGAGTGTTTTGGGACGTCGGAGATGGTGGTTCGGGTTTTGAGGAGAGTGTATTATACAAGTAGGGTAGGGATGGATTCAAAGAGCAGCGTCATGGAAGCTAATCGCATCCAACGAACTCATATCGTGCTATCATGATGCCATCCGGAAAATAGTATCATGCGCAATGGGGATAGCTTATTGCTACCGCTTCATGATGATGCTACAAGTACCAGGCTGGAGACTCCCCGCTCGATGTGCTGCCATGACTACCTAATCACCGCGCTTCCATTCCATCAATCCCTCAGCTCATGATACCGACAAACAACAACCACCCGGGTGCCCCAGAGCTGAGAAAGAAAGTTGAATTGTCATGGGAAGCACGCCGACCAGCTTTGTCTGACGTAAGCAGTGTCCAACTCGATAGCTAAAGTGTCGTAAACATGGGCAGGCTTAGGGTTCACAGTTACACAAAGCCCCCCCACCCATCTCCATTCGTATCTCATGAACCATTGCCAAACTCATGAATGCAGACGCGACACACACGCCTCCAAACGGATCCTCTTATTTGTCGTGGGGCGGATTCTCCAGCTTCGTGGGTAAGGCGGTCTGGGATGTATGGTTTAGATAGGATTGCGGGGACTTTGTCTTTTCCACGTCGGGTGAATCTGCAGTCGAAGAGGCCTCGACGGACCCAGGGGCCGGCGTACCCTCACGCTCACTTCTTGTATCTCTCGTGTCATCGTTTGCGTTAGCGTGACTCCTGTTTACTTGGCTGTCGAGGTCCTTGTCTTCTTCGCTGTGATCGAACATCTCGGTGTCGTCGGAGTCGGTAAGCAGCTCGGTGCCATCTCCGAGCAGGATGATTTTGCCCGCCCGATTGCCCAAGCCTCTTGTTCGCTGATCGAGGTCGAGGTCGTAGTCGTCGCCGCTCTCATCGTACGGCTGACGAGCACCGGGACCTCGGAACTCAGCTAGAACAAGAGGGTATCAGCTGGATTTGCTAGGCTCTGGATGTAGAGCTAGACTTGCCATACTCCGGCGGAGCACATGGGCCATCGCCATTCGCCACCCTACTTGCGATTGTCTTGTACCAATCGTCCTTGGTCTTCCCTCGCAGCAGGGCGATAATGATCATGGTCATGTTGTCGCATCCGACGCCGCCAGTCTCGCTGTTCGAAGCCAAGCAGTTGTCCATCATGTTTTCACATATTGCGTGAAGCTCTTGCTTTGCAGCAATACCACGTCTTACAAACTCGACCACGGCTTGTGAGGATTGGCAGTCCCAGATGCCTATCATAATGTATTAGGTCACGAACTTACGGAACGGATGATGTGAGTCATGTGAGATACATACCATCGCATGCAATGACGAGGAACTCATCGTCATCGGTAATCTCATGAGTGATCACATCAGGGAACGCTGTTACGATTTGCTGTTCTGGGGACAGGTCGGCGCTTTTCTTGAATTCGAAATCGCCAATCGCTCGAGAGAGAGCGAGATTGCCGTTGACTCTGCCAAAATCGACGAAGCCCCCTGCGGCGCATATTCTGGCTTTTTCACCTGAGGTGGAATCAGTATCAACGAGACAAGGGAAGTCGGAAGATGAGCCACATACCCTCATTTTGCGGTTTATGGTCAAAGGACAAAGGTTTCGCTCTGCCCTTGACGCCAAGCACCGACCGCGAATCCCCAGCATTAGCCTTCACCAGGTCAGTAAAAGTGGCCTTGCTGGGCTGCTGCGAGTCTTGCTCACCACGTATATCTTCGCCTTGGAGATGATGGCGACCGAAGCAGTACAGCCGGATACTTCATCCTCATACTTCGGGTCTGGATAGGTCATCAGGTATGCAGTTGCAATTTCAAGACAAACCATCCCGTACCATTTAAAATCGCACGGTCTGCCGCCAAGAACCCGTCTCTCAACGCTTGTTCGAGATCCCCCTTCTTAAACGCTTCTTGTTTTGCAATGATCTTGTGTATATTCCCTCCGGCGTATAAAGCTACCCTATCTCCCCCATGACCGTCATATACACCAAAGAAACTGAGCCGGTCATCTACGGACGCAGCTTTATGCTCTTTTCCGTCGTCCGTCGTCTGAAGGTCTAGCACTGCGGCGTGTGCGTCCTCCATGGTGATGCGCCACCCCTGCATAGCGGAGACCCCGAACATGACACGGTCATCCTGACCTCTATCCGACGTCTAGAAAGGCTAAGAGTTAGCCATCTGCTCTGACTCAAACGTCCGAGGAAGCATCAGGCAATCATCAGCCACCCCTCTGCCTCCCATGACCGTGCGTGGACCATGAGCAATGCCTGGCCGTGGGCCTACATCGCCAGCGCACGCTCTCGGCTCATAACGCGGGGACCACATACCTTCTCCGTCACCGGTTCCGAGAGTGTCTGACCCATGTTGAACTGCACTACAGGCAGACCTCAGAAAAATCCTCCCCGCTTATATCATACGCAGCACAAGTGCGCGGCAGAGTGCAAGGATTCTCCTCCGGTGTTGCTTAGTGGGGCCAGGAAAAGTGAAGTAATGAAAATGATTTAATTGCGAGAGGAAGCGAGTACTCTGTAAGGAATGCTTCTCTAAAGAGACAGGTAAGTATGGAGAAACCTGGTCTAGACGGCAGGCGCGGGTCCAAATGGGTCTTCTGTCGCGTGAGGCAGTGGGATTTCCGACGGAATCTGATGACGATGGAAAGAGTCTGCTTTGCCAGATTTGTCCTCTACTGCCTACCGTAACATACCTTGGTACGGTAGTTACAGTAATGCTGCTGTTAAAGGTAAGGTAGGTAAGGACAAAGTAAGAATAGTGTACGCGAAGGACGCTAAGCGCAATCGGGAAGATCTGTGATGGTGGGGCTTTGTTCTAGCTGTGAATGGATTAACTACCATAGGACGACCCTGCAGTGCTGTATACTGTACTCACATATGGTAGCAGCACAATGGTAAACGATAACGATAAGTTAAAAGGCTGTGTTGTTGAACTCGACCAGCCATGTCCGTTTGCGGTACCGTATTTACAAAATGACTTAAGGTTTTGTCAACCATGCAACCCCACGTCACAACCAAACTCAGTTTCGCAGGGCACAGGTTACCTTACCTTAGTCAGTGACAAGAGTGCATGGCCTCATGTAAACCCTAAGTTAACCATCATTGTGCTGTACAAAAGGATGTTTGGATCTGCCGACATCGTTCCCAACATCGACGGTGTGGTATATAGCATTTGTTAACAAAGGGGAAGTCATTCAGCAACCTCTAGATCCCTAAACCAAGTCATGAACCCAACGCCAGCACACCACTCAACTCCCCTTCATGGGCCCGAAACTCTCCCACTTCCGTACCCTACACGCTCGCCATAACCGCAAGCACCTCGCAACAACCCCCACAAATCGAGACGATTCCCAATAAAATCAATCCCCACCACAACCAAGCCATAGACACGTCCCTCGAACACATGAGCGCCAGACCCGTCACAGCAGACGTGGAAGCGGCGATGACGCCGACGAGGATGCCCAGATCAGCGAACAAGTCTGGTTTACGGCGGGTGGAGGATGCGAGGCTGGCAGCGATGAGGAGCGTGGTCAAGGAGAACACGAAGGAGGCGATCGAAAGACGGAGGAGGAGTCTGTCGCGGGTTTGCACGGGTTGGGATTGAGAGTCGGTCAAGGTAGGGAAGGTGGAGTAAGTGGCGTGGGTGTGTGGTGCGGATAAGGCGTCGTCGTCGTCGATAGGTGAGGAAACGATTTCTGGGTCGGAAGCGGCATCTTTGGATATGAGAGGACTGCGAGCGTTGTGTGTGGTACTTGGAGGAGGTCGTAGATGCTGTTTGATCTTCTGGATCGAGAGGGTCAGGGTGGAGTTGATGAAGTTGGCTAGTCTTGATATCCCTGCCGCTCCAGGCAGGGTTTTTGAGGTGTGCGGGTCGACGAGGATCGTATAAGCTTCAGGATCAGAAGCTTGATCGCCATCATCAAATTCGTTCCAATAGCCACGACGCCGCGAGCGAGACGGATGCTTTCGTAGTTGGTCTCCGCGGCAACGCCCGTTCTTCGTGGGAGCCCTAAGCGGGGAGGTGACCAGCATATCTGTCACGGATGTTGATGGAGTATCTTCAGCTGGACAGGAGAAGCCATTGCTTGGTCGACCGTACCCTGTAGACTTTGTGGAGGCTGATGTGTGTTCAGTGCTCGTGAAGTCGGGAAAGGAACGTTGTGTGAGTTGTCGCAGTCGAGGCAGCACCGTTTGTGCTGGAACTTTCCTGATATCTTTGCCGAGCATTGTAAACTTTGATCCTGTTAGTCAGCTTCTAGAAGTGAAAGGGCGGGCTGCAGCCGTACCCAGAAAGGAAGAGGCGTAAAGATCGATTTGTAAAGGACTGCGACAGCATGTGTCTCCAGAGAAAACCCTTGAACCCGTTCAACCTGGCGAAAAAAGTCAACAATCGTTAACTTACTGGCCTTATTGATATGAGTGGCTCACCAGATGACTGCTATCCAGAGCTTGTGCCAAATCGTCTCCCTTACTTTCTTCCCACCTAAGTTCGAGCACAGCATAGGGAAATCGGACTTCTTCAGTACGTTCGTCGCCACAGGTGTTTGGCGGAGATACACAAGTGGATGTACGAAGCTGTCTGCTGCCTATTCTTTTCATCTTGATAGCTCTATCTAAAGTGGCCCAGAAGCCGTGCGTAGTATTGTTCCCGACCCCAATCAATCGTGTGCGACGAGATTGCACATCAACCAAGGGCCGCACATCCGGATTCTGAGCGAACCATTCACGTATAGATTCCAGGTCTTGTGCAGAGCACAATACGTCCTTCGAATTGCCGGTTTTCACCTCTTTGGAAGGCTCATGGGAGAATATTCCCGACACGCAAGGGTCGAGTAGGTTCTCCAGGTACTTCCTTTTCATTTTTGCCCTTCGAAATAATGGATCCATGCTTTCAACCCCTGGGTTAGTACATCCTGTAGACGCACGCACAAGGGCGATCGCTGCACCACTAGCACTGTATCGAATGCTTGCTGGCGCGTTCTGCAGACTCTTTTCGCTCATAACCAGTCCACTCTCCCTCTTCGTGAAACAATCTATATTACCTAGAACAATGTGGCTGACAACGTCCTCGGTCCGACTGGGGCGATGATTTTCAAGGCTACTTTCAGACGTCTCACCGAAATGACCAAAGCTTGTGGGACCGTCCGAAGAATTCGAAGGCTTACTTCGAGATTGTAGACGCATGTGTTGGAGTAAGAACACCTGCAGCTCGACAAGGTTATCCGGATGTACCCAGTAGGCTGCGGTTCCGGCTGATTTGCCAAGAGGAACTGTTGCCAGAGCAGCGTCGAGGTCGAGAGCGGTCCCCAACTCGGCAGCGTCGTGAAGCTGAGCAACACTTGAAGATAATTTGACCGGTGTTTCGTGTGCTTCTCTCGTATCATCACGTTTGGGAACATCAATTCGCTCGGGTGTAGGTGTTGCCATTGTAGCAACATGTTCCTTGCTCTCACCGGCTATCTTCCGGAGGCCTTCGGGGGTGAATGGTGCCCTGACAGATGCCAAGGCATCGGTCCATGCCGCCAGTGAAGACTCGAAAGTCTGATGTGAGAAACTTGACGGTCGACCAAGTATCTCCCTCTCGACTCTTCGGCCGAGTGTTTGCGATCCAGTCCATCTCGTATACTTCTTGAGCAATTTCTGGAAAGCTAGCCGCTGTGCTCCGACAAAACGCGATAAGGACTGAATCTCGTCGCCAGCTCTGGTAATCATTGTTACTCAAACCGCTGTCTCTCCTCCATTGAACGAGATTGACCTACCTCAGTATTGCTTCTTCGACTTTCGAATATCTCCCCAGCCTCCGAACCGAGATCCGCGACTGCTCACCACAAGGGTTATGCCGCTTAAGCTGAGAAATCTGCTGATGGAGATGATCTAAACCACCAAGAAGTCAGCGAGGTGCTCAGAGCGATTCCAGTAATCCAAAGCGAACCCAGTCTTCTCTTGATCTCTCCGGACTTGCTCTGCACGAACAAGTCAACTCGCTGATGCTGTTTCAACAGTTCCACATAGAGCTCATCCTCCAACTTCTTCAATGCATCTGTCTTGTTCTCTCCCCCGGGTACGGGGATAGCTTGGGCTTCAGCGTCCGTTGTACGGGCCTTGATCAAGTGCTTGATCTCGTTATAATCGACGTTATCTGCCAGTTAAGGTAAGTGAGGGCTCCGGTAAGGAATGAGACCCGCACCAACTTACAGGCAGCCCATTCTGGGATCGACCGCTGGGAAAGAGTGTCTCCATATTTCATCTCAACGTTGCGTGAACGTATGGACTGCTTTCGGGGTCAATTGGCAGTACTCGTCGAACGTATGGCCTCAACATTGATTGCAATGATTGACAGCTCGTTGTCCGCACTGGTCAAAGCTCTGAAGATAGTGGCACCGTCGGTGAATAGCGGATTAGGGCCTCAACGGCTTATCGTAACGTTAGTCCAACAATTGAGAATACAGGCAATGCATGATCAGGATATCCGTGAAGGAACTGTTGATCTGATTGAGAGTAAATTCAAGCTTGGTCAATAATAATGCCAAGTCCAAACTAATCTTTCTAGCGGACCCATTGCCACGCGCTCCAAACGGCGGCCGTCGTACCGTTTGCCAAGCATAAGGTACAGAACTCCTCCTTGAAGTGATGTGTAATTGAATCTGCTCTATCTATGCCGTGCTTATAGAAGGTCGTATGGTATGCTGTGCTACGCTGTGCTATGCTCATGCAGGCCACATGTATGTGAGCCTGGAAGGTGATAATTGTTGTCTAAGGTAATGGGTAGTGGGGTGCTCTGAGATCTGCACTAGGGATAAAGTTACTGATCTCAACAAACCTACGGAGTTACTTTACTCCGTAATTGATTGTTTATTAAATATTCCACCAATCATATTTCTCGATTATTATCATTTAATCTTACATTAGAGCCAAAAGAACCCTGCTGCACTAGCGGCACATCCGCAGCTACCTTACCGTCAAAATCTCGAGACCGACATACAATATCAGTCGGGGTGTGTTACCAAGTACGGTACTCTACCGGTTTCCCCGAGCCAGTCATACTTTGATGGGACTGCATTACATGATCACCTTACTGTACCTATTGAAGAGCGGAGAGAGCACGAGACTGCTTGCATGCACTGGTTGAGAGGACAACATATCGGAATAGTCACCTCTAGCACAGCACAGCATCGCCAGTCTCCAGTTCTCAATCCGCGGCAACCTCCCCACTACCCTACTGTTCCATCATCATGACACCATCAATTGATATTCTCGCCGTCACAATGCCCTTCGCTGGTAGCTCATCACATACAGCTGCAACCGATCTGCATCCGTCCTCGGAAGATGCATTTCTATCAACGTTATCGACATCTCCCCACACCTTCCTGCAGCCGCCTCCCTCACTCCATGCGGCATCCCTCGTCCTCGCCAAGCGTTATCTTGACCCACTCGCTTCAACGATAAGCGAGATTCAGTCTCAACGACAGCAGGAGTCGAGACGGAAGCGGAAGCGAGGCGAAGATGGCCTTTATGGCTACAAACAGACTCTGCAATTGAAGCAGGTTTACTTGGAGGGCTTTGACATTGAGCAGGTTTGGGAGCAGGCGAGGAGGGTTCTGGATGCCAGCAGGGAGGAGGTCGAAAAAGATTTACCAGGTGTACTTGGTGATGTCCAAGGAGATGCGACGCTGGAGGCACGGGGGGACGGTCATCATGATGCTGAGGGGCACGTGAAGCTGCTACGAATTGACGAGGATGGTTTTGAAGTGAGTGGCGATGAAGGGGAAGACTACGACATGGAGGATATGGAGGATGGCGACCTCGGCGAGCAGTCTGCCGCTGAAGAAGGCGATATAGATGCGGAAGCTGCTGCAGCGTTGGAGGAGGAAGACGAAGAAGACATCGAAGTCGACAATCTCGACGTTGGGGGCGACGAATCCTCAGTGGATGAACAGACTGAAGTCTACAAACCAGATCCGCATGGCCTCAATGATGGTTTCTTCTCGATTGATGATTTCAACAGGCAGTCGATGTTCCTAGAACAGCACGATGCCCGTGGAGATCCTAATGATGGTGCCGGAAGTGATGAGGAAGACATAGACTGGGACGCTGACCCCGTGGCGATGTCTAATTCAAACAGAACTGTGGCCGCAGTCAATGACAATGGTAAAAGCGGAGAATCTGAAAGTGAAGACGAAGATCAAGACGGTCCCACATTCGGCAACGCAGATTTGGACCGACAATCGAGCGACGACGAGGAAGATGTTGAAGACATGGAGGCCATGAACAACACCAACGAAATCCAATACGACGACTTCTTTGCGCCACCCCCTCAAAAAGCAACCAAATCCAAACGAAGGCGTGCTCTCCCGAAAACCCAGCCCGCCGGCCTATCAAGTGCGCAAGAAGACCGGGAAGATATCCATCGTACCATTTCCGCCGTTCGTCGCGATCTATTCGAAGATGAGCTGTCCGCTGAGGCAGAATCTGAACCTTCGTCTGACTTGGATCCCGGAGATCCCAAGTCACGCAAATCCAACCACGAACGGCGACAAGCCAAGCTTGCAGAAGAGATCCGCCGACTCGAAGCTGCGAATGTTGCCAAACGCGAATGGACGCTCGCCGGTGAAGCCCGCGCTGCTGATCGTCCGATCAACTCACTGTTGGAAGAAGATCTGGACTTTGAACGAGCGGGCAAGCCTGTACCAGTCATAACCAACGAGGTCAGCGAGGACATCGAAGCCCTCATCAAGCGGCGTATCTTAGCGAAAGAGTTCGACGAGGTCATTCGCAGAAGACCTGACTCTCTGGCGACTGGGTCCGGCGTACGCCGTGGGCGATTCGAACTCGACGATACCAAGCCTCAGCAGTCGCTCGCCGAGATGTATGAGGCTGAACACCTGCAGGCGGTCGATCCCGACGGGTTCGTTGACAAGCGCAACGAGAAGCTGAAAAAAGAGCATGCGGAAATTGAGGTCTTGTGGAAGGACATCAGCGCCAAACTTGACGCCTTGTCAAACTGGCATTACCAGCCGAAGCCGCAGCAACCTAGTATCACGGTTGTGGCTGATGTACCGACCATTAGTATGGAAGACGCCAGGCCGAGCGCTGGTGGAGACCTGGGCCGTAATAGCATGCTGGCGCCGCAGGAAGTATACAAGGCAGGCGAGGAGAAGAGCAAGGACGACATAGTACCCAAGAGTGGGGTCCCGGTTGCTCGAGAGGAAATGAGCAGGGAAGAGAAGCTGAGAAGAAGGAGAAGAGAGAAGGAAAGGATCAAGAAAGCTGGAGGGTTAGTCGTGAAGGGTAAGGTTGGCAAAGTAGCACAGGAGAAGAGCCAGGTGGCCAGTGATCTCAAGAAAGGCGGTGTGAAAGTGATTGGCAAGAAAGGGGAGCTCAAGGATATCGAGGGGAAGGCTATCAAGGCTCCGCATGCTCTCAAAGGGGCTCATCAGTTTAAGCTATAGCTCTAGCACCTTCCTGGATGTCTTTCGAGCTTTGCTTTTACAATATCAAATCAAAATGACTGATAGTACCACCATCCACGCAACCTTGCAAAAGGGAGGCTCCGATTTTAGTAGATAATGTTCGGTCGTTTTCTTTCGGACAAACTTCAAGGCGTGGACACAGACCAACAGTCTCTCTATCACACCCCAAACATCCACCATACTATACAGCTCTATGGCTTCTGCCAAAAGGTACAGCGACATTCCAGTTCCTTCGCAACATAACCCGTTCGATAACTACCGTGGACGCTGTAACCCGAAGGCCACCGCCACCGCCACCGCGCCTCGACCGCCATCCCCACGCCAATCCTGCCAACCACCAACTCACTTCTTCCTCGTAATCTCATACCTATCGCAAAACGATCAGCACCCCAAACCCAACACCACCCCCACAACCACCCCCCCCCCACAAAACCTACAAAAAAACCTTCTCCCCCCCCTCCCCTTCCCCCGCACCCACCACCTCCCTAACCACCAACCCCCCCCTCACCCCCCTCAAAAACCCCGCATCCGCCCTCCTCCTCTTCTTAAAGCAAAACCAACACACCGTCCCCTCCCCAATCAACGCCAACAACGTAGCCCGCAGCAGCGGAAACGCCGGCTCGAAGTAAACGCAGTCGGCCGCCAGCACCACGTCCGGCAGGTTCGCGAGGACCGCGGCGGGGAGCGGGGCGCCCCAGTCGAGGACTTCGGCGCGGACGGTGTGGTCAAGGTTGTTGAGGGCGATGTTGCGGCGCATGAGCGGGAGCATGGGGGCTTGGTCGGTGATGAGGAGGGGCGGGGTGAGGGGCAGGGGGTTGTCGAGGGCCAGGGCCAGGGCGAGGCCGACGAGGCCGCTGCCGGAGCCGAGTTCGAGGCTTGGGGGTTGCTTAGTGGGGGGCTGATCC
>JAABUJ010007086.1_pt1 | contig 10587 bp, 9 predicted proteins | sample 5559131 | NCBI WGS metagenome assembly JAABUJ01 (sample SAMN10711875, study PRJNA513366) | rock metagenome | isolation source: Antarctica rocks | place: Antarctica: Victoria Land, Mt New Zealand nord | collected 2016-01-07 | reverse complement strand
TCTCCAAGAGGTCGGCCGTTGGCTTCTTCTTCCCCTCTCTTTGGGGATAGCCATAGGATGATATGTCTGATGCGGCTATGATGACCACAAGCTGGGTATGACCGCGGCGTGTGCGCACGAACCAATGCCCGGATAGGAGGCCGGTGTGGGCCAGCAGTGCGGCAGCCGTGGCATAGGGTGCGGCGGGCGCGTCGATGTGGGAGATGGCCGTTGGCTGGCCCAAGAGTGTGGTTGGCGGGGTGGTGACGCGACGGTGCATGATCTGCACGGCGGCTACACCCCCGCAACTGCCAAGCAGCATTGCGAGCAGCATCTGTGTCCGCCACCCGGCGCCGCGTCCGCGCCGGCTGGACCGCATCCTCCCGCTAGACGGGCGGTACCCCTTCATCTCTGCGCCACCTGCCTTCTGAGGAGCAGTACCTTCACAGCAGTAACTTTTTATAAGAACAAGTGTACCATGAACTTGACTTCGCTGTAGACTATCAGCCATGCTTCTTTTTCCCTCTGCGGCGGCGCGTGTAATGCTAGTCAACCAGGCCGCTCTCCCAGCGCGGGCGACGAGTAGTAAACGGTGGAGCAGTACAGCCCTGCTGGCTGGAGGTGGTTTGCTCTGCCCCATCACGCTCAGACGGTGCATCCATCCCCTCGTCATGCGTGCCGGCGACGGCCCTGGCGTCCCGCGGCGCTAGCCACGGGGACGAGCATACAACACGCCCTCTTACCAAGCTCTTACCTGGCCTTTTTGCCGTGGACGCGGCTCTTACCAAGCTCTTACCAAGCTCTTACCTGGCCCTCGTAGCGGGGAGCTGGAGCTCTTACCACCCCTGGCGGCAGTAGTGTGCTACCCTCCCCTGGTTAGCGACTAATCATTGCCCACATCTCCGTGGCCTGCGGCCTTGGGAACCCCATCAAACAGCGAAAAGGCGGCCTTGATCTTGTTCAGAAAAGGAGAATGGCTCACGTCAGCCTCTTTGGGTCGGCAGTAGAAAAGAAGATAATCCATAGCTGTCTGCATCTAGCGCCCATCAGGCTCCGCCCTCCCTGTGTTGTGCCGCAGTTTTAGAAAGATGTGGGTAATGATTAGGGTTAGCGATGAGGGCAGGCTCCACGACGTGTGGGCAGGAGGTATATAAGCGCTGCGGGCAAGAGGGCCGGCATCCCCCGCCAACCGGCCCTCTTGCCCGCCTGCCCCATGGTCGCGACAACGGTGACCTGCATCTCATGTGGACGCCGCGGCCTGGAGGTCAATGCCGGCAAACATCCGCGTCACGATGATCGTGCCGAGCAGTAGCGCAGCCGTGCCGCATACGGTGGCCAAATTTCATGCCACCAGCATCCGCGCGCACGGAGAATGAGACGTGCTCCTCTGGCGACAGTTCCTGCTCTAGGCGTCTCCAGGCGGCTAGCTCCACGGGGCGGCACCCCTACCAGGGTTCCTAATACGGTGTGGTGCGCACGAACGGGGACCGTCGACGTCCTGCCCGCCGAGGACGTGTAGGGCGGGTCGTTCTTCTACGCTATTGGCGCCTGCATGATCGCGTGCAGCCGGTTGACTGTCGTCGCCCCGCCACCTCCAGCAGAGGTGAGGGGGCTGTGTGTGGACCGCGTCTGCAGTCCGCTGACCAACGCTCAGCCGCAGGCTTGCGCGCGTAGACAGACGAGCTGGCTCTACCTCACAGGATCGGAACAAAGGTGAGACCGGCGGCTGTTGTGCTGCCCGTCTCCTGGTTCAGGTCGGGCACGGAGGACACGAAGACAGCGAAGGAGGCGCGTCCCTGCGGCGTGACGAGGAGATGAACGACTTGATCGGGGATCTGATCGGTCGCGGTCCCCAGGACACGGACAGCGGTCTGGCTCACGCTGGGATCGATCACCCCCACCCCTGTGCGCTGCGTCTCAACGATCAAGCCGGTGGTCGGATCAACGCCCACCAGAGTGCCACAGGGCGCATAACGGTCCCCCTGGTAGATCATCGGCCACCGTGCGCCAGCGCGTGGATCTGCCCGGTCGATCTCGCAGCCGTTCGTGGCTGCGTTGATCAGAGAGACATACCCAACATTCCGCGCCTGATCGATGAGCAGGCTTGCATAGTGGGGGGGATCACCAGCCCTTTGAGCCACCGGCAGGACACCCGTCGTGACACCCGCGCGCGCGCCGATCCTGGTGACCAAGCCACCGGGCGCCAGGAGCCATATCTCCGCTGTGCGTGGATTGTCGGCGAGAGCCACGACCGGATAGGCAAACGTGCGGGTCCACGCCACATCCCCCTGTGCCGTGTCCATGCCCTCGATGGCCGTACTGGGTTGCCCGCGCTCCGTTGAGGGAGGCAGGGTCATGGCCACGACGACACGCCGGGTCCCGCTCTCCACGGCCAACCACGTTGGGAGAGCCGGCACGGGCTGACGGCGCATCCAGAGGCTCCGTGGATCCAGCAGCACAACGGCTCCCCACCCAGGGGTAGTGCAACACGACGGCGCCTGCCCCAGCGCAAGGATGACAAAGCCGGTGCGCGGATCCACGACCGCACTGGCGATGGCCCCGACCCCCCCTTCAGCGAACGGGCGGCGCGCCAGTAAGCGCCCGCTGGTCAGATCCACGGTCCACAGATAGCTCTGGGCGGAGCCTTGCGGAGGAGTCATCGACCCAACCAAGTAGGCGCGCCCCGCGCGCTCATCAAGAGCGATCGCCGCTACGGTCCCACCTGTGGCCACACGGGCGACGACGCTCAGGCGGGTTGTATCCACGACGGCATAAAATGCCGTGGCATCTCTCGATTGGTCCGCTGGCCCAGCCTCCACCAGGCGTCCTCTCTGGGTGCTCGTGACCATCAGTGTCGCTGCCACGTGGGTCAACACCCGCGTCCAGTTCCCCTGTGGCGCAGCATGCGCGGCAGGGACGGCGAACGCCACCCCACTGCAACAGAAGACAAATGCATGAACGCTCGCCACCAGTCGTCGCAGGTCTCTCGTCACATCGGTGTCCTCTCTACGCTGTTGCGTCTATCCCTCTCAAGCATCCGACACGTGCTCTGTCGCGTCTATCCCCCAGATCGCCCAGGCGGCATAGCCTCTTCGGGCTATGCGTCATGGGCGGAGCGCGCCAGCGCTACCTATGGACACGGAGTGCAGACCCGTCGCCGATGCCTTGAGGCGCGGGGAGCGACGCAGATCTCTTGCGCCGCGACTACGCTGGCCCTGGTCCGTTGCGAGCGCTACGAGAGGCCGGAGGTCGTAGATCTCAGCAAGGGACCAGGCTCCCAACGACTGGGGCCTAGCTGCTGGCGCACTGCGTCAGATAGCGACGTGCGCGAAGGCGGATACACTACTGGTGCTTGCCCCCGGTTCACGGCTTGAACGCCCAGCAGCACGCCACCCTACCACGTTGTGATCTTGTGCTGGACAGGTTACAACTCAGGGAGCATGTGGCGGACTTGGTGGTTGCTGCTGTCCGAGCACGCTTCGGATCGCCGTGCGAAAGGAGACAACGCGGTGCAGCGACGGCCGTCGTCTCGGCTTTTGATCCTCAATGACCAGGATCGCGTGCTGCTCTTCCGCTTCGTGTACCAGGACGCCGCTCTTGGCCCCCGCGACTACTGGGCCACGCCCGGCGGTGCCGTAGAGGCAGGCGAAACGGTCGCGGATGCAGCCCGGCGTGAACTGTTCGAGGAGACCGGCATCACGGTCGCTACCGTCGGCCCCCCAGTTGCCTGGAAGGAGTTCGTCCTCCCACTGCCGAATGGGGAGCACGTGATCGCTGAGGAGCAGTACTTCGTCGTGCGCGTATCCGATCCCGTGTTGTCGCGCGAGCACTGGACGACCAGCGATCGTGCGGTGATGGCCGAACATGGGTGGTGGTCGGTCAGTGAGCTACGATCCACACCTGATACGGTCTTTCCTGATGAACTGGTCGCTATCCTGGCGGATGTTGGAACGCCTGGGGAGCGGTAAGCTGTGTGTCAACGAAAGAGAGACTCGCACTTGAGTACGCGCGCTCTTTAACGTTCCACGTGGAACGCCCGTACTAACATCCTTCTCGGTGCTAGGACTAACCGTCTGGATCATCTGCGGAGTTACATGGTCACAGCGTACGTCTCGCGCACCAGCAGCAAGACAAAGAACACACGACCTATACGACGGTCAGCAGACGCGCGGCCTACGGGCGGACCTCTGAATCAGGGTCTCTGCTCACGGGGAGCCCGTGCGCATCGGGACCCGGACACATCCTCATCAGGGTCTCTGCTCACGGGGAGCCCGTGCGCATCGGGACCCGGACACATCCTCATGCACGTCTCGGTTTCGATGCGCAGGAGCCAGAAGGGACCTGCACCCCTGGCTGTGGGTGGTCTGACGGTGTTATGTCGTGCCTAACCAGGCGCGGTGGTGGGCAGTGAGGTGGTCACGACAGGATCACGTGCGGTCTGCTGGGCCATCTGACAAGATAAGACAGGCGGCACGAGGGCAGCGGCCGCTGGGTCCAGACGCCCGCACAGAGAAGGAGGTCCGCATGTTCTGCTCCCAGTGTGGCGCACCGCACCAGCCTTCTGCCCTGTTTTGTGAGGACTGTGGCGCACGCTCCCGGCAGGGGAACGATGCAGGGCTTCCCCCTGCGCAGGGGCGTCTGTCAATCAGCGGACAGAAGAGAGACGTTGGCTCTGGCCGTGCCTGCACAGGACTGCCAGGTCGGCCGCTCTCTGCCCCTGCGCTTGCCTTCACAATGATGGGTGGCTTCGCTCTCGTCGGTGTGCTCTGTGCGGTGGCAACAGCAGATAGTACCCTCCCTTTGTGGCAACAGCTTCCCCTTCTGCTTGTGGCCGCGGCTTTGGCGCTGTGTGTCCTGGCCTTTGGCGTTGGCCACCTACGGGCCGCGAGGACGTGGAAGGCCCTCAGGCGTCAGCTAGACATCAGTCGCTCATCACCTCCGCTACGTCAGGGGCGCCGATAGGAAGTGCGTCGACGCACTGGGTGCCTCGATTCTCTGCCCTGTGCGGTGTCACCACCAGAGAACCTGTGCGCGGATGCCCACGAGGACAGGCGTCAGGTGGACGTGACCCAGCGCATCTACGTGCTGGCGTGGTCACGTCCGAAGCCTGCTGATCACAGGATCTCGCTGGATTTGAGTCTCTGCTCGCCCAAGATGGTGCCCCCCCGTTTGGGCGTGAAAGAGGCAGTGTGATGACAGAGCGAGGGTCCATGCGGCAAGCTCAAGAGAGCCGTGGCTATTCCCCACGGTCAGGAGAGCAGGGACGATGGACCCCCAAACGCAATTCTGCCCGAATCAGCACTGCATCCATAGGGGGCTGCGCGGGCAGGGCAACATCCGCATCCACAGCTATAAGGAGCGGCGATATTCCTGTCACACCTGTCGAGGGACCTTTGGCCCGACGACGGGGACCGCGTTCTGGGGGCTGCGCACGCCGGCGGCGCTGGTGACGACGGTGCTCATCCTGTTGTCGCGCGGCTGTCCGCCCCAGGCCATCGTGGCCGCCTTCGGGCTGGATGAGCGCACGGTGGCCTCCTGGCAGCGGCGGGCGGGCGCGCAGTGCCAGCGGGTGCAGACCCATCTGGTACAGGCGGGGCAGGTGGACCTGCAGCACGTGCAGGCCGATGAGATCTACGTGAAGACGTGCGCTCCTCCCCAGCCCGCGCGGACAGCGGAGGGGGAGCAGAGCGCGCCCACAGCGCCGGCGCCTGCGGAGAGCACGGGGCGGGTCTGGCAAGCGATGGCCCTGGCTGTGCCGTCCCGCCTCTGGCTCGGTGGCGTGATCAGTGCCCACCGCGATAAGCAGTTGATCCGCACGCTGGCGATGCAGATCCGGGCCTGTGCGGCCACCACGACGGTCTTGGTCTGTGTCGATGGCCTGAGCAGCTACATTGGGGCGATCAAACGCGCCTTCAGTGAGCGCGTGCCCACCGGCAAGCGGGGCCGGCCGCCGCAGGTCTGCCCGCCGGGGCTGCTGCTCGCGCAGGTCGTGAAGAGCTACGCCCAGCGCCATGTCGTGGGTGTTGCCCGCCGAGTCGTCCTGGGCAGCACGGCGGCCGTGACGCAGGTGTTGACCACGGCCAGTGGCGGCGCGCATCAGATCAACACGGCGTACATCGAGCGGTTGAACGCCACCTTCCGCGCCTGTCTGGCCCCGCTCACGCGGCGCACCCGCGCGCTGGCCCATGGGGAGGCGCTGCTGACGGCGGGCATGTTTCTGGTCGGCACGGCCTACAACTTCGTGTGGTACCATGAAAGTCTGCGGCTCCTGAACGCGGGACTTGGGCGCAAGTGGCGGGAACGGACCCCCGCGATGGCCGCAGGACTCACCGATCACCCGTGGACGATGGACGAACTGCTGCGCTACCAGGTGCCGCCCGCGCCCTGGGTGGCCGCTCCCTGCCCCAAGCGGCGCGGTCGCCCGCCCAAAGCCCCCCCTGCGGAGGTCGCGGCATGATCACGCTCAAGTGTGGCGCTACCCCCAAGATGTGGTGCCAGAAGAAAAAGAATATGGATAGTGGATCTATGCAGCGGCGTGAATCACTATGCAGCGCCTAGGACGGAATTCACTGCTGCTATTGGCCGCTCACAACAGGTGTGCTGGCTGGTTAGCTCATCCGTACTTGAAAGCTATGGACAGGGCCGTGGACAAAACCCCTGGACAAAGAGTCCCTGTGTGCTGTGATCAGGCTGCCTCTGTGGGGTAGTCGTGGCGCCTCTGAGCAAGCGGATGAGGTAACCAGCCAGCACAGGGGATGGGTGACCATCCCCGCCTAGCTAACCCATCTTGCGGGATAAGAAGGCCTATGAGAACCTGAGGCCGGACTACTTTGACACGCTCAACACTGCGTGGATCGAACGGCATGATATGCACTGCCTTGAATAGCGGGGCTACGCCGTCACACTCACGTTCAAGTACGACGCTGCCTGAGCCCCACTCCCAGGACAGGATTCTCTGGGGAATCGTTGTCTCTCCCCTACTAGATGCCCGCGCCGAACCAGCTATGGCTGAACGTGCCGTCCGATCGCCGGGCGGCGGTGGAGCCGATCAGCAGGCGTAGGAAAGTGCGCGTGACAAAGATGGCCGTGAACATGGAGGCCAGCACGCCGATCGCCAGTGTGGTGGCGAAGCCCACGATGATGCTGGCGGCGAAGGTCTGGCCGAACCAGAACAGGATAGCGCACGTCAGGATCGTCGAGATATTACTATCCCGGATGCTCGTCCAGGCGCGGGCAAAGCCGGCGTCTATCGCCGCGCTCAGCGTCTTGCCGTAGCGTAGCTCTTCTTTCAGCCGCTCGAAGATCAGCACGTTAGCGTCCACGGCCATACCGATGGACAGGATGAACCCGGCGATGCCGGCCAGGGTGAAGGTCACGCCGATCAGCTTGAACACGGCCAGTGAGACAGCTGCGTACAGGATCAGGGCCATGTCGGCCAGCAGACCGGGCAGGCGATAGTAGAACAGCATGAACAGCATGACGATGAACAGGCCGATCAGGGCCGCCTTGATGCTGGCCAGTACGTTGGCCGGGCCCAGCGTGGCCGACACCTGCTGGATGGCCTTGATGGTCAGCGGGATGGGCAGCGCGCCGTACTTCAGCTGCAGGGCGATGTTCTGAGCCTCGCCGATATCCTGAATGCCTGTGATCTGTACGTTGCCGCCGGGGATGGCCGTCTGGATTACCGGGTTGGTCACGATGATATTATCCATGCTGATGGCCATGTGCTGCCCAATGTTGTCGGCGGTGAACTTGCTGAAGCGGTCCACGGCCGAGCCGTTCAGCGTGAAGGTGACCACCGGCTGGTTAGTCTGGGAGTCCAGGCCGAACTGGCCGCTGCCTGCCTTGATATCCTTGCCAAGGAACACTGCCGGGTACAGCTTTGTATCTATCCTGGATCCGATGGGCAGATTGCCGTTGGCGCCGGTCTGGTTGATGGTCAACTGACCCGTGCCGCCCAGTCGCTTAATTGCAAGGTCTTGGTCTCTCTCTTTCACACCCGGCAGTTCCACGCTGATGCGGTTGGTCCCCACCAGAGTGATTACCGGCTCGGTTGTGCCCATGCCGTTAATCCGCTTGTCCAGCACGTCGCGGGCAGCCTTCATGGACTCCTGGTCAGGGTTCTTCTGGGTGGCCTCAAAGAGGATATGCAGGCCGCCCTGCAGGTCTACCCCCTGCTTGAGCGCTGGGGCAAACCTGGGGAACCCAGAGACGGTATTCGACGCATCTATGGCGAGCGCGCCTAGGAGCAGGACGACGATGGCAATCAGGGTGTAATAGGTGCGTTGCTGCATGATAAAAACCATTCCTCACGATCAACCTTGAGCGCGGGCAGCAACGGGTGCCCGGTAACCTCTACAAGTATAGGTAGGCCGCCATATGGTGTCAAACAAGATGTAGCCGATCCAGACGTTTGGAGATTCTGTATCAAGTGTGTGATCTTCTTTGTTCCACCATCGAAGGGTGCAGCGTATGGCCGCCAACATGTCGCGCGTCTTGCTCAGCATCGTCTCTACGAGGTTCCCATCGGAGTCACTAGCCCGGTACAGGTAGCACCAGCGCCTCTCCACCTTGACGTAGGTCTCGTCCACGAGCCACGACCGGCCGGCCTGCCGCCCCGCCTCAGTGGGGCGCGTGTCCTTCACGTGTGCTGGAGCCCCGGTTCCTGCCATGAGTGAGCCACCGCCTCATAGGGCAAAGACAGACCTGGACAGGGACGAGAGTGTTCGGGACCGGGCGGTGCGGCTATCGCGTCAGTGAAGCCAGGCCAGCCACGATGCGCAGCAGTTCGGCCCGGGTGACCCCACGCGCCTGCACCTCCTCGTGCTGGGTGCCCTCTTGCCACATCACCGCTTGCGCCGGCCAGCCCGGCGTCGTCTCGATCCAGCCCGCCACACCACGGACACGGATAGGCGTGCGCGTATCAGGCCGCGCACTGTTCACCGCTCCCAGCGCGAACAGGAGCACATCCCCGCGCACACTGCGGTAGCCCACCACATAGGCGGCGGGGCCCTCATGGTGGACACTGTCCAGGTGCGGCGCCATACGGAACCGCGTGGGGAGCCAGGTTGGGCGCAGGACGAGCACACTCTTGGGGAGCTGCGCGCGCGCGGCCAGCCAGACCGGCTGGGTCATCCCCCCCGCTGAGCGCGCCGCTGTGGTCGTCCCGGCCCACGCGCCGGTGCAACCGAGCGCGCCTCCCATAAGCAGAACTGCTACCGGCCCCCATTTCATCGTCTCAGCTCCTCTTGTTGTGCATGGGAGAGGAGAGGTGTCCAGAACACCCTGTCCTCCCCCGGTTATCACCGGCCTGCCTGCACGAGAAGGTCGCTGGCCGGCACTTCCTCGGCGCCTCCGCTGCGCGTGATCACGCGAGTAGCCAGCAGGTCCCCACTCTCCGCGGCAAGGACGAACACAGTGTACGACATCTCCACCTCGCCGTCATAGACTGGATCAGCGGCGGGAGAGAGGTCAAACACGAGGAACGCCAGCCCGGCCTCAGACCAACTATCGCTTGGGCAGGCCAGGGCCACCCGCGACCGGATAGTCCGATAGGGCAGCGACCGCTTCGCTATGGCGAGCAGCGCCCTGCCCTCGGCCACGTTTGCCGCGTCCAGCACAACCCTGCAGTGGTCCTACCGCTGGCGCGCCACGCCGCGCCCCTCGCTCACGGAGGATCTTCGCCGCAGGGGATCTCGGCGCCGTCAGCCGGCTTCACGCTCGGTGGGCGCGGCGCCCGCGGCACGACGCACAGGCAGATCAGCAGGAGGCGACGCCGGCGCGAGACGGTCTCCCGCCATGGTGGGGCCGAGCCCAGCAGCGCACGCATCCGCCCCACGTCGCGTCGGAGCCGGCCTACCTCTCCGGTCCGGGCCAGGAAGAGAAGGATGATCGGCGTGGCCAGGAGCACGCGCACGCCGACCAGGGCAAAGCCGTGGGGGTGCAACACGAGCGTGATCACCCAGGTGGCCAGCGCGCCGCCCAGCAGAGTGCGCAGACCGGGTGTGGTCCGCAGGAGGTCGGCCCCAACGCTGAGCGGCGTGGGCAGAGAGGGGGAGACGCGGCGATGCCCCATGGTCTGTGTGCTCCTTGTGTGATCTGGTCGGGAGAGGGCGCCTGGCCGGGACAGCGCCGCCGGCTCCCCCCACCAGGCTGAACGAGGTCAGGGCCGCGCCGCCTCCCGGTCCGAGCGGCCTCTGGTGCTGGCCAGGGAGACCACGGTGTCCGCCGCGACCAGCGCCCCGGAGGCCTGCCCGGTGGCCCCACCCAGGCAGGCGCCCACGATGCGAGGCACCCGGTACAGCACGATCAGGCCAGCCAGGCCCATCAAAGGCTTGATGAACGGCGTGTTATACGGGGCGGTGGCGCTGAAGCCGACCAACAGGATCTGCAGCACCTTGAGCGTGATGGCGTAGCCGATGCCCCACAGGGAGACGCCAATAAAGCTCTCGAACCACCAGTGCGCGATGCGCTTGAAGTCGGGGGAGACCCAGCAGACCAGGGCCAGCGGCGCCGTGACGTAGAGGGCGGCCAGCAGGAACAGCCCACCCAGACGGGTGAGGCAGATCAGCCCCAGGTAGGCGATGGCGCAGAGAAGCACGACTAACA
>JAABUJ010007084.1_pt1 | contig 10591 bp, 10 predicted proteins | sample 5559131 | NCBI WGS metagenome assembly JAABUJ01 (sample SAMN10711875, study PRJNA513366) | rock metagenome | isolation source: Antarctica rocks | place: Antarctica: Victoria Land, Mt New Zealand nord | collected 2016-01-07 | reverse complement strand
CGCCCCCGAAATTTCCGAAGCAGTGACCGCCGAGATGGGCGGCCCGGCCGGGTGGGGGCACTTCAACATCAACCTTCTGGTCGACAAAGTTCGATACGCAGCCATGTCGGCCTACGAGGGATTGACGGGGGAGGTCATCCCGTCGAACAACTCGAACCGAACGGCTCTGGCGATCCGCAAGCCAGTTGGCGTGGTAGCGAGCATTGTGCCTTGGAACGCCCCCGTATTGCTCATAGGAGCGTCGGTTCCTACTGCGTTGGTGCTGGGGAACACGGTGGTGATGAAGGCGTCGGAGCAGACCCCTCGGAGTCATGGGCTCATTGCCTGGTGTTTCGCCGAGGCCGGCCTGCCGGACGGCGTACTGAATCTCATTACTAATGCGCCGGCGGACGGGCCGGAGGTCGTGAACGCATTGATTTCGCACCAGGACGTGCGTCATGTGCACTTCACTGGGTTCCACCAGGGTAGGGCGAATGATTGCGCAGAAGGCCGCAGAGACCCTTACGCCCGTCGTTCTAGAGCTTGGCGGCAAGGCGCCGGTGATTGTGCTGGCCGACGCCGATCTCGACGCGGCCGTCAGCGCTGCGGCGTTCGGCTCGTTCGCCAACACCGGCCAGGGTTGCCTGTCCACAGAACGTGTCGTGGTGGATCGGCAGGTGGCCGGGGAGTTCTCCAGGCGCCTCGCCGCTGTCGCCGGATCGATTGTCTACGGCGATCCCCGTCGTGAGGGTAGCGTTCTCGGCCCGCTCATCAACGCAAATTCGGTCAAACACGTCCGCGAGCTCGTCGAGGACGCGGTTGCCCGTGGAGCCGACCTGCTCACAGGTGGACAGCAGGAAGGTCCCTGCTATGCGCCGACCGTGCTGGCCGGGGTCACTCCTGCTATGCGCGTCTATCGTGAAGAATCATTCGGTCCGATTGTCACCGTCGTAGCGGTAGATGGTCCGGAGGAAGCACTCGCCGTGGCGAACGACAACGATTACGGGCTCACCTCGGCAATCTTCACCCGCGACGTAACGCTTGCCCTCGATCTTGCCAAGCGTCTCGACGTGGGGATGTGCCACATCAACGGTGCAACCCTGGACGACGAAGCTCAGATGCCTTTTGGAGGTGTTAAAAACAGCGGATATGGGAAATCAGGCGGTCGCGCGAGTCTAGCCGAATTCACCGAAACGCAGTGGATCACCATCGAGGGAGTCAACAAGCCCCACTACCCGATTTCCGAGTGAACACGCAAATACAGGAGTGCCGCAGGTCAAGGAGGACCTTATGAAGAACATCAGACTGGGCGATCAAGGACTCGAAGTCTCCGCGATCGGTGTGGGCTGCATGGGCATGTCGGAGTTCTACGGCGAGGTGAGCCAAGTAGAAGCGACCGCCACAATCCACGCCGCACTGGACAAGGGAGTCACCCTGATCGACACGGCCGATATGTACGGACCGTTCAAGAATGAGCAACTCGTCGGCCAGGCATTAAGTGGCAGACGTGAACGCGCGATCCTTGCCAGCAAGTTCGGCAGTATGCGCGGCAACGATGGTGCCTTCCTCGGACTCAACGGTACCCCCGCGTACGTTCGGAGAGCCTGCGACGATTCCCTGAGCCGTCTGCAGACCGACTATCTCGATATCTATTATCTGCACCGGGTAGATCCGAACGTGCCGATTGAAGATACGGTCGGCGCAATGGCAGAGCTCGTTCAGGCCGGCAAGGTGCGTTTCCTCGGCTTGTCGGAGGCAAAGCCGGAAACCGTTCAACGCGCGCACGCCGTGCACCCTATCAGCGCCCTACAGACCGAATACTCTCTGTGGTCCCGCGAGCCAGAGGACAACATTTTACCGGCGATCCGCGAATTGGGCATAGGCTACGTCGCCTACGCTCCGCTCGGACGAGGATTCCTGTCCGGCAAGATCCGGTCCTTCGAGGATCTACCCGAAGGCGATTTCCGACGCGCAGTCCCACGATTCCAGGGCGACAACTTCCGGAAGAACCTGGATGTGCTTGCCATGATCGAGACCGTCGCCGAGCGACTCGGAGTCACCAGCGCACAGCTCGCCCTTGCCTGGGTACTGAGCCGAGGTGTCGTGGCGATCCCTGGCACCGAGAGGCGAGACCTTCTCGACCTGAACATCGCGGCTGTCGACATCGAGCTCACCGAGAGCGACCTGGCAGAGATCAACGCAGTCGCTCCGCGGGGCTCCACCGTCGGCGACCGCTACCCCGGGCCGGCGATGGCAGAGATCGAAAACTAGCACGCCGGCTCCTGCTCAAAGCGCCCCCCGCCCCGATTGATGCAATCTGGAAGATGAAGCATGCCCAACAGTGAAACGTTCGAACTCGTGTACCGCCTGCCGATCCCGCCGGAAGAGGGAAAGTACCCGGGTCTTTCCCCATCACGTCGCGTTGAACACGGATTGATTGTGGACCGGGATGTGCCGGTGCAGATGCGTGACGGCGTAGTCCTGCGCGTGGACGTTTTCCGACCGGAAGGGCAGTCGGATCTTCCCGTCCTGTTCACATACAGTCCTTACGGGAAACACGCGCGCAAGGGGTTCCACATGCTGTATCCGCAGCAGGGGGAACACGATCTCGGATTCGTCGACCCGGGAACGACCAACGTCAGTGTTTCTCACTACACGGTATGGGAGGGCCCTGACCCCTTGTACTGGTGCAGTCAGGGTTTCGCTGTCGTCAACGCGGATGCCCGTGGGTCCTGGGGGTCAGAGGGATCGCTGACGTTCCATTCACCCCAAGAAGCCAGCGACGGGTACGACATCGTCGAGTGGGCCGCCGGCCAGTCCTGGAGCAACGGGCGGGTCGGTATGACCGGGGTGTCCTACCTGGCTTGGAGCCAGTGGAATGTGGCAGCGACGCAGCCTCCGCACCTGTTCGCGATAAATCCTTGGGAGGGATATTCGGACCCATACCGAGACATCTCGATGCAAGGTGGAATGCGCGAGACACGGTTCCGCGGCTGGTGGATCGAGTCCACGGCCTACTCACGCAACCGTGTCGAGGACGTGGTGGAGATGTGCAAACAACACCCCAATTTCGACGCGTATTGGCAGGCGCGGACGCCTGACCTGTCGAAGATCGAGGTGCCGCTTTACGCGGTCGTCGACTGGGGGGACCACGGAATCCACACTCGGGGGACCATCGAAGGGTTCAAGCAGGCAAGTTCTCCCAACAAGTGGTTAGAGGTTCACGGCCGGATGAAGTGGCCCTACTACTACCGCCCCGAGAGTTTGGCCCGTCAGCTGGAGTTTTTTACCACGTTTTTGAGGAAGCCACCGGGCTCGACGTTGAGTTGGCCGCGGGTCAACATCGAGGTGCGCGAGTCGCATTTCGTCGGTGAGGTTCGTGCCGAAGCTGATTGGCCACTGGAAGGTACGGTCCTGACACCCCTGTACCTCGACGCAGCGTCTGCGGCTCTTCGAAAGGAAGTTCCGCCCGCTGCCACTGTCAAGTACGACTCCGAGGATGCCGAAGATTTCGCTGAATTCACTATCAGTTTCGATGAAGATACTGAGCTGACCGGAAACATGTCACTACAATTGTGGGTGGAAAGTGAAACCACGGAAGCCGACCTTTTTGTTGCGGTAGAAAAGTTCGGCCGTGACAATCAAAGGGTCACCTTTCCCCTGCAGTCGATGTTTCATGATGGACCCGTCGCCCTCGGGTGGCTTCGGGCCAGTCACCGAGAACTTGACGACGAGCGTTCGACACCGCAACAGCCGTGGCACACCCACGCCCGGTCAATTCCCTTAGAGCCTGGCCGCCCGGTCCTGGTGGACATAGAGATCTGGCCCTCCTCCACAGTGTTCCGGGCTGGCGACCGATTGGCCGTTCGGGTGAAGGGCAGCGAGTTTTACACCTACCCCGGCGTCCCGGCGGTTATCCATCACGAGGAGCCGCAGAACACTGGGCTACACACCATCCACACGGGCGGCCAGCACGCCTCGCGGCTGCTCATTCCCGTCATCCGCCAGTCTGACCCCCTACCGGTCGAGTGAGCAACACTCAGATCAATCGTCCGCCCCGTAACAGCAATGAACTATGGCTGTCGACGTCGTACCAACCGTGACAACGAGGCAGCAGCATCGCCATGCCGAGCGACGCCAGTTGACGGCATGCTGTCCGGAGCTCGAGTCGTCACCATGGACAGCAAGGGGGGCTGGAAAACTTCGGTTGTTGCCAACCACAGCGAGGCGTTGGCCGATAACTCACGGTATATATCGGCGGTGATGTAGGTGATGTCGGCGGTGTGGCACCAATCCTAGTTTCCCGGACTTGTCGACTCCCCGGCCACGGGTCCGGGCATGGGAATACATGACATGCGTGCCGCTCATACCTGGGGTCCGTCGATGGAAGGCGACCGTCGGGTATCAGCGTGCTGCTGATGCATGGTCAAAATTTGAAGGTTAGTGTCAAGACTTCTTCCGGTTGATGGTTGACACTCCGGTGTCGTTCGCTGTGACTTGAGTCATGGTGAGTCGCCACCGTCACAAATAAGCTTTGCCTTGACTCGAACCGTCGACACCGAACAGTGACTGGTAGCACCCTGCCTCGATGCGCCGGGATGACACAGCTCAAAGGAGAGTTTCATGAGAGACACAAAGCGTCGCACACTTGTTATGCTCGCCGTAACATTGGCGGTCATGGCTCCGGTGTTCACCGGTTGTGCGAGCAGCAAAGGATCGGCGAGCTCGAGTTCGACATCATCGGTTTTGGTTCCGGCCTCATCAGGACCCGCTCCATCAACAATCACCTATGATGGCCCGAACGCCAGGCTTCCCGGCAAGCTGCCCGTGCCCGCGCACAAAAATCTTACGGTCGGCTACCTACAGGCCTATACGGGCGTGTCGACGTTGGTGGCCACCCAGAACGCGATTCAACGGACAGTCGAGCAATTGGGCGGCAAATTCATCTTGAAGGACGCGAACCTCAACCCGCAGACGCAGGTCAGCCAGTTGAACGAATTGATCAGTCAGCACGTGGACGACATCGTCGTGTTTCCAATTGATCCTACTTCGCTTACGCCCTCCCTAGCTAAAGCGAAAGCGGCTGGTATTCCTGTCATCGCGGTGTCGGCAACGTTGGGCGGAGATGAAACCGTTCCTGAAGGGTACGTCGCCACGGTTGATTTGCCGGCCGACACGGCGGCATTTGAAACAGTGCAGAGGATCGCCGAGAATCACCCTCAGGCGAGCGTGGTCATACTCGGTTCGACCTTGCCCGTTCCGGCCATCAACTATCCCGTCCAGCGCGCAACGTATTGGGCAAAACGATTCGGACTGAGGGTGCTGGGCCGGGTGGATAACACCCAAGATAACCCCACGGGGTACACCACAGCAGCGAATACGGTTGCAGCGCGGTACCCGAACGCTGATGTGGTCCTCGCCTATAATGACGCCTACGCGATACCTGTAGCACAGGTACTCGCCAGCTCGGGACATCCTAAGATCCTAGTTACGGCGAATAACGGCGGCGCCAGAGTGGGCATCGATGCTGTGGCCGCAGGCAAACTCTTCAGCGTCTATTCTATTCCTTGGGATGAGGTCGGCGTGCAGGCTGCATATGCTGCGTACTCGGCCACCGCCGGCACGAAGGTCCCTCGGGTCATCCTCCCGCAGGGGCAATTGATTACCTCACAGAACGCGAAGACGGCCAAGGCCGCCGGTGAGTAGCACAACTCCGGTTCACGGACGGGCGGGCGGTGAGAGGGTTGAGCCTCCGCTCCTTGCCGTGCGGCAGCTTTCTGTCATGCGCGGCAACACTCTGGCTCTTGATGAAGCGCAACTGTCCATCACGCAGGCGGGTACCGTTCATGCGCTGCTGGGACAGAATGGTTGCGGTAAATCAACTCTCCTTGGAGTACTTTCCGGGCAGCTTCGTCCGAACGCAGGGACCGTGGCTATTGCAGGGCAGGACCTCACCTTCAACAGCACGATTGAATCGCGCGCTGCGGGGGTGGTGATGGTATCGCAGGAACTGTCACTGGCACCGGAGCTGTCGATGGCTGAGAACGTCCTGATGGGTCGCGCGTTGCCGCGAAGGGCAGGAGCTCTGTGGTGGAAGAACGCCTACAATGTCGCAGAAACGATCCTGAGCCAGTTGGGCCTGGAAATCGATCCACGAACACGAACAGGGGATCTGCGTCCAGACCAACAGCAACTCGTCGAAATCGCCCGATCGATTCGGTCAAATCCCAGAGTTCTGATCCTCGACGAACCGACAAGCTCGCTTTCTCGGGACGAGGTCGCAGCTCTATTCTCCGTCATCCGAAGATTGTCGGCCACCGGTGTCACGACTATTATCGTGTCGCACCGGCTCCCTGAACTGTATGAAATCTGCGATTCGATCACGGTTTTGCGCGACGGCCGGACGGTGCTGGAAGGACCCATGGCAGACACGACGACGCAGGAGCTCGTCGCGGCCATGGTGGGCCTGGCGGACCCCAAACCGGCTACGTCTGCATCGAGTCCCACATACGGACAGACAGTGCTGGCGACTACGGGACTGGGGTCATCCGGTGCCTTCACCAACCTGCATCTACAGATTCGTAGCGGTGAAATCGTGGGCCTGGCGGGGCTGTCCGGGTCCGGCTGCAGTGAAGTACTGCAATCCCTGGCTGGCACACGGCCCATCGACGAAGGCAGCGCCTACCTTCAAGAGCGAAACTATCTCCCGACAAGCCCACGGGATGCTCTCGCTGCGCGAGTTGGCTACCTCCCGCCGGACCGCAAACGTCTGGGCCTTCTCCTGTCGATGAGCGTGTCGGACAACCTCGCGCTGTCCGCAACGCGAGACCGCCTCCGGTTGAACCGCCCGAACCGGGGAGCCGAGCAATCCGCGTCCCAACGGTTCGTGACGCAAGCCGGGGTGCGGACACCATCTGTCGACACGCCCGTTGGCTCCCTCAGTGGCGGCAACCAACAAAAGGTCGCGCTTGGCAAGTGCCTCGGCGAGGAACCTGTGTTCCTGCTATTGGACGAGCCGACCAGGGGAGTGGACGTCAGAGCACGAGCCGACATCCACCAGAAGCTCGCGGATACCGCAGCTGGCGGGGTCGGTGTGCTGATCACCTCAAGTGATGCCGACGAGTTCGTCGACCTCTGCCACCGCGTTGTGGTACTCGCCAACGGACGAGTCCAAGGAGAACTGGTCGGCCGCCAAATCAGCGAGTCGAACATTGCCGTTCTCGCCGGAAGCCCCCAATCGTGAAACGGAACGCGATCGGGCCGGCCTCGCTCCGGGACCCGCATCTTTGGCGCGCCATACGGCCGTTCGCTCCCGTTCTGGCGATGCTGTTGCTCCTTGTCACCGTTGGCGGTCTGACACAGCCTATTTTCCTGAGCCTGAACAACTTGCAGAATTTGCTCGTCTCCCAGTCGGTGGTCTGGGTGGTGGCATTAGCAATGACGTTCGTCATCATTAGCGCCGGGCTGGACCTGTCCGTCGGGGCTATCGCCACGCTCGCCGGCATCGTCCTGGTGAAGCTGATCGGCGATGGTGTTCCCGCATGGCTTGCCATACTTTTCGCGATCATCGCGGGGACGGCGGTAGGCGCGGTCGCTAACGGTCTGCTCGTCGGGCGTGCGAAGCTCTCAGTTTTCGTTGTGACCCTCGCGTCAATGACCGCGATTACCGGATTCATCCAGCTCTGGACGGGGTCGTCGTCGGCGTTCATCAATGATTCGCTCGTACTCTCCCTCGCCAACGGAAGGATGCTGGGGGTCGCTGTACCGATCTGGATCATGACCATCACCCTCGTGTTGGCCCTCTACGTGCAGCGGTACACCTACTTCGGACGTGATGTGTACGCGGTCGGCGGAAGCGCCGCCGCGGCGGAGCTGTCCGGGATTCGAACCTCCCGAACGCTCATCGCTGTCTACGCGATCGCGGGTGGCGCTGCAGCGATAGGGGGCGTCGTCGGATCAGCCATAACCGGCGCGGCGACCGCGCAAGTGGACAACACCCTTGCTCTGCAAGCCATCGCTGCGGTCCTGTTGGGTGGGACGTTGCTGACAGGCGGAGCTGGCAGTGTGATTGGCACCGTGCTCGGCGTACTGTTCATTGGCGGACTCGCCAATTACCTCAGCATCAGCGGCGTTCCGGGGGCTTGGCAGCAGGTACTGACGGGCGTCATCCTCGTTATTGCCGTGGGCGGCGGTAGACTACGCCGCAGCCGATTCGTCAAACGTGCCGACCGCGACGCCGGCAGCAGCGCCTTGCCGAACCGGCAGTCGAAGTCGGTCGTTGGCGCCGACGACCACGTTGATCGGCTTGATGTCCCCGGCGATGTCGCAGGTTTGTCCAGCGGCAGTGGGCCCGGTTGATTGGCTGATTTGTGGTGTCGGTTGCGACCTTCGGTTGTTCACCCGTCATGAGCCCGATCGGTGAGTGGAGGGGGAAGTCGTAGACGGCGACCAAAGAAGTGCTACCCGCCGCGGATTGCGTCGGTGATGGATCGCGATGACGGCCGGCCGGCCGAGCACATGCTGATCCTCGAATTGAGCGGCCCCGGACAATGCCGTCCACAACATCGCCGCGGCGTCTCCCTCGGTGCGCTATGACCGATCTGGCGATGCTGGCACCTACCATCCCGGGATGGCGGGCGGACATGGTCGGCGAAGACATCCGCGCGAACGCGGTTCGGCGAAGACGGCCAGCTGTTGTGCGACCAACCCGGGAGTTCTGGCTGGTCTGCGTCGCACCCGGTACGGGGTGGTCAGCCAACCCGAACACGATGTGGACGATCGGCGCAGGCAGGTGCGGTTTTGATCTTCGGCACCTGGGGCCGCTTTCGGCGCCGACCGCGACTCGCTCACAACGCCAGGCGAGTGGTAGCGCGTTTTCACCGCGTACCGGCGTCGTTCCCGCCACACGACGGTGCGGTCGCGGCCGGTCAGCGCACCGATCGCCGCATCTGACAACCGCTGCTCCACTCCTACCGCGATCTGCCACGACCCGGCAACGACAACACCCGCCGCGCGATCAACACCTCTGGTCGCTTCGACGCCATGACACCACCGCCAGCTGACCTGTAACTCATGTCACGGCCGCAATGCCGAGTTGTGCATACGATCGGCGTCAGTACCCCTTTAAGAGAAGAGGCAAACGATATGGTCGATTCGCCGCAGCACATCGTCTGGCAAGATGTTGACTCCGCGCCGTTGTTCAACCTCGGCGATCGCGTCACCTACAAGGCCCTCACCGGTAGTAAAGCCCAGTTGATACGGGTGCAGATGAAGGCTGGCATATTTTTTCCCAATCCGGACGACCCCGCCGAGCAAGAGACCCATCCTAACGAGCAGATCTCTACGGTTCTTTCCGGACGCATGAAGATTTTGATCGACGGGGTTGAGTTCATTGTCGGTGCCGGGGAAACGATAGCCATCCCGCCCAACGCACGACACTCTGCCGAATTCTTGGAGGACACCGAGATGCTGGAAGTATTTGTCCCACCGATTATGTGATCGCACTGTATTTCAACGCAACGGCGCGAGAGGAGTAGCCACATGGAATTCCTGGTCAGGTTCGAGACAGTCATACCCGCCGCCATGCCCATGGCCGAACGCGAGAGTCTCCGCAGCCAGGAACGCGCCCGAGCCAGCGAACTCCGTGAGGCGGGGATCCTTATCCGGCTGTGGCGCGTACCCGGGCGACGAGCTGTCATCGGACTGTGGGAGGCCGACGATGCGACGGCCCTTCATGGCGCGCTGGCGTCGCTCCCGACATTCCCGTGGCTCGATGCCATCGTTGAGCCCCTCGCTACTCATCCTCAGGAGCAGAAGTGATGGCGAAGCCAAAAATATCAGGCACTTATCTGTTCGGCATCGAGGACAGCCGACGAGGATTCGGCCTGAATAAGTTGTGCGCCTCCCTCACGTCGATCGAAAACCGTGAGCGGTTCCTCGCCGGTGAGGTGGCGTACTGCGACCGGTTCACACTGAGCACGGATCAGCGCACCGCCGTGCTTGACCGGGACTGGAAAGCGATGCTGGACCTCGGGGGGTCCATCTTTTACATCTACAAGCTGGCGATGGTCGACGGCAAATCCATGCAGTACCTGGGAGGGGTCTTCACCGACATGACCACCGACGAATTCATCGCAGCACTCAACGGAGGAGGGCGTCGTTTTGGCTGAAGTAATCTGGGGGCTGGCTACAAGCCACGTGCCCTCCATTGGCGCAGCGATGGACCGCCAGAAAACCCAGGACCCATACTGGAAGCCGCTGTTCGACGGCTACCGTCCCGCGCGGGAGTGGATGCGCAAGCACCCACCCGACGTGATCATCCTCGTTTATAACGACCATGCCAACGCTATCCCGCTCGACATGGTGCCGACCTTCGCCATCGGCACGGCTGCTCAATTCAAGGTTGCCGATGAGGGGTGGGGCAGACGCCCCGTACCGGAAGTGACCGGTCATCCCGAGCTGGCGGCCCATCTTGTGGAAAGCCTGGTCGACGAAGAATTCGATATTACGGTGGCCCAACAGCTCGAGGTCGATCATGGGTTCACTGTGCCGCTCTCGGTCTACTGCCCTGAGCCCGGAGACGCGTGGCCGTGCCCCGTCATTCCCATCGTCG
>JAABUJ010007079.1_pt1 | contig 10595 bp, 10 predicted proteins | sample 5559131 | NCBI WGS metagenome assembly JAABUJ01 (sample SAMN10711875, study PRJNA513366) | rock metagenome | isolation source: Antarctica rocks | place: Antarctica: Victoria Land, Mt New Zealand nord | collected 2016-01-07 | reverse complement strand
CTCTTGCAACGTGCTGGATCGGCTCATTGGTCCCCTCCTGTTCGTGTGGTCTCAACACACGCTTGAGCATGGAGCGGGCCACTGAGCCTCTCATTTCCAAAAACTGTCATAAAGTCAGCTCCCCCTCGCGGGGGGAGGGGGAGATCGTGAGAAAGGCTGCTTCCCGTAGGAGCTCCCCCCTGGAGGGTTCATGAGCGGACAGTTTGGCGCGGCTGTGCCCGCACCGCTTCGCCCCCCGGGCTACGATCGAAGGTCGATCGATCGTAGCATCGGTCGTCAGACTAATACGGTTGACTTAAGAGAATCGCGGATACCCCGCCAAGGGAGGCACCCGCGGTCATCCGTCGTGCACCGGCATCACCGTGGGAGGGCACACGATGTGCTGGCCTGCGGGCCAGTCCGGCCAGAACGGCCGAGCTACCGGACGTTGACGGCATGAGGGAGGGACTACCGGTCGGTCGTCATCGGTCGAGAGCGGCCCGTAGCCCATCCCTCGCGGGTGGATCGGTCCGCAGGCCGACACGAGGGTGCCATCCGGCCTGGATACCCCGCCATGGGGGGCATACCTCGCCGAAGGGGGCACATGGCAGGCAGGCCGAGCTACGGGCGCCGCGGCGTACATCGCCCTGACCGCCCCTTAAGTCAACCGTATCGGTCTTCAGTCCGTCAAGGGAACGACCGCGCGCCAGCGCCGGTCCTGGACCGTCCCACCATGCTCCTTCTCGACGACGCTGGCGGAGTGGGCTGGTCGAGCAACCAACAGGTGTGCTTCTCTGCTCCGCTCCGTGGTGGGAGATCGGACCCTGGTGCATACGACTACAGAGGTGCACAGGGACGGAGCGTGTCAGGCGGACACTGGTCCTGCACTGACGAAATGTCGCGGCAGGAGACTGGTGTGGGGCGGGCCAGCGCCGGCGCTTGCGCGCGGCGCCTCCACCGGACGACCTGAAGGTCGATGCTACGCATTTCCGCACATTGTGGCGGGAACTGTGCGATGTGAAACTGTCCGCTCATGAGCTCGCGGGGGGAGGGGGCGGCAGCGTTCAGCCGGCCCCGCAGGCGATGCACCGGGTGGGTGGAGCGATGGAAAGCGTGTCCTGCTGGCGCGAGCGGGCAATGGCGAGCAGCCTGGGTACGGGGCGACGCAGTGACAGGGTGTAGAGGCGCGCGAGCAAATCCGGCGAACCGCCAATGGTACACACGGTGATGTATGCCAGGTGATCGGTACCGACCCAGACCACCTGGGAGACGGCGCAGCTAGGGTTGATGCGCGGATCGATCACTCGGGCCCCGTGGCCTGACGATCTGATCCAGAAGCGATTGTTCGGGTCGAGCAGGAGCTTTTTCCCGTCGGGTGAAAGGAACGCCTGGGTGGAGTTGAGCAGAGGAAACGCGACACCAGCGTGCGCGCTCGATCGAGTCCCTACCCGGAGGCGAGCGGCGCCGCCAGCGGCGGGGGCCGTCCAGAGCCCGGTGACTGGCACGCCCACGCCGACGCCGCTGGTTTCAATCAGCAGGTCACCATCCGACCGCCAGGCAATGACCTGTGAGGGGAACTGGTTCAGATAGTTTCTCCGCCCACGCACCCAGGCAGGGAAGGTGATCACGACCCGATGCGTGCCACGGGTCGCGACCGTTGCCACGGTGAGCACGACGCGACTCATCAGAGCCGTCGAGGCGGTTGGAACCAGCCGCACAGCCACCTGCCGGGAGTCTGGCGACCAGACCAGCGACTGGACGAAGTCGTGCCGCGCTCCAGCTACCAGCACCTGTGCACAGCGACACGCGACACTCCACCCCCACACTCCAGTGCCGTCCACAAAGGCCAGCCACCGGCCGTCCGGCGACCAGGACAGCCGTCGGTGCAGCGCTCGATCGCGACGAACCACAAAGCCGGAGGAGAGGGCGCTGCCCACGCGCACCAGGCGCGGCACGTTGCCGGCTCCGTTTCCACTCCCGGAACTGCCCACACCGGAGAGGAACGCCACGAACCGACCGCTGGGCGCCAGTTGCGGCTCCCTGGCGTCGATTGGAACCGTCAGACGGCAGCGGTGGCGTCCGTCCGGACCGGCCCAGTACACCGAACCACGCAGCGCGTACACCAGCGCCGGAGCAGTGGTGGCGCCGCACGACGCCGGTCCGGCGGCCGATGCCTGCCAGGGGACCGCCGAAAACGTCGAGAGGGCGAGGACCAGGCTGGTCAGGCCGGCCCGAACTGGGGCGGACGCGGACCATCGCGAGCATGCTGAACGAATGTGCATGGATAGAGCCTTTCTTCGTGCCATAGGCCGCACAGCGCGACCCATCAGCCTGTAGAACGCGTGGCCAGGCAACAAGTAACGCCCTGCTCCATCTATCCTTAATGAAACCACGAGCCAAGACAGTTACATCGACGGTGTTCGCTCGTTTATCAATCAGGGAATGATGATAGAAAGGCGGTTCATCTGATGTTCAAGCTCGCTATGGCGTCGACGTTGATCGGCGCCCTCGTGCTCCCGGCCGGCGCCGGCGCGCACACGCTGAAGGCGCCGTCAATGACCATGAACCCACAGGCATGGTACGTGTCGGCGACGATCACCTGTCACCGGAACGCGGCCAACACGCGAATCTGTGACCGGCTTTTGGGTTCAGTGACCACCGTATCGGTGAGTCTGAACATGCTGCAGGACAACCCGACGCCCGGGATCATGTTTACCGCGACCTACACGACTACCGCACCGACACCTGCTCCTGGCGCGGCGATCCGTCCCTACGGTCGGATCTGTGCCTTGGGCCTGCTGGCCGATCACCTGCGTTTCATCAACGGGCCGTTTGACACGACCACGACCTGTCACGCCACCGTTCGCGGTCGGATGGTCCTCCGGTCGGGTGTGGCGTCTCGTCTCTCGAAGACCCCTGATTTCTGGATTACGCAGGAATCAGCCAGGGTGCGCGGCGCTGACGCTCACCAGATCGGGGACCCGCTGGGGGCGAAGGCGTATCCGGCGGATACCCGGTTTCCGGTCCGATGGGGTTCCGGTGGCACCATCCGGGACGCCAATCGAACCCTGGGTGTCCTGGGGATACCGGGCTTCCCGCAGCAGGGGGGCCCGCTTCCCGCCGGGATCCGCGCCTCGATGACGGTGCTGAATACGCCGCTGACGGGCGGTGCCGGGAGATCAGTATTGGCTGGCGGTCGGGCGCTACATGCCGGCCAGACGGTGCCATGCCATACCGTCATTCTGGAAGGCGGTCTGACCTGCTATCCTCCTCGCTCACAGGCGCTAGCCGAATCGCAACTCGCGGTCCGACCGGTGAATCCGGTCGGCATGGTCCAGGCCGCCACGCACCTGCGGCTCACGCAGCTTCGGGTCGTCTTTGGGTTCCAGGGGAACCGCGGGGTCAATCTCCTGTACGCCTTTGGCCAGGTCTGCTGGCGGAGCGAGTTCTCCTGCGCCACGCGCTACCTGCTGGTCGGCGAGGCGCCGGGACCCAGCCCGGCGAGCGGACCGCGCATGGTCCGCGACAGGTACACCTCTTGGCCGGGAACCCCGGTTCACTATGGTCCCTGGAAGTTCCTGGCCCCGGTTCCTGGGCGAAATCTGGTGGTCACGGTCTACGGCTCCTTCTCCAGGGCCGTCATTCACGGCATCGGGATGCGCGTGCTGGAGGCGGGGAGATAATCTCCGAGCATGGATGCCTGGCGAAAGGAGTGTCGCAGACCGAGGCTCTGACCCGGCGCGGCCTCCTTCTGGAGTACGCAACGCTCGCCTGGAATGTGGTGGGATGTTGGATCGTGCTGGGCGCGGCGTATGCGGCCAGGTCGGTGGCGCTGGCCGGCTTCGGCATCGACTCGGTGATCGAGATCGTTGCCTCGGTGATCGTCGTCTGGCAACTCAAGGCCATCAAGAAGGATCAGGAGCAGTTCGCCGAACGCCTGATCGGCGTCGCCTTTCTGCTGCTCGCGGTCTACCTCGCGCTTCAATCCGCCATTGTGCTGTACGCTGGTTTCCATCCCAGGACATCGAGCCTCGGGATGGTCTGGCTGGCGCTGACCGTGCTGGCGATGCTGCTGCTCGCCTACGGGAAGGGACGGACCGGGAAGGCGCTGGGCAACCCGGTGCTGCAGCGGGAAGCCAGGGTCACAGCGATCGACGGGATGCTGGCCGGGTCAGTGCTGATTGGGATTGCCCTCAACGCGCTGTTTGGGCTGTGGTGGGCCGACCCGCTGGCCGCCCTGGTGATCGTCTACTACGGTGTCAGAGAAGGGAGTGCCGCGTTGCGTGGCTGAGGGATCGGCGCGTCGATCAGGTGACACTGTGCACGGTGGCGGCGCGTTCTGACTACCAGACAAGGTTGCCGCCGCCTCCACCACCCTAAGGCGGGCTGGGCAGGAGCCGCAGCCCCTACGAAAGCGCTGTCGCAATAAGCCGGGCATTCCCTATCCGAGACACTGTCCCCGTAGGGGGGGGGTACTGGGTCTGCTCCTGCCCGGCCAGCCTTCGGTGTCTCCAGCCACGTCACCCTCGCCCCGCGCAACGTGTGCCCCGAATGGGGTACGGGCACGATCGCTTCGGCTGTCACGGACCCGCATCCGGCCGCGATCGTGCGGGCGCTGAAACGAGGTGGAGGCATGCCTTTCTACGATCCGGTGATAGCGATGCTCCCGCCGCTACGCAAGACCACATGGAGGACGTGGCGACCGACGCTGCGGGACGTTCGGCTCGCGTAGCGATAGCTGTGGCCACTAACGCGGGACCGCGCTCACCTTGGCAGGTACCGGCAGGGCGAATTCGCGTGTGCCGCGACTGTCAGTGTCGCCGTCATCGCTACTCGCTTGAACCCCGGCCCCGGCACGACTCCCTTTATTAAAGGAACGACTCCTCGAAAGATCTCCACGATGTAGCGGCCGGGCGGCGGAACGCTGATGACCTGGAAGGCAGTTCCCCGGCGGCCGGCTTGCCGTACCCCCAGAAGGCCGAGTGTGTTTGGAACGATGCCGAACCCAACCGTCTCGTGTGGATGCAGTCCGGTTGCCACAAGCGTGAGAGAATGGGTCTGGGCTGCAACAGGACATGCGGGTTCAGCGCGCAGACGAACGCTGGATGGCCCGGCAACCGCGATGCGGAACCCCCTGGTTGCCGTCCATGTGTTCTTGCCGGCATGGCAGGTAGCGACTACCTCACCTCGCGCCCACGGTTGTGCGGATGAGAAGACAACGCTGAGCGGCGTGACCATGCTCGCATGCTGGCCACGGACGCCGGCAACCGCGTGCGCTCGTCCCGCATCGTCGATACGGTGGATGCTTACAGTGCAGGTGGCGCGCTGGTCGGCAACGAGCACGACGGCGAAGGGCCGTCCGGTGCGGGGCTGATACGGGGTGATGGACAGGCCAAGGTGTGCGTTTGTCTGGGCGTGAACCAAGGGCGCGATGAGAAAACTCATGAGAAGAAGGGCGGCGATACGGAGAGTCGGTGGCATTCGATCATTCCTTTCTCGGATCCAGTACTCATACTGCTATCCGGTGAAACGCGCGGCAGGTGAACGAGGTAACAGATGAGGCCGCCGCACGCTTCCCGAGCAGGTCTATAGCCGGCGTCGATAAAGGTTTGGGTCTGCCGGCGCGTGTCGGCCGGGTTCTCCGCATCGAAGGTGAACTGCGCGGAGCGGATGATGTCGGCAGGGTCGCGATCGATGGCGGCGCAGTGGTCATCCAGGGTGCTGCTCTTGTGCCGGAGGGTTTCGACATCGCCTCCGCCAGCAATGACGAACGGGATAGGGCTTTTGCAGGGGTTTCGGCCCGCAGTAGGCGTGGACCGGATGGGGAATACCCTCCCCCGGGAGATCATCCTCCCCGCGCATCGCCTTCGGCCATCACGGGCACCGAGCGGGCGCGTTCCTGGAGTAGACCGAGCAGCTCGCGCGCTGGGTAGGCCCGGTTGGCCTCGATACCCGGAGGGGTGGGCGCCGCCGGTACCAACGTGTCGTCGCGCTCAGAGGCCTGCGACTGGCTGTGCAACCACACGGCCTGTAGGTAGAGCGCTGGGATGTGCAGGAAGCGAATGCCGGCATCGCCCTGGGCCACGTACTGTTCGGCAACGTCGAGCGCCTGGGCCGTTCCGGGAACGAACGGACCGTAGTTCAGCTGGGCGAAGGCGTGCTCGCCCGAAGGCTTGAGGTGTGTCTCGCCCAGGGCGACCGGTCGATCGTCGCGCTCAACCAGGTAGCGCCAGGAGGTGGGGCGGGCGGCGGAAAGCGGCTGGCCAGCTCGCAGGTCGTCGAGCCCGAGCGTGTACACCTGGTGCAGTTTGGTGAGCGCCAACTCGTCCGGGTCGGCGTTCCGCAACAGCTCCGAGCTGAACTGGTTCCCCTGGCCCATCGTGGCCAGCGTGTCGCGCAGAGCGGCGACCGATTCCAAAGGTGGATCGGCGGTTCGAAGGGCCATGCTTTCTCCCTAAGCCTTGGTATAGAAGCTGTGGGTCCAGCTGCCAGAGCCCTGGTAGCTCGCCTTCAGCGTATCGTATGAGATGTCGGACTTGCCGTAGATCGGGTCGTCGAGGGCCAGATAGCCGGTCGCATCGCCGAGGTAGCCGATGATCGAGAGGAAGTGGGCGCCTCCACCTGACCAGGCCACCCGCAAGCAGAGCGGCCGGCTGCCGTCAATCTCGCCACGAACCGACGGGAAGTGAGTCGCCGAACCGGTCGAGTGGTCGAAATGCCCGATCCGAGTGAGCGCGTCATCAAGGTAGCCATAGACGTTACATGGCCCTGCCGCGCCCGGACCACAGCAGTCGGTCCGGCTCAGCTGGCCGTTGGCCACGTCGCACTGGTTCCAGGAGCTGGCCGCGTCGTAGTAGTGCGACACGCTGGTCGCTACCGCCGCCCAGCACCAGTTGCTCTGCTGCTGTGGTTGCATCTGGAACTGCAGCCGGTCCCAGGGCAGGGGTTGGTAGAGTGTCTGCTCCGGCCGGTGGTCGAGGACGGTGATGTCGGTCACCACGTGCAGCGGCGTGCCCCAGTCCACCGTGACGACGAAGGTGACGCCATGGTTGGGATCGTACGGTGGACCGTGAGGACTGATGTTGTCCACGGTGATGGTGGCAGCTCCCACAAACCGCGCGCTGGAGGCCGGGTCTGGCTCGTTCAACGCATATTCCGAGGCAGTCACCAGCACCACCGAATCGTGGTTGATGGCGTCCCAATTGAGGTTCAACCGGGTACGACCCTGGAGTGCCCACCAATATTGACGTACTGTCCGCGGTACTCTACCCCTCCCACACCCGGCGTACCGGTCCGTGCAGCGCGAGCCTGGTCTCTTTACGCCATCCTACTCCATCAGCGGTAGTGTGTGTCCCAGTGAACCGTGCCGAGGAGATGTGCCCCCTGGACGCTGCTGATCCATCGAAACCGGTGGAGGCGCTGCGGGCTGGCCGGATCGATCGCGTGAAGGCGGCGCTGGTCGCCATGGACGAGGGCGCGTCCGAGTAACTGCGACAGGGCTGCGGATGCCCACCAAGAGCATCCGCAGCCCTGTCAGGAATCCCAAAGACGAATTGCGCCGCCTATGATCCGGCGACAGCGATGCTCCCGCCACTCCGCAGAACGACATGGAGGACATAGCGGCCGAGGCTGCCGGACGCTCGGCTGGCGTAGCGATAGTTCTGATTGACATGCACCGGGATCAGCGTGCGGTTCAGCTGCCGGGTCCCGGCGGTGAGCGAGAAGCCGAGGATGCCGGTGGTGGAGGCGACCCGCCAGCGGAAGACCACGCCATGCGCGGTGTGGGCCACGCGGAAGTGCGCGACCAGCGCCGCGGTGGGGCTGCCGGAAACCAGGATCGCCAGGCTGTGATTGGCCGATGAGCCGGCGCCGAGGGCCAGCGGCGTGGTCCCAGGCGGCAGACTGACCGTCACCGGGACGAGGCTGGGGGTGGTGGTAGTGTTGCCCAGTTGACCGAATACGTTAGAGCCCCAGGCATAGAGCTTACCGTTCGACCCGATCGCCAGACTGTGACTGCCCCCGGCCGCGATGGCTATTGGCTTGACCCCAGCCGGCAGGCTGACCGTCACCGGGACGTGGCTTTCGGTGGTGCTGTTATTGCCCAGTTGACCATTTCCGTTATTGCCCCAGGCATAGAGCTTGCCGTCCGACCCGATCGCCAGACTATGATAGAATCCCGCCGCGATGGCCGTGGGGGTGACGAAGGCCGGGAGATGCACCACCACTGGGACGTGGCTTTCGGTGGTGCTGTTAATGCCCAGTTGACCAGTTCCGTTATTGCCCCAGGCGTACGTGTTCCCGTCCGACTCGATCGCCAGACTATGACTGAATCCCGCCGCGATGGCCGTGACCCTGACTGGCACCCCCACCGCCACCGGCACGCTGCTATCGGTCGCGATCCCGCTGCCCAGTTGACCGTAGGCGTTATAGCCCCACGCGTAGGCGTTCCCGTCCGACCCGATCGCCAGACTATGATAGTGTCCCGCCGCAATGGCTGTGGCCGTGACGCCGCCCGGCAGGCTCACCGACAGAGGGACCGAGCTGCTGTTCGTGTCGCCGGTGCCCAGCTGCCCATAGAAGTTATCGCCCCAAGCGGCAATCTTAGCACCCGGCCCGATGGCCAGACTATGCTCGAATCCCGCCGCCATAGCCGAGATGGTGACGCCAGCCGGCAGGCTCACTGCCACCGGGACGCTGCGGTTGGTCGTGCTGCCGTCGCCGAGTTGACCGGAGTTGTTATAGCCCCAGGCATAGGCGGAGCCACTGGCGCCGCCGGAGCCGCCCGCCTGGAGTGCCGCCGGTCCCCCCACCGCCAGCGGGATTGCCGCCAGCATCAGGGCCAGTACCAGAACCCGAGTCATCCACCTACGCTGCATCGCCACTCTCCTTGGCCCGCATCTGCCCGATGCGAGACCGCCGACATTTGTTCGATCCAGCGTGGGTCGGGCTCACCAGGTGCTCGACACGGGACAGGTGGCCAGCATAGACCCCGTGCGTCGTCGCGTCCCACGGTTCGAGGATTGTTCCAGGACGCTGTTCGCGTCTTGAGGGTGATTATAGGCGAAGGGTGGGTACTTGTCAAGTTGACATCTATCGCAGCGGGGGAGAGAGGGGCAATGGACCGGTATTCCTTCTGAAACACATTACTCCCGACATATATAGGTAGGGATGGCGCCGGCATAGCCGGCGTCGGCCAGCGCCTGGCGAATGCGGTGGTCGAGCTTATCCTGCAACCAGGTGCGGTGAAACTGGTCGGGCGCTTCGAGGGTCAGGGTGTTGTCTCGCAGGGAGATGGCGCGGAGACAGCCGAACCACTGCTGGTAGGCGGAGGGTAGCATGGCTGCGGCCAGCTCACGGCGCGCGGCATCCCAGGCGGCGATGCCACAGGGGGCAATCTCCAGCGCATCGCTCTCGATTGAGGGCGGAATCGGCTGCATGGCGGCATTCGGGGGGCCTTCCGAGCCGTCCAGCAAGCGGACGCTCCGGGCACGGGTGATCCAATCGGCGAAGGTGGTGGCCCAGCGGCCGCGCGATGGGCCATGGTGGGAGCGGCAGCGGGTGGCCTCGAAGGGGAGGTCGACCGCCGGATAGTCGCGAATCAGCGTCGCCAGCAGCCGCTCGTGGTGCGGACTGCCACGGATGCCGGGCAGCACGGCACAGAGTCGATCCATAACCGCGTGCTCTGCCGGATTGAGATCGGACGGTGCATCGCCGGCGGCGGCGACGGACTGGGCAGCGGGGAGCGCCACGTCGCCGTTCTCCGGTGCGGTTGGGTTGGGTACGGTGCGGTTGGGTACGGTACGGTTACGCTGGACATCCAGCGGAGGGCCGGTGGATGGCTGCGCGATGGCGACCGGAGAAGGGGCAGCGGACGGCGAGACGGCCAGTGGAGGTGGGGTGGGCGGGGAGGCGCTCGAGGGGGGTGGCGGGGAGGTGGCACGGGTGCGGGCGGCGCGTTTCCGCAGGGCGTCCTCGCGACGGCGCTCGATCAGGCGGCCCGCATACTCCCACCAATCGTGCAGCAGCAGCCGTTCGTCCTGCCGGTCTAGAAAGCCGGCCCGCAGCAGTGCATCCACCAGCGCCTTCGGGTCGCCGGTCCAGTTGGCGCCGGCCGCCAGCACCGCGGCGGGTAGCGCGGAGAGATCGCCGTCCGGGCAGTTGTCGAGCGACCAGCACCAGAGCCGAACTACCCTGGCCACGGCTAGATCGGGCTCGATTCCCAGCTCGGCGGCCAGCACCAGCGTCTTGCGGTGGGTCCAGATGGTCTGGTGGAGCTCGATCCAGGCCATCTCAGCGCGGCTCGACCGGCGGCTTCAGACAGCGATCGGTGGCCCAGCGCAGCACCCGCAGGGCAGATTCGCGGTCGAGCCGATCGAGCAACGCCGCCACCCCGGCCAGGGCCAGCAACTCTGGATCGAGGCGTAGAGTCGCGCGATAGGCAATGGTCGTGGGTATCTCGGACAGGTCATCGAGCATAGCACCCTCTTTTTATAGATTATTTGTTCTAAAAATACATCTTGATCGTACCTGGAAGTCAGGGGAATGCAAGGGTAGGTTACAATCTGACCCCCAACTGCGTTAGATAGTTGATGACACGTTTTCTGCCACTCCTCCTG
>JAABUJ010007076.1_pt1 | contig 10596 bp, 11 predicted proteins | sample 5559131 | NCBI WGS metagenome assembly JAABUJ01 (sample SAMN10711875, study PRJNA513366) | rock metagenome | isolation source: Antarctica rocks | place: Antarctica: Victoria Land, Mt New Zealand nord | collected 2016-01-07 | reverse complement strand
AAAGCGTGCACTCTACCAAGCTGAGCTACACCCCGCCGCAGTGTAATTATACCCGTTCGTCAGGCAAAAACGTGCGCGGCGCGCAGGCATTGCTTCGGCGTTGTAGTGGTGTTATCAGCGTGTTGCAACGACGGAAGAAATTGCTCCGTCGTTGAGTGGGGCTGGAAACAGGCTTAATCAGCGTTGGCAACGTCGGGGCAACACGGGATCAAGCCCGCAGGAACGGCACTCTGGCGCAGGCAGCAGCCGATGCCCAAGCCGCCGCCGCAAGACACTTGGCCTGACGCCGCTTTGTGGAAATGAGTGCCGGGGAGCAGGCATTGGTTCTGCCGCAGCGTGACCCCACCAGCGCCGCTATTTGGCGCTTAGGTTTCCTGCGTCCTGTCTTTGTGCGGGTACATGTGCTCAAGCACCTTGGGCAGCTCCTTTTTCGCGAAGTCCTGGGAAGTGGCATTCTCAAAGAAATGGGCCGCTTTTTCTTCCAGCACCAGATTAGCCAGCCCGTGCAGCGTCGCCATCGCACAGAAAACGTCGGCAGCATCCTCAAACCGGTTCATATCCACCTCGGCCTTTCCATGATAGGCGGCGACAGCAAGGCTCAGCCGCATTCCGGATTTCATGTTTATTTGAGAATAGCGCGGGTCTTTGCGGTTCACAAGGTCGCTCCGAAACATCAAACGGAAGTGGCCGGGATGGTCTAGGGCAAAGGTGATAAAGGCGAAAGTCAGGGCACGGACATCCGCAGCGACATTGTCCGAGTGCCCAGCTTCCTCGATGTATCAACTAATCAGAAACGCCTATTCGTCGACAGGCCCGTATCAAAGCGAAGCCCGTCAATGAGCAGAGCGACCATGCGCTGCGCTTGGCTGGCCCCATCCTCGGAAGCCGATAGGCACAAGCTCGCGACCGCGCGCAAAAGATCGTCCGCATCGACATCGGTGCGAACCTCGCCTGCGGCTCCGGCAGAGGCAAGAAGTGTCCGCAGGGCCGGCTGAAGCCGCGCTTCAAAGTAGGCCGGTAAAGCGTCAAAGGCCGGGTCTCCCGAGTGCAGAGCCTTTGCAAGACCGCGCTTGGTCGCGATGAAAGCCGCATAGCGCTGCATCCAATGCGCCAGTGCTTCAAAGGGCGCGTATTCATCCGCCAGGATCGGCGCGGCGTCCGCGCAGGCATCGATCTCGCGGCGGAAAACGGCTGCGATCAGAGCCGAGCGCAGCGGAAAGTGCCGATACACGGTGCCGATGCCGACCCCAGCCTTTTCTGCGATCTCCCGCACCGGCGCGTCCACCCCAGAAGTCGTGAACACCGCCAGCGCCGCTTCCAGCAGCGCGTCCGTGTTCCGCTGCGCATCAACACGCACACGCCGGTCTATGCTGCCTCGAGGCTCTAAGCCATCACCCTGGTCTTCCGGTTTGTCGTTCACTCTGCCTCCACTTGACAAACGGAACAATGTTCCGTATAATAGGGAAGATGGTTCCGCTTGAGCCATAGTACCCCATTATCACGCACTCGAAGGAGATTACTATGCAGGACAAACCCGTCGCCCTGGTCACCGGGGCTAATCAAGGAATCGGTCTTCAGATCGCAAAGGACCTCGCGGCGCACGGCTTCACCGTGCTTGTCGGGTCACGCAGCTTAGAGAATGGGGAGATTGCCGCAAAGAGCGTCGGCGCGGATGCCCACGCCCTCCAGCTTGATGTCACGGATCAAGCCTCCATCGCCGCTACGGCGGAGCGCATCCGAAGCGAGATGGGCCGTCTCGACGTACTCGTGAACAACGCGGCTATCTCCAATACAAGAAAGGGCAACTTGTCTCTACAGGAGTACGCGAAGATATGCCTCGCGAGCAACGCTTCTCTTGACGAAATTCGCGCGGTGTGGGAAACCAATGTGTTCGGTGTCCTCGCCGTTTACCAGGCAATGCTGCCGCTCCTCCGTGAGTCGTCGGACGCTCGTATCGTCAATGTGTCGAGCGGCGTCGGCTCGCTGACGACGAACGCGGACCCGACCTACCCGTACCGTGCGTTCTTTAGCCCCGCGTATCCTGCGTCTAAGACGGCGCTCAACGCTATGACGATGGCCATGATGGTCGAACTAGAGTCAACCGGGATCAAAGTGAACTTAGTCTCCCCAGGTTTCACCAAGACGAACCTCAACGGCTATGAGGGCCTTGAGTCTGTCGAGGAGGGTTCCCGCGAGGTGGTGCGTGTGGCGCTGCTCGGCCCGGATGGTCCGTCAGGTACGTTCACGCGCTGGGAAAACGTGACGATCCCGTGGTGAGGTCGCCTCAAGCGCACCCCACTATCACGCACTCAGAATTATCACGCACTCGAAAGAGAATCAAAAGGAGAATTACATGGATAGCAAAGTCTGGTTTATCACTGGCGCTTCTCGCGGGTTTGGGCGCATCTGGGCCGAAGCTGCGCTTGAGCGGGGCGACAAGGTCGCGGCGACCGCCCGCAAAGTTGAAGACGTTGCCGATCTCGCAGAACGCTTTGGCGATGCCGTGCTGCCTTTGGCGCTCGACGTGACGGATGCCGAGCAGGTCAAGCATACCGTTCAGCAGGCGCACGCGCACTTCGGCAGGCTGGACATTGTCCTCAACAATGCCGGCTACTCTCTGATGGGCACGATTGAGGAAGGAAGCGAGGCCGATGTCCGCGCAGTGTTTGACGCGAACTACTTCGGCACGCTCCGGGTCATCCAAGCCGCCCTGCCACTGCTGCGGCAGCAGGGCCGCGGGCATATCCTCGGCGTCTCCAGCGGCGTTGGCCTAGTGGCGTTCCCGATCATCGGCTCGTATTGCGCGACTAAATGGGCCTTCGAAGCGCTCCACGAAAGCCTGGCGCAAGAGGTCAAAGCGTTTGGCATCAAGGTAACGCTGCTTGAGCCTGGTGCCTATGCGACCAGTTTTGGAAGCCCTCAGTCGCTGAAGTTCGCGCCGGAAATGGAGGCTTACGCCGAGCTTCGGCAGCAGGTTTTCGGGCGCATGTCGGGCATGGAAAGAGGCGATCCTGAGGCGACCGCAGAAGCTGTCCTCCAGATCGTAGATGCAGAGGACCCGCCGCTGCGCTTCTTCCTCGGCAACCAGAACTTACCCATGGTGCGCGCCGCCTACGCAGATCGCCTCTCCACCTGGGAAGCATGGGAGGCTGTCTCCAACGCCGCGCAAAGCGAACCGAAGAAAAGCACCGTCGCACCGGTTTAGCGAACCAACGGCGCTGGTTCTACACGCTGAACTGTGTCAGCGAAAGCGGCACAGTTCGGCTTCCACGCCTCAATGCAAAAAGGAGATTACTATGCAGGACCAGCCCGTCGCCCTAGTCACCGGGGCCAACAAAGAAAGTGGTCTTCACGACCACGCGGCAATCGGTAAAGCCGGAAATATACCCGTCAGCGCGCCCACCCCTGTCGTTTCTGTCAGTCCGGTGGTGCTGCCAGCGCCGGGGCGCGCCGTGGATTTGCAGATGCGAGTTTCCGCGCCGACGACCGGGCACGACCTACCCATCATACTTCTCTCGCACGGCCAGGGACGCTCGAACAATCTCTCCTCGTTAAACGGCTACGGCCCGCTCGCCAATTTCTGGGCTGCTCACGGCTTCGTCGTCATCCAGCCCACTCATCTGAGTTCAAGGACTCTCAGCCTTGGTTCAGAAACTCCCGGAGCGCCCTTGTTCTGGCGGTCCCGCGCTGAGGACATGAAGTTAATCATCGACCAGCTTGAACTGATTGAGACTTTCGTTCCGATGCTCAACGGACGCTTGGACCGAAGCCGGATTGCTGTCGTCGGGCATTCCATGGGTGGGCATACGGCAGGTATGCTGCTGGGCGCGCAGCTGACCGATGAGGACGGAACGAAAGTGGATATGGCCGAAGCCCGGATTAAAGCGGGCGTGCTGCTGACCCCGCCCGGCAATGGCGGCGCTGATCTCAGCGCGTATGCGGCGGAACATATTCCATTCTTCCGGCACCCCAGCTTTGCGGAGATGACGACGCCAGCCCTCGTGGTCGTGGGCGATGAAGACGTGTCTCCCCATCTCACGGTTCGGGGCGCGGACTGGCACGCTGATCCGTATTTCCTCAGTACCGGCCCCAAGTGCTTGCTTACTTTGTTTGGCGCGGGACACGGGCTTGGCGGGGTTTCAGGATACGACGTGGCTGAGACGACGGACGAAAGCCCCGAGCGAGTGGCTGCGGTTCAGCGGCTGACCTGGGCCTACCTCCGCACCACGCTCTACCCTGAAGACGCCGCTTGGCCCGCAGCCTGTGCCGCGTTTATGGAGGAACCCAATCCGCTGGGGAGGGTTGAATGCAAATGAAGGATGGGAAGGCATGGGAGAGCGTTTCGAACGCAGCGCAAGGCGAGCCGAAGAAAAGCACCGCTGCACCGTTCTAGCCAAGCAGCCGACAGCAGAACCTAGCGTTAGACAATGAGTTAAGAACTTGGCAGTGCATTGATTAAAGTTGTTGTGGGAGGCTGTCTGACATGGCTAATCAAACGGTTTTTTGCTACTCAGTAATGCTTGATGACTTAAACCAATACGCTGCCAAGGATTGCACCCAACGCTAGAAGCAGCCTTTGCGCCAGCATCAACGGAGGGGAGACTTCGCCCTACGCAGCCGGTGTCTCAAGCGCAGCACGGCGCACGGGAACAGAACGGGCGGCGAGGAAGTCTTTAATTTCAGCGATGGTGTGGGTGCCGTAATGCACAATGCTGGACACTAGGGCCGCCTGCGCGCCGCCCGCAGTCATGGCATCGTAGATGTGCTGCAAGGAGCCTGCGCCGCCGCTGGCAATCACGGGCACATTCACCAGCGCCGTCACGGCCCGGGTCAAGGGGATGTCGTAGCCGGACAACGTGCCGTCGGCGTCCATAGAGGTCAGCATGATCTCGCCTGCCCCGCGCTCTTCCATCTGCTGCACCCAGTCCAGCGCGTCCAGGCCGGTGGGTGTGCGCCCACCGTGAATATGCACTTCCCAGCCTGACGGCGTGCGTCCTGTCTGCTTGGGGTCAACCGCCACCACAACGCACTGCGCCCCGAACTCGCGCGCGCATTCGGTGATAAGCTCAGGGCGAACAACGGCGGCGGTGTTGATGCTGGCCTTGTCCGCGCCGGTCTTGAGGATGCGCCGGAAGTCTTCCACGCTTTTGATGCCGCCGCCGACGCAGAACGGAATAAACACTTCTTCGGCGACGCGGCGGGCATAGTCAAACATCAAGGCGCGGCGCTCATGCGAGGCTGTGATGTCTAAAAAGACCAATTCATCTGCGCCCTGGGCGTCATACAAAGCGGCGCGCTCCACGGGATCGCCCGCATCGCGCAGGTTAACAAAGTTGGTGCCTTTGACGACGCGCCCATTTTGCACGTCCAAGCAGGGGATAATTCGGGTTGCCAGCATAGAGAGCAGTATACCCGGTCAGGGTTTCGGGGAGGCAAGGGGCGTGCCGCCTACGGGCGCAGAAGGGGCGGCGGGCATCGTACCCGAAGGCGGAGGCAGGGCTGCCGGAGCGGGTGCGGTAGGCGGGACAACCGGCACGGGCACGCGGACAAGCTTGGGGCGCGGCGCGCGGGTTTCATCGGCAATGGTCTCGCGCCGAACGATCTGATTGCCTCGTGTCCACAGGCGCTCCACGACGACATGGTAGCCGGAGCGCGGCTTCTGGTCAACAATAGGCGCAGAGGCAGGCGGCAATGTAGGGTCTTCTGTCTGACGGGTCGGCGCGGGAATGAGAAACAGGGAAGTGGTTCGGATGTAGATATGCTGGCGGGCGGGCGGCGGCGTGCCGTAAAGGCTGACCAGCACCTGGTTCGCCCCGATGCTGCTCTTCACAATCACCGGCTGCGCGGTGGTGTTGACAAAGCGCATGTCTTCGGCCCCGTACACCACGGACGCATCGCAGCCGGGCGCGGCATACGACACGACGCCCGAGTGCCCATGCCGCTCGGTGACCGCCAGGCCAGCCTGCAAAGCGGCATTGTACAGGCCCGTGGAAACAAGGCAGATACCGCCGCCTGTCCCGCGCACAATCTGGCCCTGGTCAAACATCAAGCCGTCTTCAAAGCCGCGCGCGGGCGTGCGTTCCCCGACAATGGCATTGAACGAAAACGTGCCGCCCGGCATAATAGTGGCATTGTCCACCGCCTGCGCCGCCAGGATAATGTTGGCGCGCTCGGCAGGGTCATCGCGCAAAGGCACGGCGTAGACGCCTAGCCGGGCGACATTGAACACTGTATTCCAGGCAGAAAGGCGCAGGCTGGGGTCAGTGCTGCGGTTCCACAGCCAGTCTAGGCCGGGCGGCGCCCACGCGGTCAGCAAGGCGGACGGGGCAGACAAACGCGCGGCAGGCGAACGGGGCACGAGCGTGTCCGGCAGAATGGCTGATTGGGGCGAGGTAAACAGCGGCGCGGGTGCCGTGGGCAAAAGCAAGAGTGCAGGCGTATTCGCGGCGGGCAGCAGCGGCGGCAGCGCGGCAGAGGCGCTGGTGCTGGGCGCGAGGGCGAGGAGCAGAGCGGCAGTGATAGGTATCGTGGGTAGTGCTGAGGGCATAAGTCGTGCTGTTTCTTTGGGAGCGGTGCGAGAAGAGTGTACCCCGCAGGGCAGTAGGTTTTAAACACGGCGTGCGGAGGTGGCGGGCATCCGGGTATAAGGGCCGAGGAGGAACGCGCACCGATGCACACGGCTTTGCTGCTGGCCTGCACGCTGTCTACGTGGTACATGACCGGCGTGATCTGGACGGTGCAGCGGGTGCATTACGTCCTGTTCGCCAAGGTTGGTCGTGATGGCTGGGACAAGTATCATGCCGCGCACACGCAGCGCATGACCGGTGTCGTGCTGCCCGCAATGACCCTGGAGCTGGGCAGCGCGGCCTGGCTGGCGCTGGCTCCGGGCAGTTTTGCCGCGCAGCACGGCTGGCTGTGGGCGGGCTTTGCGCTCGCTTTGGGAACATGGGCGGCGACGTTCTTTCTCTCGGTGCCGCTGCACAACGTGCTGCGACAGGGCTATAACGAGGATGCTGTGCGGCGTTTGGTGCGCACAAATTGGGTGCGCACGGCACTTTGGACGGCCCATGCCCTGGTGATGCTCCGGGTGCTATGGGAACGTTTGGGTGTGTCTTGAGTGTTCTCATATTATCTTGCTATTGTGATACTACCAAGACGAGGAGGCTTCAATGACAACCGATAAAGTGCAAAAGACTGAGGCAGAGTGGTGTGCCGAACTGACGCCGGAGCAGTACCATGTGCTGCGGGAGAAGGGCACGGAGAGGCCCTGGACGGGCGAATACGAGGACTTTGACGCGCCGGGCACATTTGCCTGCGCCGCCTGTGGGCAGGTGCTCTTTGCCTCCGATACCAAGTTCGACTCGGGCTGCGGGTGGCCCAGCTTCTATGAGGCCCTGCCAGGCACCGTAGAGATGCACGAAGACCGCGCTTTCGGCATGCGTCGCGTGGAGGTGACCTGCGCGCGCTGCGGCGGCCACCTCGGCCATGTCTTTCCTGATGGGCCAAAGCCGACCGGCGACCGCTATTGCATCAACTCCGTGAGTATCAAGTATGTTGCGCCAGCACGCTGAGGCGTGTTTGTGCCGATAAATAAAGCCTGTGCGGGCCTATGCCCGCACAGGCTTTTTTGCTTTGAGCGCTTTTCTATTCGCACGCTAAGCGGTGCGGCGGGCCAGCAGAAGGCAGGCATCGTCGTGCAGGTGCCCTCCCGCGAATGCCTGTGCGCCTTCCAAGATTGCCTGCCCGATTGCCGCTAGGCTGTCCATCCCTAAAGAGCGGAGGGCGAGCGCGGCCACGCCCTGCTCGCCTAGATATTGTGTTCCCTGCCGCGCTTCGGTCAGGCCGTCGGTGACTATCAGCAGCAGGTCGCCGATGTGCTGGGTGACGGTCAGTGACCCATATTCGGCTTTGGCGGCCACCCCAAGCGGCAGGCCGCCTTCTTGGAGAACAAGGGTTTCGCCGTCCGCGCGCAGCAGAAGGGCTGGTTCCGCGCCTGCCGAGCAGATGTCTATCTCACCTGTCAGCGGATTGACAACCGCCAGGGTCAGGCAGACAAAATACCCGCTCGGAGCCGCTTCCAAAGCGCGCGCCTCGCACAAAAAAGCGTTCAGGCGCTCCATCGCTGTCGCGGCGTGCGGGTATTCGCGCAGATAAGCGCGCAGGGTGAACTTGATTTCTGCGGTGCGCGAGGCCGCTTCCAATCCCTTGCCGGACACATCGCCGACCACGAGCGCTACCCTGCCCTCTTCCAGCGCGAACATGTCGTAGTAGTCTCCCCCGACCAGCGCCTCATCCCAGGCAGCCTGATACACGGTTTCCACCTCCAGCCCGCCCAGGTTCAAAGACGGCTTGATTAACAGGGAGCGCTGCAAGGCTTCCGCGATTCGGTGCTCCCGTTCGTAGATTTGGCCCAGCGCATCTGCCCGGCGGTCGGCTTCCTGACGCGCGGCAGCCCGCTCCGCCTCGGCCTGCTTGGTGTGGGAACGGTCGCGCGTGACGGCATCCCACCCGCACGGCTCCCCGCGCGCATCCCGGCGCACGCGCCACACAAGTCTGACCCAGCCGTGCGGCTGACCCGAAGGCAGCAGGCGGCAGTCCATTTGGCCGTCTTCGCCGGTGTGCAGGCTTTGGGCAAGCGCCTGCTGCAGGGGTTTGCGGTCTTCGGGGTGCAGCCGCGCCAGAATGTCGGAAAACACTGCCAGTGTCCCCAAGGCGGTGCGGAAGTGGGCATGGCAGGCGACGCTGCAAATCACGTCGCCGCTCGGCCACGCGCCCGAAAACACGCCGATGTCGGCGGCATCTAAAATGCCGGACAGACGGGCGCGGTCAATCTGCATTTCCTGGTTTGCCGGGGCGAGAGGGGCCGCATCCATAGCCGCATCCGTTTTCTATTTTCAGCGCGCCGCGAGGCAGGGAAGCGTCATTAGTGACTGCCCTTATTTTATCACAACTAAACGTTAATGGCAAGCCTTATTTTTGTGGGTTTTATTACACTTCGGGCAGCGGCATTGGGCCTCCTTAAGCCATTTCTTTATGCGTTACGAGCGCGCTGCAAGCCATGACCAACGACGGAACAAACTCTTCCGTCGCTAGAACACGCTCGCCGTGCCTATAGAACGCCTTGGCAAAGCATGCTACAATGGCACAAGGGGCCTGCCGCACACGTTCGCCGCAGCCGGAGGCCGGGAGGAGACAGCGATGACAGAACCTGCACGCGCAGCCGTCTTGGACGCGCCGACAGCCGTACCGGAAGACAGCAACCCGTACCAGATTGCCCTGCGGCAACTCGGAAATGTCGCCGGGCTGCTCGGCATAGACGAGGGGGTGCATCAGATTTTGCGGCTGCCCAAGCGCGAGCTGACGGTGAACTTTCCCGTCAAGCGCGATGGCGGCGGCACGCAGATGTTTACCGGCTACCGGGTGCAGCACAATACCAGCCGAGGCCCGGCCAAAGGCGGCCTGCGCTTCCACCCGGACACGGACATTGATGAGGTGCGCGCCCTGGCAATGTGGATGACATGGAAATGCGCCATTGTCAACATTCCGTTTGGCGGGGCCAAAGGCGGCGTGGTGTGCGACCCGCAGACGCTGTCGGCGGGCGAACTGGAAGATTTGACGCGACGCTATACGACGGAAATCAGCCTGGTGATCGGGCCGGACAGCGACATTCCCGCCCCGGATGTGGGCACAAACGGGCAGGTGATGGCATGGCTGATGGACACGTATTCCATGCACGCGGGGCATACCGTGCCTGCCGTGGTGACCGGCAAGCCGGTTTCTATCGGCGGCTCGGAGGGGCGAATTGACGCGACAGGCCTGGGCGTGGTGCTGACGACGCAGGAGGCGTTTCGGCGCACCAATCGCGCACTCGCGGGGGCCAAAGTGGTCGTGCAGGGGTTCGGCAATGTGGGCGGGGCGACCGCGCGGCTGTTTGGTCAAAGGGGAGCCGTGATGGCCGGGATTTCCGATGTCGCCGGGGGCATTACCAACCCACAGGGGCTGGACATTCCCGCCGTGATTGCCCACGCACGGCGGACTGGGTCGGTGGTGGGCTTTCCGGGCAGCGACCCTGTTTCCAACGAGGAAATATTGGAACTGCCGTGCGACGTGCTTGTGCCTGCCGCGCTGCAAAACCAGATTACGCCCGCAAACGCCGGGCGCATCCAGGCAGGCATGGTGGTGGAAGGCGCGAACGGGCCGACCACCCCGGACGCTGACGCGATCCTGCGCGACCGGGGGATTGTCTTGCTGCCCGATATTCTGGCGAACGCGGGCGGCGTGACCGTGTCGTACTTTGAGTGGGTGCAGGACATTCAGTCGTTCTTTTGGAGCGCGGCACAGGTCAATTCTCGCCTCGCCCGCATTATGAAGAGCGCCTTTGACAACGTCTGGGACACAGCGCAGGAGCACAAGGTAGACCTGCGCACGGCGGCGTACATGGTCGGGGTCGCCCGCGTCGCCGAGGCAACACTCACGCGCGGCATTTACCCGTAAACTCAAGAAAAGACAAAAACGCCCCGGATAACGTGAGTTGTTCGGGGCGCTTGGCTTACAAGCAGAGCGAGCGCTGGGGGTGTCTAGAAGATGCGTCCATCG
>JAABUJ010007073.1_pt1 | contig 10598 bp, 11 predicted proteins | sample 5559131 | NCBI WGS metagenome assembly JAABUJ01 (sample SAMN10711875, study PRJNA513366) | rock metagenome | isolation source: Antarctica rocks | place: Antarctica: Victoria Land, Mt New Zealand nord | collected 2016-01-07 | reverse complement strand
CGTGTGCTCCGTCCGTGTGACCGCAACCGTCATGCCAGCCTCCACCATCATGGAAGCAAAGCGAGGCACACCCCGCCAAGCCGCTCCTACTCACGTTTGAGTCAGAGCGGACAGCCGTTGGTATAATAACTACGAGGGTGTTTTGCGAGATCAGCTTAACTTGGCGCTGTTGCAAAGCGCAAACTCTTGTCGAAAGAATGGTGCCATCTCTGGCGACAGCCGCTCCAATCGCTCCGATTTTTCCCAATATAGGTCAGCTACCTAATCCAGGTAGCGTTACCACAGGTGAAACAACTCAGACTATTATATTTGGATCAAATAACATACAGATTGCAAGATATAAATCGCAAATTTACAAATGTTTAAATTTTGACTTGACTCACACTCTCACTTGCCTAATAATTGCAACGTACCAACCGCTGTATGACAATAACCAGTACCTAGATTACGCTCTAGACTCCGGAGATAGTTTGGGGATGGCGCGATTTATTGATAACTTTAGTGATGAACATAAGGAGAGTGGAGCCTACTTTATAAATGGGAGAGGAAAACACCTGCAGGCGGTGAACATGGAAAAGAATATTCCTGTCTAGCTAGCCCTCGAATTTGAGGGGCCACTTACTGATGTTTCATCCGGTCGGATCGTATTCAGAGATAAACAAGCAATATTGCATAGTCACGAAATTTCCAAACAGCAGTAAAGATACCACAATCATTCAGTAGTTAGTTTGTTGGGTGACAAAATCACCTTACTAATCGGTTATTACGGGAGAAGTAAAAGTATTCAGCTTGGAAAGGAATTCTGCAATGTTTCCACCCAGCAGTTCAGCCAAGGCAAAAGGACACACTTCGGGCAGTGCGTACGCCGGTAGATTGTTATCAGCCAACCCAACTCCGGCCCTACGCAAGACCTTTATGTAAAGCTCATCAAGATCAATCCGCTGGCGCATGGAGGGGCTAAACCGTTGCTCCGCATCGTCCAGGAACACTCCCGCTTCATCGCGCCAGTGCGCCGCATCCTGGCTATTCGGCGAGGCACGAAGTTTGAGAACGTGCGTCATGGCATGCTCCAACAGACTTTGACAGGCCCGAAGTTCCGAAAGCCGAACGTCCTGCACTTCGTTGATGACGTTGGGCCAATCTACCGCCTCGTTCACGCTCTCGCCCGCCGCGAGTCGGCGCAGCAACGCTGCCTGCTGTTCGGCCCAGGCCAGGGCGTCACGCTCATACAACCCGTTCAGCATGGCGCTTCATTAACCCGCGTGCCTTCGGTGGAACAAACGCATCCCGTCCCGCAACCGACGCCCTCACTTTCCCGGCTCCAACGACGACGACCGCCTCGACGCCGAGCCGAACGGCGCCCGCGCTTCGGCCAGCAGGCCCTCCGTGCCCAAATCCTCATCTAGCTCCGGCCAATGAACGCCGTATCCAGCGCCAGCCAATTCCCATTTCGCACGCTGCTCGGGCGTGCCCTCAACCAAGCGGGGATGCCACGCCGAGGGAACGGCAATCGTGCGCCCATCCATCAGCGCCACAACCAACTCGTCTTCGCTGACTGCAACGTCACGGACGCGGATGTCGGCTCCATCAGCCTGCGAAAAACTCATGCCATGCCTCTAGCAGATCGGGTTGACGTTCGGGGACCAATCGAAAGACAGCGCCGCGTTCGCAGACGGGGTAGCCGGTGTTATTGGCCGGCAAAACCCCGCCAAATCTTGGCGGAAGCGCCACCACTCGATTGAATCGTAAACAAGTGGGTTTCCAAAGGCATCATGCCTTTGGCGGAGTTTAAGGCAGAGCCTCAACCTTTCTTTTGCCTTCAGCGGTGAGACTGCACTGCCTAACGCGCACCTCTAAACCTCCAGCACGACCTTCCCCAAGCTCCCGCGCCCCGCCAGCGACGCCAGCGCCGCATCAGCCTCGGCCAGCGGGAAGCGTCCCCGGATCAGCGGCGTCGCCTTCCCCGCCCGGTACAGCCCCAGCACCGCCTCCCGGATGCGCGGCCCGAGCGCCGGGTCAACTCCGGACGCCCCGCCCCAGTAAACCCCAACCGCCGATGTCTCCTTCAGCAGCAGCCGGTTCGCCGCCAACGCCGGGATCGGCCCGGCGGCGAACCCCACCACCAAGTACCGCCCATGCCACGCCAGGCAGCGCAGGCTCTTCTCACCCACCTCGCCGCCAACCGGGTCGTACACGATATCGACGCCGCGCCCGTTGGTATAACCCCGCACCACCTCCAGCCAGTCCTCGGCGCCGTAGTCGATCGCCAGTTCCGCCCCCAGCGCCCGGCATGCCGCGACCTTCTCGGCGCCCCCCGCCGTCGCGATCACGCGAGCACCGGCCGCCACCGCGACCTGCACGGCAGCGCTTCCGACACCTCCGGCGGCGGCGTGGACCAGCACCGTCTCACCGGCCCGCAGGCCGCCCCGGTCATGCAGGCCGTAGTACGACGTCGGGTACACGATCCCAAACAGCGCCACCGCGTCGGCGGCGGGAACGTCGTCCGGAATGGCAGCGACCGAATCCGCCGACGCTAGCGCCTGCTCCGCGTAGCCGCCCTGGGTGCTGGACACCACGCGCGTCCCCACCGCCAGCATCGCGCCTTCCCCGGCGCGCAACACCCGCCCGACGATCTCCACGCCGGGCGTGAACGGCAGCTTCGGCTTGACCTGGTACATCCCTCGCAGCATCAGCGCGTCGAGGAAGTTCAGCCCGGCCGCCTCGACGCCGATCACGTACTGGTCGGCCCCAGGTTCCGGCGGCGGCACGTCCATCAGGCGCATCTCACCGCGCTCGGTGATCGCCTCCACCACCCACGCCTTCATCCTTGCATCTCCTGGATTTCCGCCAGCAGGAAGTCGCGGAAGACCGCCACCCGCTTGGAATTCCGCAGCTCTTCCGGATAAACGAAAAACACATCGACCTTCGGCGCCTTCAGGTCCGGCAGCAGGCGCACCAATCCTGCCATCTCGGCCATCATCCAGCCCGGCAGCACGCCGATGCCGACGCCCGAGCGGATCGCCAGCGCCATCGCGTGTAGGCTGTTCACCTCCAGCAGCGCCCGGCGCGGCTGCCCGGTCCGCCGCCCAGCCTCGGCGATCCAATTGATGTCGCTCACCGGCGGCTGGTAGTTGCCGAACAGCACCAGCGCGTGGTCGTCCAAGTCCTCCGGCCGCTGCGGCGTGCCGTGCGCTTTCACGTAGTCCGCCGAGGCGACCACTTGCCAATGGATCGTCATTAGATGCCGCTGCACGAGGTCGGGCTGCTTCGGGGGATGCATGCGGATCGCGACATCGGCCTCGCGCATCGCAAGGTCCAGGTCCGCGTCGTCCAACACCAGCGACATCGTGACATCTGGGTATTTCGCCAGGAACGCCTGCAACCGCGGCGCCAGCCAACTCGCGCCGAAGCCGTAGGTGGTTGTCACCTTGATACGCCCAGCAGGCTTCTCCTTGCTTTCGGTGAGCAGCGCCTCGGTCATCGCCAGTTTGGCGAATACTTCGCGCACCGTCCGGTTCAGGCTCTCGCCCTGTTCGGTCAGAATCAGGCCGCGCGCATGGCGATGGAACAGGGAAACCTGCAGCGCCTCCTCCAGCGCCGAAATCTGCCTCGACACGGCGGATTGGCTCAGGTTCAGCGTATCGCCGGCATGCGTGAAGCTGCCCGCCTCCGCGACCGCGTGAAACACCCGCAGCTTATCCCAGTCCATCGACGATCACGCTCCCGACCGGCCGACCGACTCGACCACAGCGCAACCCTAACAGGCCTACCGCGCATGTCTCGCAGTTTTACGCGGGATTCAGTCCCATGCGCCGACCATTTGCTCGGTCCGAGCTTCCTGCGCCCGTATGCGGGGATCGGCTGCGTGCTCGGCCAGGAACTTCTCGGCCTCCAGCGCGGCCATGCAGCCCATGCCGGCCGCGGTGACGGCCTGGCGGTATTTCGGGTCGGCCACGTCGCCGGCCGCGAACACGCCGGGGTGGGACGTGGCGGTGGACCAGGGGGCGATTTGGACGTAGCCGGATGCGTCCAAGTCCAGCTTGCCGCGGACCAGGGCAGTCGCCGGGTCGTGCCCGATGGCGACGAACACCCCGTCGAGCGGGATATCGGTCAGGTCGCCGGTGCGAACGTCGCGGACGCGGACTCCGGTCACGGCCTTGCGCGGCGCCGGGTCGCCGAGAATTTCCTCGACCGCGCTGTTCCAAACGACGTGGACCTTCGGGTTGTTGAACAGCCGGTCCTGTAGGATGCGTTCGGCCCGGAAGGCGTCGCGTCGGTGGATGACGGTCACGCGATCGGCGTGGTGGGTTAAATACTGCGCTTCCTCGACTGCGGTGTTGCCGCCGCCGATCACCGCGACCCGCTTGCCGCGGAAGAAGAAGCCGTCGCAAGTCGCGCAGGCCGACACGCCGACCCCGGCGAAAGCCTTTTCCGACTCGAGCCCAAGCCAGCGGGCCTGCGCGCCGGTCGCGAGGATGATCGTGTCGGCGACGTAAACATCCCCGGAGTCGGCGACGGCCCGGAACGGACGCCGTGGCAGGTCTAGCTCGGTGATGATGTCCGACACAATCCGCGCGCCGACATGGGCCGCCTGCGCCTCCATCTGCTCCATCAGCCACGGGCCCTGGATGCTCTCGGCAAACCCGGGGTAGTTCTCGACGTCGGTGGTGATCGTCAATTGGCCGCCCGGTTGCAGGCCTTGCACCAGGACCGGCGCCAAGCTGGCGCGTGCGGCGTAGATGGCGGCAGTGTATCCGGCCGGGCCGGCGCCGATGATGAGAACGCGGGTTTCGATCTGGTTTGGCATGGCGACTCCTGACATCCCAGTATATCGGCTGCGTCATTCGCCCATGCAAGTTTGCCGTCAAACGCTTCCCGCCGCCGCCAAATTGGAATAATATTACGTTGCGACTTCGAATTCGGAAATCCCAAGGCCTTTGCTGCCCATGAAAATCAATGACACGGCCCGCCCGGACCTGGACGGGATCGACCGGAATATCCTGGCCGAGCTGCAGAAGGATGGCCGGATGACCAATGTGGAGCTGGCGCGGCGCTCCGACATCTCGGCCCCGCCCTGCCTGCGCCGGGTGCGCCGCCTGGAGGAGTCGGGAATTATCCGCGGCTACCACGCCGACACCGACCCGGCGATGCTCGGGTGGGAGATCGAGTTCTTCGCCATCGTCGGCCTCGAAAGCCAGAAGGAGATCGCGCTGGCCGCCTTCGAGGCCATGGTGGCCGACTGGCCGGAGGTGCGCGCGTGCCACATGATCCGCGGCGGCGGCGACTTCCTGCTGCGCCTGCTGGCCCGCGACACCGCGCACGAAAACCGGCTGACGCAGAAGCTGACCGGCGCGCCGTCCGTCAGTCGCGTGCAGACGCTGCAGACCATCCGCACCAGCCGCAACCTGGCCGGGGTGCCGCTGTAGTCCCCCGACTTTCCGTCCCCCTTCTGTCGATTATCGTGCCCTGCTATAACGAACGGGCGAACGTGGCGCCGATGATCGCCCGGTTGGACGCAGCCCTCGCCGGCCTCGGCTGGGAAGCGATTTTTGTCGATGACGACAGCCCTGACGGCACCGCCGCCGAGGTCCAGCATCTCGCCGCCGCCGATCCGCGGGTGCGCTGCCTGCGCCGGATTGGCCGCCGTGGCCTGGCGTCGGCCGTGGTGGAGGGGGCGCTGGCGTCCTGCGCCCCGTTCGTGGCCGTGATCGACGGCGATTTGCAGCACGACGAACGCCGCTTGCCGGACCTGCTGCGCGCAGTGCAGGAGGGCGCCGACATCGCGGTCGGCAGCCGCCACGTGCCCGGCGGCGACGCGGCGGGGCTATCGGGGGCCTGGCGACGGCGTATCTCCGGCTGGGGCATCCGGTCGGCGCAGCGCGTGCTGCCGGTCCGCCTCGCCGACCCGATGAGCGGTTATTTCCTGATGCGGCGCCCGCTGTTCGAGCAGCTCGCGCCACGGCTGACGGCGCAGGGTTTCAAAATCCTGCTTGATCTCGTGCTGTCGGCGCCGCGCCCGCTTCACGTGGTCGAGATACCGTGCCAGTTCCGTCCCCGTGCCGCCGGGCGCAGCAAGCTCGACGTGCTGGTGCTGCTGCAGTTCGCGGCGCTGCTGCTCGATAAGGCGACGCGCGGCTTGCTGCCGCTGCGCTTCGTGTCGTTCGCGCTGGTCGGTGCGGTCGGCGTGCTGGTGCACCTGGGAGTGCTGTCGGCGGCGCGAGACGCCGGGCTAGCATTCGGCACGGCGCAGGCGATGGCCACGTTCGTTGCCATCCTCGCCAACTTCCAGCTCAACAACGTCGTCACCTATCGCGACGAACGGCTGCGCGGCCCGGCGCTGGTTCGCGGGCTGCTGCTGTTCCTGCTCGTCTGCGGCGTGGGCGCCTACGCGAACATCGGCATCGCGCGGGTGCTGTACCAGGAGCATTCCGGATGGACCCCGGCCGGAGTCGCCGGGGCCGTGATCGGGGTAGTGTGGAACTACGCGGTGTCGGCGACCCTGGTTTGGCGCGCCCGGTGATCTGGCTCGGCCTTGCCGCCTTGACCGTGGTGCGCCTAGTCGTCGCCGGCACGACGGAGCTTTCCCCCGACGAGGCGTATTACTGGGTATGGTCGCGTGCCCTGGCGCCGGGTTACCTCGACCATCCGCCGATGGTGGCACTGTGGATTCGGGCTGGGACGGCATTGGCCGGGCAGGGGGCGTTTGGGGCGCGGCTGCTGGGCCCGCTCTCCGCGGCGCTCGGATCGGTGCTGCTCGCCGGGGCCGGCAACGATCTTTTTCCGGAGCGACGGCCCGGGATCATGGCCGCCGCGCTGCTGAACGCGACCCTGCTGATGGGCGCCGGGGCGGTGACGATGACTCCCGACACGCCCCTGCTGTTCTTCTGGACGGCGGCGCTGTGGACTCTGGCGCGGCTGCTGCGAACGGGGGACGGGCGTTGGTGGCTCATGTTCGGCGCGGCAGCTGGGGCGGCGCTCGACAGCAAGTACACCGCGTTCCTGCTCGGCGGCGGCGTCGCCCTCTGGCTGCTCGCCGACCCCGTTGGCCGAACGTGGCTGCGACGTCCGTGGCCGTGGGCGGGGAGTGCGGTGGCTGCCTTGCTGTTCGCGCCGGTGCTGGCCTGGAACGCGGCGCATGGCTGGGCCAGCTTCGCAAAACAGGGAGGACGGACCGGCGATTGGCAGCCGTCCGGCGCGCTCCAGCACGTGGCCGAACTGCTGGGCGGGCAGCTCGGTTTGGCGACTCCGCTGGTGTTCGCGGCCTGCGCGGCCGGCGTCTGGATCGCCAGCCGCGCGGCCGTCCGCGGCCACAGCGCCGCCGCCGTGCTGAGCGCGCTGACGCTGCCCGGAGCGCTGGTGTTCGTGCAGCACGCGCTAGGCAACCGGGTGCAGGCGAACTGGCCGGCGATCCTGTACCCGACGGCTTGCATCGCCGCGGCCGCTTACGCCCAGCGGTTCGTTCGGCCGGCATGCCTGCTCGGATTTGCTGTCACGGCAATGGTGTACCTGCAAGCGGAGGGCGCGTTCGCCCTGCCGCGGCGGTTCGACCCGACGCTGATTCGCCTAGGTGGCTGGAGCGCGTTGGCCCGGGACGTCGCCCGAGTTTCGGCAGGCGCTGCGTTTGTGGCGACCGACAACTACGGCTTGGCGTCCGTTCTCGCCCGTGGCCTGCCGGTCGAAGTCGTGGGCCTGGACTCCCGCTGGTCCTTGTTCGCGCTGCCACAAGCGACCGTCACTGCGCCCGGAATGCTGATCCGCAGCTTGCGCCGGGGCGATCCACCCGATGCCGCGGCGTGGGCAAGCCTCACGCCGGCTGGAACCATCCAGCGCGCCCGGAACGGCGTGGTCGCGGAGGAGTATGCCCTCTACCGCGTGGTCCCGCGCCCAGGCTTTCCCGGCGGCGTCAGCCTGCCGCATCCAGGAGATTGATGATGGAACTGCCAAACTTCGACGACATTTTGGCCGCGCACGGCCGCATTGCCGGCCATATCGTCCGCACGCCGATGCTGCGCCATCTGCTGCTGGACGAGCTGACGGGAGGAATCATCCTGATCAAGGCGGAGCCGCTGCAACGGACCGGCAGCTTCAAGCTGCGCGGCGCCACCAACGCGGTGCTGCGCCTGTCCGAAGCGCAGCGTGCGGCAGGCGTGGTGACCCACTCCTCCGGCAATCACGGCCAGGCGCTGGCCTGCGCGGCGGCGGCATCCGGCGTGCATGCGACGGTGTTCATGCCGGCCGACGCGCCCCGCATCAAGGTCGAGAGTACGCGGCGCTGGGGGGCCGACATCGTCCACTACGACCGCGTGCGTGACGACCGAGAGGCGCTGGCGACCGGCCACGCCGACCGGACCGGCGCCGTGCTGGTCCCGCCGTTCGACCATCCGGACGTCATCGCCGGGCAGGGCACCTTGGCGCTGGAACTGGCCCAGGACGCCCCGGCGCCGATGGACGCGCTGCTGGTGTGCACCGGCGGCGGCGGGCTGATCGCCGGGTCGGCGCTGGCGATGGGCGGCGTGTCCCCTGCGACCGAGGTGATCGCGGTGGAGCCCGAGGGCTGGGACGACACGGCGCGCTCGCTAGCCGCGGGCACACGCCTGGCGAACCCGCCGGGCGGCTCGGCCCTGTGCGATGCGTTGATGGCGGCGCGGCCGGGCGAGCTCACTTTCGCCATCAACCGCGCCCGCTTGGCCGGCGCTGTCGCCGTGTCGGACGGGAACGTGCTGGCGGCGATGGCTTGGGCGTTCACCCACCTGAAACTTGTCGTCGAACCCGGCGGCGCGGTCGCGCTGGCCGCCCTGCTCGCCGGGCGGTTCGTGGCCCGGGGCCGCACGGTTGGCGTGGTGCTGAGCGGGGGCAACGTCGACCCCGCGGTTTTCGCCCGCGCGCTCAGCGGTTAGGGCTGGGTTAAGCATCCCGATGTAGTCTTCTCGCATCGCCAAACGGGCGAGTGCGAGGTTTGCGTCATGGCTGGTAAGGACAGTGGCAAGGCGAACGCCCGGCCAATCGTGATCATCCGCAAGGAGGAGGTTGTCGAAGGCGGCCACCATGGCGGCGCCTGGAAGGTCGTCTACGCCGATTTCGTGACGGCGATGATGGCGTTCTTTCTCCTCATGTGGCTGCTGAACGCCACCACGGAGGACCAGCGGCGGGGCCTGGCCGACTATTTCAGCCCGACCAACGTGCTCGCGCGCGGTTCGTCTGGCTTCGGCGCGCCGTTCGGCGGCCACACGCCCAACGACACCGGCAGCCTCGCATCCGACCGTGGCGCCGTGCAGATCATGAACGCCCAGGCCAAGCCCGTGTTCGACGTTGAGGACGACGACACCGACGTTCCCGCGCAGTCCGCGGCTTTCCGCGATGGCGGGGACAGCACCCATCCCACCCGCCAACTGCAGGTCGAGCATCCAGGGGGGCGGCGCCGTATCCCGCAACAACGTCCGGCGACGCCGCCTCCGCATCCGCTGCGGCGGCCGCTGCGGCGAAGGCCGAGATCGCCCGGCAGGAGCGCGCCGATTTTCAGCAGGCTGCTGCCCAAATCCGGACAGCAGTAGCGGCCGATCCGGCACTGGCCACCCTTGGTCACCAGCTTGCGGTGGACATCACGCCGGAAGGCCTGCGCGTCCAAATCCTCGACGAGGAGCATCAGCCGATGTTTGCCGCCGGCTCGGCCGTGCTGAACGACCGGGCGCGTGAGCTGCTGCTGAAAGTGATGCCGGTGCTGATGAAATTGCCGGAGAAGCTGTCGATCGCCGGCCATACCGATGCTGCCGTGTTCCGCGGCGGCGAGCGCACCAACTGGGAGCTCTCGGCGGAACGGGCCAACGCGACGAGACGGCTATTCGTGGAGGCGGGCCTGCCGGAAAGCCGGGTCGAGACCGTGACCGGGCGCGCCGACCGCGATCCGCTGCTGCCGGCCGATCCGCTCGCGGCGGCTAACCGGCGGATTGCGATCACCGTGCTGCGGGAAAGCCGGATGCCGGCGCATGACACCTCGGCGCGGGCGCCTTAACGGATGCTGACGATTGGCGGCCTCGGCTTCCTGCTGGCCTGCGTGTTCGGCAGCTACATAGCGTCCGGCGGCAGCCTCGAACCGCTGATCGAGGCAATGCCGTTCGAGCTGCTGACGATCGGCGGCGCCGCGATCGGCACCTTCGTCATGTCCAACAGCATGCATGCGGTCAAGCACACGCTCGGTGACTTCAAGAAAATCATGAAGGGCGCGATCTACCACAAGCACGACTATGTCGAACTGCTGTCCTTGCTGTTCTTCTTCGTGCGCCTGGCCAGCACAAAGGGCGCCATGGCGCTCGAACCGCACATCGAAAAGCCCGCCGAGAGCGCCGCCTTCCAGAAATCCCCCAAGGTGTTGGCCAATCTTCGCGCTACGGCAATGGTCTGCGATTACTTGCGGATGGTTGGGATGAACGCCGACGATCCTCACCAAATCGAAGACATCATGGCCCGCGAGCTGAAAAAAACTAGGACGGCAAAGTTAGCTGGCATGCTTGCTGTTCCAGAGCAGCGAGGTAGCCGTCTGGGTTGCGGCGGAACCGGGTGCGTAGGGTCCGAACGTGGCGCCTCTGGCCGAGACGCTGGCG
>JAABUJ010007068.1_pt1 | contig 10602 bp, 10 predicted proteins | sample 5559131 | NCBI WGS metagenome assembly JAABUJ01 (sample SAMN10711875, study PRJNA513366) | rock metagenome | isolation source: Antarctica rocks | place: Antarctica: Victoria Land, Mt New Zealand nord | collected 2016-01-07 | reverse complement strand
CAACACCTGTGAACTCAGACTCGGAGCAAAACTCACAATCGAATATCTGGTTCCGCCAAACCAGGGGACCAGATCCTAGGCCTGTATCCTTCCATATTCTTTGACGAACATCCGGTGGAAGATTGAGGTAACAGGCATCTGTACCCTGATACTCGATGCCCTGATTTGGCATATGGCTACTGGCTTTCATGGCAGACTTTATGTCCTTGTCGGACCGGCTGACTCGCTCGTATTTCCACGTCTGGGTTTCTTTGTTGTCCGAATGGTTGTCCCTGAGTATGACCCTTGCACCAGTGTTATCTGCATAATTCTTGAACGGATGATGACAGGCAAAGCATGATGCTTACCTGGGAGGCGTCCCATCCTCTGGCTCAAACAATTCAAAAACCTGCTCGGTTTTTACATTTTTGATCCTTCACTGACCGTTACTATCTATGGCAAGGGGTCGACAAAGAAGAGCTGGCTAAATTTGGCTTACCGCGCGAACCCGCCATCATTGGTGATGTACCAAGTTTGACCCGTCCCGCGGGGACCCGTGACTTTCGCAGTCATCTCTAATTCAGCGGATCCATCTGGAAGTTTCTTGCCGACCTGTAGGTAAGCTAATGTTTCGCCCCGTAAGTACATGGCAAAGCAAAACAGAGAGGCTTGAGACAAACACATACTTCCACTACGGACATTGCGAAGCCCATATGCTGTCCCGTCTGTTGACAATGTGGACCTGTGCTCCGCGTACCAGGCCTGGTCGAACCAGCCCGCGTCGAGCCTCTTCACTGCGACACCCGCCGCAATTGAAATCGTCGGGTTGCCTGGAATGTCGCCGATGAGTCGATTACAAGAACAGCAAGATGATATAGAGACCTACCATCAGGGACTTCTATAAACATGCGATCATCACCCTGTTTATTTGAGAGCAGCAAAACCATTCTGTCGAGAACTTCGACATCGGGGTGGGTGATAGGATGGGCCATGATGACAACGCCACACACACTGTACTCAAGTAGAAGGAAAGAAGTCTTCAGAGCCTTGGTTGCGCGAGTGAGTCGCAGGTATGCTACTTATCCATCATTTTCACCCCGCTGGTTTTTAATCTTGGGACGGCGCATGCTGGAAGCAGTTACGACCTTTTCAAGGCTTCTTTACTCTTTTCGTTGCGTGCAAGATACTTTCTGCTGCAGCCTAAAGCGTTTGTCGGTCTCATCGCTACACCGCCTAAGAGAAAGCGGAGAATCCCGTAGTGGTTCTAGAGCGCTGCTCGCGATGGATTGAAGCGCTCACACCAGTCAGAAAGAGGCAGGCGACGAACGGTGTGATCACAGCTGCAGAACGGTGGCGTCGATTGCGCTGACCCTTGGAGGAAAAAGTAAGTCTGGATTCTGGACATTTGATAGCTTGGCATCAAAGCATTGTATGTTGTCGTTTAGAGGTGAGGCTAGGCTGCTTTAGGGATCATGCAGGGGTGTTTTGACGGCGGAGAAGCTGCTGTGGCGTCTCCCTTCCGTCTCGTCACAGCTGAAACCATTCGGGAAATATGCACCCTCTTGGGTCTGCCACGGCAAGTTCGCGCCTCCAGAAGGGACGTGCTGCTGTTCATTGGTTGTTGCGCCATGTGATCCCGAGTCATTGAATGAAAACAGCAATGTCAGCCAGTCAAGGGCGTCAGGTCCCCAACCTGCTCTTCTTCTCTGCCTGACCGTGTATCGCTATCACTAGATTTTTCAAGCTTCCGTCATTGACTGGCTGAGACACGTCCGTGCCTAGGAAGAATAGCCGAGACTAAAGAAATATCTTCCCTCTTCTCTGGCTACGCCTCTCCGCCCTTGTGGGGAAAAGCACAGAAGATTCGATTGCGCTGACGGTCCCACGAGGCGCCGTTCTGCTGCTACTGTGGCTGTCGGTTGGAGTCTAGTCAGTGAATGGCGGCCATGTAGTGGCCAATGAATGAGTAGAGACACTCCTCTATGACCAAGCCATCCACCGGAGGCTGGCTGAATATCTGGATTGGGTACCTTTTGAAGGCCTGGACTCTGGAATTGCTGCACAAAGGTCATGTCCAGACCTGTTACGATCACTCCAAAGTACTTTAGGTACGTTGTCTACGCTATAGACCTGCAGGGAGCTGATAGATAACTACAGAATGCTCGTCTCAGCTATGCCGGGGAACGCCATGTCCACCCATTCCCTGACTTGCCCATCCTAGGCTCCTTGCAATGTCCTCCGCAAAGTAAAAGATATAAGGACACTACTATTCCTAACATTTTAGACGTCCATACTACCATCAACACCACGCGACCGATACCACTTAACTTGCACAAAAAGCTCTTTCTGTTACCTGCAGGATGTCTGAAACAAACAAAGAGGAAGTGAAGCTGTCGGTTACATTAGAAATTTGACGAATAGGTTGAAGTGACCACTTGCTCACGTGAGATAGTGATCCGTTCTCCGAAGAAGCCCACGAAAGGCGCCTCAAGGATCTCGACGAAGCCCACGTGCCTGCGGATGTCAATTTACTACTGCTGTGGGACACTCTTACCCACTGTGCCGAGCCAGGTGATTCGAATATAGTCCTTGAGAAGCTTGGGGTAGACACTGCCCACCTCTCCCTCGAAAAGAAGGAAAAACAGGCCGCAGAAAAGGAGCATGCCGAAGGCAAGTATCGTGTCAAGTTTGATGGCCGCAGCTTGCCTGAGCGGCATCCCACCTGGCCCGAAGCCTTTCAGCTGCACATAGAGGAAGCTAAAGGCTGTTTCTACGTCCTGCAATCAAGCGAACCCCGGCCGGACGATGATGAGAAAACCTATCCTACCGAGTTTGCCCCTGGTGACCCCAAAACTCGCATTGGCGACTTTGGTTTCCGCTTTGCGTGTGGCAGTGAGGCACGCAACTCAAATGGTAACCTGGTTGGCGAAGTGAACGACCAGATTGAGTTCAATTACGCCGAACACAAGATGATGGGAGAAATGCTTAGCCTGAAGTGGGACAAGACTAAATCGACGTCTGGTACCGCGGAGCTCACATTGCCAAACAAGGTGAAGTTAAATTATGGTGAGATCAATGGCCTTGGCGGCGACTTCTTCGGAAGCTACAATCCGGTCTGCACTGGGAAAGACTTCGACCAACAATGTCAATACTTTATGGACGCTTTCCATACCCTTGGTGAATCTGGCAAGGCCTCGGATGAAGTGATGAGTCTCCGCCAAAATCGCAAAGAGGAGGTAGAAGCCATCGCGAAGGCTGTAGCCGAAGGAAAATCGACCTTCGAAGTATACAAGAGCATGAGGAAGGATGGCGTGATCCCGGGACTATCGCGAGACGACGAACAGGCACACTTGCTCACATTGAAGGGTGAGGGTCCCAGCTACCTGCGGTTGGCACAAATCAACCTTGATCACTTTGGAAATGACGCTGTAACCGCGTACAATGCCGGTCACTTCTGTGCATTGAAGAAAGCAGCCGAGGGGCAATTGGAAACTGCATATGCCATGAATGCCTTTGCCGATCATTATCTTGGTGATTGTTTCGCGTCTGGTCATTACAGAACTCCACGGAGGAGACTACATGGTAGCGAAACTGCTTTTGGAGCAGCATGGGACGCAGTCTCTGGAACACTGCAGAATGTCGCCGTTGGCAATTTCCGGAAATTTTACGAGGGAGCGATGAAAGTCATGGCTCCAGACCTATGCGCGATGGTGAGCGTGACGAGGACCCTTTACTCCCTTACAACACATACATACTGACACTCCAATCCCAGCTTATGCACAATGAAGACAACAAGCTCGGTATCACGGTCAAGAACAAGAAGAACCAAGAGTTCGCTATCTGGGGCGACAAGCAGATGTTTGAGACGCAGAACGCGCAGAGCAAGGACATCATGAGGGAATGCCTACAAGCGTCGGTCAATGAGGTTTACGAGGCTTTGGAGAGCAAAAGGGCCAAGAGACCCGAAGAAGGATACCGTCCGTGGGATTATGCGCCTGACCAGGTGGTAGCCGCAAAGAGTCACTCGCCGCTTTTCATCGAGTATGAACCCTCCTGGTACACACCCTGGAAATGGGGCGTTAAGGTCCGAGAACCTTTCTGGGATCCATCGTCGAAGAACCACGTGGAGGTTGGTGGCAGCGCCGCGCTCACTGAATTATATAACAAGATCAGCACCAGCGATCAGTGGAAGAAATATTGAGCATGTTTGGCCGGTATCCCATTGCTCGACAGAATGCTATATGGGTTTCAATGGCTTGAAAGCGGGAGGAGTGAATAGATGTAGGTAGTTTTTGAAGAAGAAAAATCAAAGTACCACGCGTACCCTCGGTATAAGACTGTGTGCACGGAGAAACTTCAGATGTTTATCGATTCTTGGCAGCTAAAGCAGACAGAAATGTCCACCCTATTCGGTTGCCTCTATCATTCCTTCAATACCCTTCATCTTGATCCTTCTAGAATCAGGAATTTCAGTAAAAATTGATAGAAGTGTTATGCTTCTAAAAGAGATGTCTTCAGTGCCCTGTAACGCGTCTGACAAGCCCAAGGTAAGTCTCAGCCGTTGGTAACGCCAGCAGCGGAAGAAGAAATACGACAATATTGCGCCTTGCCTGACCAGCATACAAAGCGGTGTCGAGTGTGTTCCCATCTCCCGAGCTCGCTTACCACGAGGGCGTCATGCCACCAAGCACCGCGATCGAAGGCAGAGAGTGGTCGAGACTTGAAAGCCTCTCAGTAAGCGGCGTCGACTTCAACCAACCCATGGCACGCTTCACGTCTTCAGACAACAGCGCCGAGACACGAGACTCGACCTGGACTGCCGTCAGCGAGGAAATATATTATCAATGGTAATTGATAGGGTCTTAGGAGCTTTTCCCCTGAATATCTTCTAGGTACTCGGTATACGAGAGCTTTGAGACAGAGATGAGCCAGATCTTGAGCTCGATGACGTATCACCAGAAACGGAAGCTGCACCTCAAGGTGAAGTCCAAGGTCTCGACATACGCATGTATGGCGACTCTTTGTGCTACGTTGAGCCTAGTGTACTTGTTCGTCATTCCAAAGCTGTTGTATTTACACTCCTTGATTTCTACATGCATCGCATTTATCCGATTCTTATCACTGTACATGGACTATCCTTACGAACGCTGCTTCTTGAGAATTTTGCGTACACCCCCGCTCAAGAAGTGTTGAGGTTTGGGGTTTTCTTCACTGCTGTCTGCAGTCTTGAAGAGAACGAGAGCAATGAGATCGTTGGTAAGCAAAAAGCAAAACATTAGCCAGGTTCCGACTTGGTACAGGAGTTTTACTGCCAAAGGCCAATTTGCTCACGACAGCAATTCGGCAATCCTGCAAGCATATGTCATATATCTTGTGAGATTCTTGGTCTCGATAATCAGCGTAGCTGATCTTCTCTAAGCTGGATCACGAATATGCAATGGTCTACATTCAGTCCGGGCGGTGATTGTTACCGCAGTACGGCTTGGGTAAGCTCTCGGACTTGATTTAGAGATTGCTCGAGTCTTGCTCTTTGAGAGTGAGACGAGGCGCCGAACGTGGTATTCTGTTATTATCCTCGATATGCAAGCAGCTTTTGACGGAGAATTGTACTCGGCCCTTGCTGGCAGTGGGTTGATCAACAATCCACCCTCGCATAGCGATGATATAGATATCTCGGTCAAAGACGGCAATGTCGCTGTCTATAAGCCTTGTTTCACCGATATGACTTTTACTGCTGTGACGCATGAGCTAAAACGTTACTTGGGAAAATTAACACAAGTTCCCACGGACTTTGAGGGCTATCCTCTGATGATACAAGATTGGAGTGAACAATATGCAATTATAGAAGAGTGTGCTCGAGTACTCCACGATTGCAATACTGCCGTATCTTTCCAGAGACTCACGAGAGTCGTGGGAGATGATAAGATTATTACTTTACAATTTCCTAGTACGCCGCCCAATGCACCGCTTTCATAGCTCAGGTCCACTGGTAAAGAACGATTTTGATGTCATGGATATGGCTTTAAACCTCCTTGAGAGAGCTTTGTGAAAGTATACCACTGATGGCTTTGCGCCAGCCACGATGCTCATCTATAAGAAACTATGATCACAAGTCGGTCACACCTGGCGAGATGCCCTCAAGTATATCTAACAACTCTAACCAGACCCTTTTTTCCACCTGATGGCCAGCATCACTTCTTACAAGGTCGATTCAGGCATGAATTGGCATTCGCTAAGGTATTGAACTACGATATGAAATAGCATTCGGAGCAGCATAATCGTCCTAATGCCACCTGCATCAACTCGATCAAAGCTTGGAAATTCTCCGCCGGACTGTCAAGTGTTGGCCAGCCACTCAACATCGAGCAGACGTTCAAAGTTGACTTGTTGAAAGGCGCCTATCAACAGTATTGCAACAGCCCAGCCTCACACCCAGAAGCTAGGTAGCCGCAAAGTCCCATCTCTTCATAGTAGCCGGATTCCTATCGCTCTTCGTCTTCATCGCCTGGACCGCCTTCCCAGGAATTTGTGTCGGGTTCTATTCAATACCTTTGGAACTGGATTTCATGTTACGGTGAGTAGCCGATACACCTCAAAAGCCAATGGGCCGGGTCGTTTGTCATAAAACAGTGAATATTGACCCAGGTTTTTGGATGGAGTGGTTATGGAATGCTGGTGGTGCCGACTGATCGGTGATACAGCATGTTTCTTAGCGAGGAGAAGGGTTGATCGAACAGCTAGACAATCGATGAGTCTTGAGACCTGTGGTACTTGATCCTGGATGGTATGGCTCGAAGTAGCGAATCAGAACTTGTAATGCAATCCACTCATAAAGCGCGATGGTCGAAGAGAGGGATAGATGGTATTGGCACGCTGGAACACTGGGAGCCCATCCTGCAACGGTGTGTTTCCCTAAAGCCATAGCCTTCGACAAGGGTGAGGGTAGCTTCTTCACCCAATTCATGCGCCGGACCACAGCTCTATCATTCAAGAATATCAGAACACCAGCAATGATCACATCCGTCTGTGAAATCAGCCTCGAAAGCAAATCATCAGGCAAACGACATATCGTGCCAAAAATATCGATAGCATGGTCTCGCAAAATGTGTGAAAGAACCATATCATGCTATAGCAGACCTGTTGCTAATGGTAGTCTCCTACTACCAGCGGCGTCCCGATGTTCCCTGACCACGACGCCACGTAATAAGACGAATAAGAAGACCTGATTGCCATCTGTAGTACCGTCTGCGCAGCCACTTGCAGCTTCCGGGTCGCGTGAGTACGAGTTCTGTTCTGCGTGCATACACCTGCACCTCCTGCACCTGGAAGTCACCATTTTAAGGTACCTTAGAGGGAAAAGCTGGGACCTAGATACTATATCTGTATCGTGCTGTAATGCTAAAATTATTATACCAAGACACTAAAAATCTTAAATATTGAGTATAGGACGTAAATAGTATTCAAACGTATTAAACTCTGTTACGTTCAATCTTAATATATATCTATCTCAAAATACTGTTTACTAAATAACTAATATTTCTTGAGTATGTTTTCAAATTTTCTATGTTAGACTTTGAAAATATATTAATTACAAACGTGCTCGACAGTATTAAGATCAAACTTGAGAAGAAAAATGAAGAATATATTGTAAAATAGTTGTTAGAGATCACTAGATCAAATGTATAATGTGATAGATAAAATAATTGTTTTTTACTATCTATCTGGCTATCGAAGGCAGATATATGGGCAAATCGACCGACACGACGATCTTGGTGCCGACGCTAGGCCTAATTAGGCAAAAGTGTTGGGCAGACCTTATGCGCCATAACAATTCGTAACAATTGCTCATCTTTTTCGAAAAAAGATCGCGTTCTCGTAATTATACTATTAGATAATAACGATAAGACCTAATTTTGTATACAAACATACAATAAATCGAGGCATAAAGCGTCTATAATGCTAGAGCGCTCCTAATATGCATGTCAAACAAAAGAAATTTGTGCTCATCTCTTTTCGAAAATGTCTGCGACGACGACGACAAAAACGTTAAGAATTATTATCGCCAATGCTAGTCAAGATAGCGTGTTATCGTTTAAGTGTAATTTGGGCCATAACAATAATCTATAAAGATTGATGTAGAGAGAGTAGCATAACAATGTTATTTAGATGTCTTCGAGATTGTTTTTGCGTCTTTAGAATTAAATCTAAAATTTATCTTTTCGACATTCGATCTTGCGAAGCGAAGCATTCGATAATTGTTTATCTAACGCATTGTTATTTGTCGCGATTGTAAAATAGTCGAGAAAAAGTAAGAAAATGCGCTAATTTTGATAACATTAACGCGTTTTCTTTGATTAGTTCTTAGGGATTTGAAATAGGCGATAATACTCTTTTGATAAGACTGGTTTTTGAGAGCGAACATGCGATAAAGATCGTCAATCGTAAGGTATAATTTAATTGTCTTTTTGGCACAAGACTTTGCTTATGCAAGTAGAGATATAAACAAAAATATAAAAGATGTCTTTGATACAATATTTGCTCAAGTAGATAAAGATATAGACGACAATATAGAAGATGCTTTCAAGATTGCTCTTAATAGTAAAAATATACTAGATGCTTTTAATGTAATTTTTGTCTATCTAGATAGAGATCTTGCAAGTGATAAAGATCGCTTTACAAAGATTGTTTCGATACAAATAATAACGAACAAGAATATATTAGAGATAAACAACAAGATAGAAGACGTGTTAATGCTAATAATAGTAAATAGAAATTATATAGAACTAGACTTTGTAGAAGAAATATCAATACTAGTAGAAATGTTAATAGATATAATTTCGACAATCTTCTTTGCGTAATGCTCTTGAATATATATATGCAACTTAATATTGCTAGCAAATTTAATAGAATATTGTCTACATATATACTTTCTAATTGTTAAAGGCTCTTTACAATGCTCTTTAAGTTATAGGTAATTAGATAATTTTTCTAGATATTCTTTGTACAAGTTATCGTCTTCGCTTTAATTAAATAAACTTGTGTTACGAACTTACTTAAGCTATACTAGTGATTTAGATTCTACGCGCTATTAGCGAACTTGTCATCATGTTCGACATGCTCGAAGAGCGAACATCTCGAACATGATGTTCGCTATGTTTAATGAGCGAACATTACAAACAATGATGTTCGTCATGTTCGACGAACGAACAAGACGAGCAATCTATATTTTCTTAGTATATAGAAACTAGAAACACGACTCTCTTATAAATCGTGTTTAACTCATCTTAAGTCTTTACTTATTGTTACTCTAATTCATTGAATCATCTATGAAAATTCATTGAACATAAGATTGTCTACAATTGCAATTCTTGTTATTAAATGATTGTCTACATTGTTTGAAGACGTCTACAAATCTCTTCAATAACATAATTCTCTCTAATATTTTTTACGAAAGTACTAGCGTAACACTTTGAACACTCTAAGAATGTCTATATTAGGTCAACGCGTCTCTACTTCAAGCAATAGCTCAATAGCATCACATTGATTCTCTATCGATAAAGACGACAAAATAAGAATTAACAAACTTGACGTCTACTATAAAGATCGAATCGATTTGAAGAACTAACTTATGCAAGTAAATATTTATTTCATTTTCTATCTTGTTTTAGCGAACAAGAAAACGATTTTCGCATTCACATTTCTTAAAAAAAGAGCTTAACATTAACTCAAGTTAAACTTACGCAAGTATTTGAAAAATTATAACAAAAACTCTTGTACAATGTTTACGAATTTCGATAATTTCAAAAGAGAGCTTCGAAGAATCTTCGAAACATTTAACGAAAAACAAATCGCAAAAAGAATAATTTGACACTTAATTTAACGAATTTTTGCAACAAACTACGCAACAAGATTTCAAAAATATGTCAATTTTATCAAATGAAACGATGTTGCATTTATAATAATGTTTTGACAAAATCTTAAGAACAATTTTACGAACGAAATTATGCGTGATAACAAATTCATTAACGACATGTTTAATTTCATCGAAATAGTTATCGATTTCGACAACAAACTATATGAAAGAATTATGAAAAAACAATACAATTAATTTCACGAAAGAACAAGAATCTTTTTTGAATCGACGATTAAATATTATTAAGAAGAATCTCGTTCTAATTAAAGATATAATAACTTAAATTATCGTGAACTTGCATCTATGAAATCAAATTTTATTTAACGACGTAAAGAAAAAATTTTTAGAAGAAAGCAAAATAACAAATTTTAGAAAACGTGCTATTTATGTAGCAAACTAAATCATTTCGCAAGAGATTGTCGATCACGAAACTTAATAAATCGTCGACAAATTAATGTTATATTAAGAGAGATATTCGATCGTCAAGACGACATTAAGAAGCAAATTGACACAAAGGCGAACACTCTTAAAACTAGATCGAACGACGATTACTATTTGATAAAGAACTCAAATCAATTATAGAAAGTTCTAAATAAAATATTATTAAACAAGGCATTCGCATTTACGCAAGAAGTTAATTAAAACACTCTAGAAAACTATTAAATCTTATAGTTTAGTTATCGACTTAAACGAAGAATATAATTGAAAGA